>Ga0190334_1001070_pt1 | contig 12267 bp, 12 predicted proteins | sample 48720478_MG_FD_161270 | JGI IMG/M metagenome (GOLD analysis project Ga0190334, IMG submission 161270) | Hydrothermal vent sediment bacterial communities from Southern Trench, Guaymas Basin, Mexico - 4872-04-7-8_MG | ecosystem: Environmental > Aquatic > Marine > Hydrothermal vents > Sediment ...
ATTAGCATAAACAATAAAACATTTTACCTTACAGATATAGAAAACACACGACTCTCAGAAAAAGAAAGGTTAGGCATTCTAAGTTTATACTTGTATAAGGTTTTACAAAATAAAACTGCAATGATAGGCGGACTTAAAAATGGAGATATTAAAATTTACCCAGAGAATTTCTTTGTAAAAGTGCTTAAATTTATGCCTTCGAGCTTGATTAACAAAATTATGCTTACTTAACTACTCTAGATTAGAAACATTTATATATGAGCTTGCATAATAAAATCTTGAAAATGTTCGAAGCCGCTACAGCCAAAAAAGAGCCAGAAAAACAACCAGAAGAAAAAATTGCTACAAGACATATTCTGGGAAAACTTGTTGTGAGCAAAACTGGTAAAAAATTTGGTGAAGTGGCTAATCTTTCCTTTGATGTAAGAACTGGAGAAATTTTACATTTACATCTAAAGAACCCTACTGGCTACTGTGAGTCTCTTGCTTTAGAAAGAGACAAATCTGGTGCAATCTTAATACCATTTTCAAGTGTAATTGCAATAGGTGATTTTGTAGTAATAGCAGAAGAAGACATTATCTAAACTCATTCTTTTTGTTTTTAAAATGACAATTAAATTTAGAACTACTGCTGACGTAAAAGTACCAAAGAAAATAGTTGATCAAGTTATTGGCCAGGACCATGCTGTTGAGATTATCAAGAAAGCAGCAAAGCAAAGAAGGAATGTTCTGCTTATCGGCGAACCCGGTACTGGAAAAAGCATGCTTGGTCAGGCCTTAGCTGAATTATTACCTAAAGAAGATCTTGTTGATGTACTGGCTTTTGACAATCCAAAAGATGAGAACAACCCACTTATTAGAATAGTCCCTGCTGGCAAGGGAAAGGAAATTGTAGAAAAAGCAAGATTACAAAATGCAAACATATCAAGGAGTCAGAATTTTTTAATTATAGCAATAATAGCATTTGTTGTTTTGCTTCCTTATTATTTCTGGAAAATTAAAGCAATTACTGATGTTATCTATGCAGCATCCATGATTACAGGCATGATCTTTGCAATGGGTATGATGTTATTTCTTAACATAAATAAAAAGAAAAACCAATTAAAAATCCCAAAATTGTTAATAGATAATTCTACTACAGAAACAGCACCATTTATAGATGCTACTGGAGCACATGCTGGGGCTTTACTTGGCGATTGTCTTCATGATCCGCTCCAGTCGGGGGGTTTAGGAACACCTGCATATGAAAGGCTCGTTCCTGGTTATATACACAAGGCCAATAAAGGTGTGTTGTTTATTGATGAAATCGCAACTCTAGATCAGCATTCACAACAAGAATTGCTAACAGCAATGCAAGAAAAAAGATATCCCATTACAGGCCAGTCAGAACGTTCTTCTGGAGCAATGGTTAGAAGCGAACCAGTTCCAACAGACTTTGTGCTTGTAGCAGCTGGAAATCTAGAAACCATTGAGCATACCCATCCTGCGTTAAGATCTAGAATTAAAGGCTATGGTTATGAAGTTTACATGAATGAAACAATGCCAGATACACCAGAAAATAGAGACAAGCTTGTAATTTTTGTTGCACAAGAAATAGCAAAAGATGGAAAAATTCCACATTTTACAAAGGAAGCCGTTAATGAAATAATAGAAGAAGCGAGACGCATGGCTGGTATGGCAGGGAAACTAACAGTACGCTTAAGAGAACTTGGCGGATTGATTAGGGCAGCAGGAGATCTTGCTATTGAAGAAAACGCAAAACTCGTTACAGCAGATCATATTAAGAGAGCAAAACTCATAGCAAGAACACTAGAAAGACAAATCGCAGACCAATACATCGAAAACAAGAAAAAATACCAGGTAATTGTTACTTCCGGAAGTAGAGTAGGTAGAGTCAATGGAATGGCTGTAATTGGCAAAGGAAGTTCCATTTCCGGAATTATGCTTCCAATAGAAGCAGAAATAACACCTGGTGGCAAAAAAACAAGCTTTACAGCTACCGGCAAACTTGGCACAATAGCAAAAGAAGCCATAAAGAATGTTTCTGCATTAATAATGAAATACTTTGGTGAAGATATAAAAGAAAAATACGACATCTACGTGCAATTTCTGGGTACTGCTTTAGAGGGTGTTGAAGGAGACTCTGCCAGTATAGCGGTAGCAACAGCAATAATATCCGCATTAAAAAAGATTCCTGTAAGGCAAGACACAGCTTTAACTGGCTCGTTGTCAATTAGAGGCGAAGTTCTTGCTGTTGGTGGGGTAAGTGCTAAAATAGAAGCAGCCATAGAAGCAGGAATAAAGCGCATAATAATTCCAAAAGCAAATGAAAAGGATGTAATGCTTCCAAAACAAAAACTGAAAAACATAAGGATAATCCCTGTTTCAACGATCCAAGAAGTGCTAAAAGAAGCACTAATTTGGAAAGGAAAAGAAAAATTGCTTAGAAAACTTACAAAATAAAATGTTTATTAGGGTTAAAAAAATAAAAAATAACGAATACGCATATCTTGTTGAAACAAAACGCCATGGCAAGAATGTTAAACAAAAAGTGCTAAAATATCTTGGAAAAATCTATATGCCTAAAAAGATTTACAACCTTTCTTTAGCAAACACAATTTCTGATGTTGAAGACTTCATAAAAAAACACTCCTACAAAGAAGTATTTTTAGAGTTGTTAAAAATAGAACTCCTAAACCATGATTTCAAACAGGAAAAGCAAAGATTTTTTAATGAATGTTATGTTGATCTTAACTTAAAAAAAGTATACGATGCTGAATTTAGAGAATGTGTTGTAAAGCTAAACAACGGATTTCTTTGTGATATCACGCTGGAAAATTTGTTTAATTTTGTTCCTGTTAACGATGAAAATATTCTTGCCCAAGAACTGGCAAGGGTGCTAATAGAGGCAGGTATTAATATTGATAATGAAACATTTATTTGCTTATTTAACAAGATAATGGAAAATTTTATTAACCAAACTAAAAAACAATAAATATGCACATAGAAAATTCTATTAAGAATTTGCTCAAAAAAGTTCTTCCAAAAGATGTTGAAATAAAACTCGAAGTACCTCCAAACAAGGAACTTGGCGATTATGCATTTCCTTGTTATCAACTTGCACCAAAACTCAAAAAGCCACCAGAAGAAATAGCAAAACTCTATGCTAAAAAACTACAAAAAATTGCACCAAAATTAATATCAAAAATAGAAGCAAATTTTGCTTATATCAATTTTTTTATCAATCCTACAGAATTTGCCAAGAATGTTATTTCTTCTGTTTTAAAACAAAAAGAAAAATACGGCAGCATTAATATTGGCAAGAAGAAAAAGCTTCTAATAGAACATACAAGCATTAACCCAAATGCTCCTCCTCATGTTGGCAGAGCAAGGAATGCTTTAATTGGTGATTCTCTTGCAAGATTGTTAAGATTTGTTAACTACAGTGTAGATGTTCATTATTTTGTTAATGATGTTGGCAAGCAGATAGCAATGCTTGTTTATGCTTGTAAAAACAAGAAGCAGCTATCATTTGAAAAGATGCTTGAATATTATATAGAGATTAATAAAAATCTAACACCACAAATAGAAAAGGAAATTTTTGACTTGCTTTACAAGCTTGAGCAAGGCGATAAAAAAGTTAAGGGGCAATTCAAGAAAATAGTGGACATCTGCTTAAAAGGCCAGCTGAAAATTCTTTCGGAACTTAGCATAAGATATGATCATTTTGACTACGAATCTAAATATCTTTGGGCAAGGAAAACAAAAGAAATTCTTAAACAACTTGAAAAAACAAACAAATTAACTATCGACAGTCATGGCAGGTATGTTCTTGATTTAAGAGATTTCAGGCTTGATATGAAGGACCCGGTACTTGTACTTACAAGAGCAGACGGCACGTCTTTGTATTCATTAAGAGATATTGCTTATACTATTGAAAAACTTGAAAAAGCAAAAGAAAACATGGTTGTTCTTGGCGAAGATCACAAACTTTACTTCCAGCAAATCGCTTCCGCTTTAAGCTTACTTAACTACCATGCTCCGAGAGCTGTTTTTTATTCACATGTCTTGCTTAAAACAGGGAAGATGTCAACAAGAGAAGGCAATCTTGTATTGTTGCAAGATTTCATGAAGCAGGCTATTGAAAAAGCTAACCAAGAATTCAAAAAGAGAGGAAATTATAGCAAAAAAGCCATCAAAACACTTGCTTACGCTTCTGTAAAATATGCAATCCTTAAAGTCTCCCCAGAGAAAAATGTTATCTTTGACTGGAAACAAGCTTTAAGCTATGAAGGTGATGCAGCTCCCTACCTGCTTTACTCATATGCAAGAGCTTCTTCCATTATCAAAAAGGCACCAAAATTAAGAACTAGAGCGGATTTTAATTACCTTAACTCCGAAGCGGAAAAAGAATTAATCAAAGAGATTTACAATTTTCCTAGCATAGTCAAAGAAGCAGCCTCGCATTTAAAGCCCAGCATAATTGCTAATTACGCTTATGAACTTGCTAAGAAGTTTAATGAATTTTATCAGGTATGCAGATGTATAGTAGAAAACAAGCAAGAAATGGCTGCAAGATTAGCATTAGTAGAAGCATTTAGATACACAATTAAAAACGCCTTGCTATTGCTTGGCATAAAAACTTTGGAAAGGATGTAAAACCATAACATTTAAATAGCTCTTAGAATTGTTAAAAAAATGCCAATCGTAGGGTTTGCAATCACAAAAATATCTGCTGAAAGGAAAAAAGAGAGTTTTGACAAGCTTAATATAAAAAGCAATTTGGAAATTTCTGATATTGAAGAAGATAGGATAAATGTTGGTAAAGAGCAGAATGTTCTGAAAATAAACTTTAACTTTACTGTCGATTACGAGCCAGGTGTCGCAAATTTACAATTGGGCGGGTATATTTATTATCTTGAAGATGATAAGAAAATGAAGGAAATTTTTAACAATTGGAAATCTAAAAAGACACTTGATAGAAAACTAATGGAAAGGCTTTTTACAGCAATTTTGACAAGATGCAATATTAAAGCACTAATACTTTCCCAGGATCTCAATTTACCACCACACATACGCTTACCTGTGGTTGTTTCTCAACCAGCACAAGGAAAGAAAGACTATATTGGCTAATTAAGAGAAATTAATTATTAAAGAATTCTTTTAGGGTTCTTTTCTCATTTTCTTTCTTAAAGGCTTCTTCCCAGGAACATTTCTTTTCTTTCATGGTTTTGAGAATGTTTAACTCCTTTTTAAGCATTTTACAGCTTTTCCTACGGTGATGTTGTTTATATATATTTTTAGCTTATGATATGTATAAAATAAAATGTATACTGTATTTGGACATCCCTCAATAGTTGTAGTAAGAATTTTAACCAGAAGTAACAAAAACTTAAGAATTCTTATGAATTTTGTAGTGCCTATACCTTAATTTTAAATTTTTATAATCAAACCTCGGGGATAAAGTGTAGCCTTGTTTTTTAACAGAATTTCGAATTATACGAATTAGATTTTCTCTAAGTTTTTAAAATTTAAACGAATTTAGATCAAGAATTACCCTTTACTTTTAGATTCTTGATTTTAATAAATAAAAACCAATTTATATGAAAGAAGGTTGGGTCTTCTAATTTATTATTTGGTTTTGACTTTTTCTTCTTTTTGAGCTTATGAGTATCAGATTTTTTGTATTTATATGAATTTGAAGGGCTCTTGGCCAATACGAACTTTCATGCTGGAACTGGATAAATTATATTGCGAATCATATACACTTACCTTAAAATTTTATGCGAAATCAGATACAAACTTTTGGTCCAAATTTAAAATCAAGACTACTGCGAATTATTGTCTAGATCTTTATCTCTTACATTTTTAGATTATAAGTAAATTTTAGTTATCATCGAAATGGCTTTTAATCCTAGATTATGTTCCAATCAAGCTTTGTGTCTTTCAATTTATTGCTCATAGGATTGTTAATAATCCTCACCTTTTAGATTTATACCTACTTTCTTCTAACTTTTAGAATGGCCTTTTTGATTTTTTCGTCAAAGTAGAATAATTTTTTTCTATTCCTAACACTAACTTTTTCATTTATCTTGAATCCTATCCTTTTGATGTCATTAATATGACGCCTTACTGTGATCACACTGAGCCCTAGTTTTTTAGAAATTTCCTCATAGGACATTGGTTGTGGGGCATAAAGTAGTAAAGCAACCAAATTTTTTTGTGCAGGAGTTAATTTTTCGAGCGATTGAACGTTCATGAACGATTGAACGTTCATGAACACATTTGAACGCTCAGACCCTTCAAATTTTAAGGTTATAGGGCTTATTTTTTCGAGCGATTGAACGTTCATGAACGATTGAACGCTTTGAACGCCCATTTGAACGCCAGATTTTTCATCAGAAATGCCCAATTCCTCAAGCTTTTCGAGTATTTTTTGGTATTTCTCTTCAAGATCAGAGATCTTCCTTATGACATACCCAAAATTTTCCTCATGTTTTTCGTGCCTTTCTTTGAAATGTTCAATCCACTTGCTTATTGTAGAGATGTCTTTTTTAAGGTTAGAAAAAGAATGCTGTAGATTTTTATGTAGATGTTCAACCTTTAATTGCGGCTTCTTTCTAAAAAACCAAAATACCATATGAGATTTAAGGATATGCTAGGATTTAAAACTTTTGGAAAATTATTTAAATTTTAGAGACTTATAAAAACACAATGGTAAGCGAAGAATTAATAGGAAAAGTCCAATCAAGAATCTTAAATAAGAAAACAATAAAAGAAGCTAGCGATCAAACCAGGGAATTGTTGATAAATAAAAGATTAAATGTTAGAGAGATTAGAGAGCATTTGAAAACTATCGAATCAAGCGCGAGTTCTATTTTGGCTGTATATAAAAACCGCGAAGCTGTTCGTGTCCATATAGAAAAGATAAGAAGCGAAATAGTAAGACTTTCGAGATTGTTTTCAAGAGAAGATATGGGCTACAACATATCTAATGTGATTTATTATCTGGGGGGTGCTTTTGGAAGACTCCAGACAGCTTTTGATAAAGGAGATATAAACACTGTAATAAAAGTTATAGAAGAAGAAATTTTGCCAGCAGTTGTTGTAGGTGAGGAAATCTTGAAGTTTGTATAACGAAAACTTTATAAATGATATTCTACTTAAAAGTGGTGAAAATGATACTACTTTCATGGCCAAAAATTATAGCGGAAATAGAGCGCTTAAAACCCACCACCATAGAGGCTTATCTAAGAATAAGCGAGACACCAAATCCGTTAAATCTTGATTTATCCGAGGCCCCATCTTGGAGTGACGAATTCCATTTATATTATCGCCCTTATAAAAAAGGAGAATTACTAACAAAATTGATGGAAAATTTTGGATTTGCGTGTTTTAGGAGAAATAACAATACCAAAGAATATCTTAACGAAGAAGCACATTTACATCTTTTATTGCAAATATATCTGAGGGGTGAAGAATTAAAAAAACATGCTAAAAAGGTGCATATTTATGACAATTTTGGTAAGGAAATAGATTTTGATAACCTTTTCGAAAGACCAAATTTTGGTTATGTAAATGCTCCACAGGTTCCAGATATCCGATATATAATGGGTGCTATCAAAACAGCGGGTGGAAAAATTGAATTGTTAGAATTTTGGAGGGATTTTCCATTTAAAAAAGAATATGCCCAAGGTTGTGGAAAAGGAGACCCCTTAGTAGAAAATGCAATTAAAAGAGTTAGAGCTTATGTGGACCCTAGCCTTAAGAGTGGATTTGGAAGCAAAAAATTTCATTAATGCTAAAAACTTTTAATCAAAAATCAAAACTTCTCGATTATTTTTACAAGCTCGTTTACCTTCGCTATCAGGCTTTCTTTTTGCGCTTTTAAGTCTGGATTTTTGGGCTTTTGTTTTTTAAGATCTGATTTTATTTTTAGCAATTCTTTCTTGTAATTTTGGAGAAGTTTCTTAGCATCTGCATAAGAAATTTTTTTAGATTTAAATTCTTGGATTGTCTTTTGAATCTCTTTTCTAACTTTTTCGATTCTTTCAGAATAGATGTTTAGCATAGTAGCGAGTTGTTCTTCTATAACTGCTTCTTTAAATTTCCTAAATCTAAACATAAAATTCAAAACAATTAGAAAAATAAAAAGTTTTCCGTGATTAAAACTTTTAATCAAAAATTAAAACTTTAAGCCCACTTAAAACGCTAAAAACTTTTAATCATTAACAAAAATTTTTTATCATATTTCGCCACGAGTTCGTACAAGAAACATAAAGCGAAGTTCTCCTTTTGGGTACGGGCGAACGTTATTTAGCTAATATTTTTGGTCATAACCTGTTTTTTGGAATTTGAACCAAACTAACTTAATTTAAATCAAAGTTTTTTAAAAATTCTTTAAAGTAATCGAGTCTTACTATATCCACTATAAAAGATTTTGAAAAAACCGGTTTATATATATTTTCATTAAGCGATTGCGCTAAATATGGTTTCTCTAATTCATATTCCACCAAAAGCGAAATGTGTTTTACTTCATCAATATATTCCTTTTCTCCCATAATTCTTACCTCATACAATTTTCCATCAAGAACAATTATTGGGTAAAAGAAGTTTATTAAATAAGATTCAGGTAACTTTAATTTTAATTTTTTACACTCTTCTAAAATTTTAGCTTTTTGATTTACATAGAATAAACAGGCGTCCAAAACCTTTGTGACAGCTTCGAATATTTCTTTACTCTTCTTGCAGTCTTGTTTTACATTTGATACGAAATAGTAAGCAGAGAGTGGCTTTTTATAATAATAATGCTCCTTGAACATCCCCTTTTCTCTTATTAACTCGTATATCACCTCTTCGTTTTTACCCAAATGTGTTGTGAGGGTAAGGGATGCTTCTTTTGTATTTTCTTTACCTTGGTTGAAGAAAACCCATGGGTGGTTTTCGGATTTTTTACATTCTATAATTAATGTATCATAGCCAATCCCTATAAAATTCGACTTCTTTTTGGCAACTATATCCACTTCCCGAAAGGTTTTTAATCTCGGATCAAAATATCTTGGAGCATTTTTCACGTACCAACCCTTCTTGTTTAAAATAATTGAAACTTTCAAATTAACAGGATGTCCGCTCTTTCTGACCTCTTTTCTAATCTTTTCAATTGTTGTTTCATCCATTTTATTTGTTTTCAAAATTTTTTATCGTATCTCCAAACGATTTTAAGTTTTTTAGAACTTTTACCTCTTTGATGTGTTTTAAAAAACCCTTTACTTTTTGTAAATTTTTAATCCAATAAATTTTACAAAATCCAACCCACTGAATGGGGCTAAAATCTTGTAAATACCCTCTAGCGTTAAGAGATTTTATTAAAGAATTATACAAGTCTATATCTGGAAGGGTTGTAAATTGATTCGAAATGTCACTCGTTCCCAATTTATTTTTAATTATACTTTTTATCACAGGATTTTTCATCGCTTCTTCAAGTTTGAGTGTGATGCTTTTAAAAAGTTTAGAAATTTCAGATGGGTGGAATAGCTTGTTACCCCATTTTAAAAATTTTTGTTTTTTGTTATAGTAACCGGAAGTAAAATTCAATTTTTCAGACTTTGTAAAAATATAGTATCTATTCTTGGGATAATTTAATTCTATTCTAATATCTTTCGTTTTCAACCCACTTTTTTTATCAAAAGCATTTTTAGAGATAAGTAACTCTAACAATTTTTCAAGGTTTACAACTTCGAGATCCGAAATAGTAACCCCTTCGTATTTCATTTCAATTTTTCGTCAATGTATTGCATTAATTCCAAATATGGCTGGATAGCTTCTGGAGGAATTATTATATTATTTACTGTTTCCCACCCTCTTTGCCCTCTTTTACTCTCTGTAATATTGAGATACTTTTGACCATTTTCATCTTTATAAATTGAGAACCATATCCTTGAAACAGGAAAATTTGTTTCTTTATCTAGGATTGTTAAGTTCCTAAAGTCTATGGGTGTCGTTTTTGAGAATACAACTACATGATTTGGCCTGCAGAGAAGTTCCCTTCCTTTTACATCTATTAATACTTGACCTTTTTTAAATAAACTCATTAAAACTTGTCTTGCCTTTTCTTGTGATTTGTATCCATAAATTTTTTCTAGCCAGTCTGTTATGTCTTTAATTGTACTTTTAACCCTATCTTTTTCCCACTTATTTTTGATAAACTCCAAAGTTATTTCTTCTTCTGGCGTAAGAACCTCAACAGCATGGGCTTTTATTTCATATAATTTGTTAGTTTCCATTTCCATTGTTATTGTTTTTTTACAACCACTTTTTTATAAAGATTATTGTACTTAAATATCCATATTATAGAAGTTAAATTTTGGGAATACTAATTGAAACCTCTTAGCTTAGAGAGAGAAAAAGAAACTAGTTATTTTTTACTAGTGGCTATCACAAAAAAAATTTAAAATAAAAAATACTTAAATATTTCACCTATGGTACTTCCAAAAATAGAAGAAAGAACATTATACCCTTCAATAATAGAATATCTTCAAAACATTGGTTTCAAAGCCGTCGGCGAGACAAAGGTGATTAAAAAGCACCCAGATATTATTTTTAAAGCAGGTTCGCTTTCTTTTGTAATTGAAGTCAAAATAGGAAAACCAGAACTTGGATTAAAAGCTGTTGCTCAAGCTTCTGACTATGCCAAAAAACTGGGCACACAAAATATTGTTATTTTAATTTATCCAGAGCGGTACAAGGATCAAGTTATTTTAAATCTCGAAAATGTTACAAAAATAGCGCTAAACGAAAAAGTTAACGCGTTAGTCTTAACGGAGTGTTGGACGGAGCATTTAATAATTGAACCAATAAAACTTTTTGAACAACTCAAACAACATATTTTCCTTAAGAAAGTTAAAGTCGACTTCGCAACAATAGTCAAATTAATAGAAAGATATGTTAAAGACCTTAATGCAATCGTTTACCAGATAAAAACTGAGGAGTTGGTTACAGAAGTTGTAGATAAGTTGGACTTATTTTCTTCAATAGGAGAAATTGAAGACGAAGAAACTGCTAAAAGACAAATAATTAATCTAGCATCCTATCTTTTGTTTAACCAGCTTTTATTTTATCATATTTATAAAAAGAAAACCGATTCCAAAAAATTGCCTAAATTAAAAGAGATAAAAAGCATTAAAGAACTTCAAAAATATTTTGACGAAATAACAAACATAGATTACCAATCCATTTATAGAACAAACATTTTAGCACATATACCAAATAAGCAAGTAGTCATCGATACACTCAACGAAGTCATAAAGGCAATAAAACTATTAAGGGCAGAACATATAACTCACGATCTAGCAGGAAGGTTTTTCCACGATTTAATACCCTCTGAAGTTAGAAAAGTTTTGGCTGCCTTTTATACTCATCCAATTGCAGCAGAAATTTTAGCAAGTTTAACGATAGAATCTTATGATGAAACAGTATTTGATCCCGCCTGTGGCTCTGGTACCCTTCTAGTTGCAGCATATAAAAGAAAACAAGAATTATATCAAAAACTATATGGCTACAAAGAGCTTAAAAGAGTACATAAGCAATTTATTGAAAACGATTTAACTGGCATAGATATTATGCCGTTTGCAGCGCATATTACTGCGATTAATTTAACTATGCAAAACATAGAATATGAAACAAATACAGTTCGTGTAGGTGTAATGGATTCTTTGGAATTGGTATATCCTTTAATGACTATCGAATTTAAAAGAAAAGGGGTGACGATTTCGGCGTATACAGAGGTTATACAAAAAACCATATATGAAAGTGCTGGACAAAAAATAGAACAAAAAGGTGCTATTTCTGTTGAGGGAAAGGGAACAGGATTTAACATTAGACCGGTAGATATTGTGATAATGAACCCTCCATTTAGCGATAGAGAAAAAATGCCTGCTGAGATGAGAGAGAAATTGAAGAAGAATCCACTAGGTCGAATTTGTGGGCATCAGGTTAATCTTTGGGGCTATTTTATTGCCTTGGCTGATTTGTTATTAAAACCAGGAGGTAGATTAGGTGCTGTTATTCCAATTAATATAGCGAGAGGAAAAGCTACTGAAAAAATTAGAAATTTTTTGTTGGAGAATTATCATATAAAATATATTGTAAAGCCTATTGAGGATATCGCATTTAGCGAAGGTGCAGCATTTAGAGATGTTTTGCTAATTGCAGAGAAAAGAAAACCAAAGAAAGATGATGTTACTAAAATTGTATTTTTGAAGAAGTCAA
>Ga0190334_1001071_pt1 | contig 12260 bp, 12 predicted proteins | sample 48720478_MG_FD_161270 | JGI IMG/M metagenome (GOLD analysis project Ga0190334, IMG submission 161270) | Hydrothermal vent sediment bacterial communities from Southern Trench, Guaymas Basin, Mexico - 4872-04-7-8_MG | ecosystem: Environmental > Aquatic > Marine > Hydrothermal vents > Sediment ...
GAGATTATCTTCTTCTTTTTCCTGGTATGAAAACAAGATTGCCGTCATCAAAATACCGATTAAAACAAAAGTTTTTAATCTCATTGTATAACCTCGATTATTTTTCCTGCCCCTCCCTCAACATATTTTTCAGGATAAAGGGACTTTATTTCTGATTTGTATTGAGTGCAATGGGTAGCGCAGATTAAGCTTAAATCCTTCAACGCTTCAGGTCTATTGCCATGTAAACCGCCTATGATGCCATAGAGTTTGCCAAATTGAGAAGCTACCTGCAAGACATGCTTCAATCTTGGATGAGAACACCCTACTACGACCACGATACCTTCTCTTGTCTCAACGCAGAGAGATTGTTCTATTCTCTCAAGTTCACCTGTAGAGTAAATTCCCTCATAGAGCTCAGTGGGTTTTTTCACCTCAACCACTTCTTTAGCATTTTTGACCTCTGGAAAATAAGAGGGAACCCATAGTTTGACCTGATCGTTCACTTCAAGAAAAGACGAAAGACCTCCTGTATGATCCCGGTGAAGATGAGAGATGAAAATATCTTCTATTTCTTTTGGATCGATTTTAAGTTTTTGCATGTTTGAAAGCAGTATTCTTCCATTCGCTCCTGTATCAAAAAGTATCTTTCTTCCCTTTGATTCTACGAGAGCAGAAAATCCCCAATCAGATTCGAGGCCTACCTTTGAAACGGTATTATCATAAACAATGGTGACTTTCATCTTATCACCTCAATTTATGCAAATTTTCATCCATTGTTCCATCAGGAAGCATCCAGTCTGGATGTGGTTCGCCTCTTTCTTCCATTTGATAACGAACACAACTTTTCCAGTCCCCTTTACAGTACAATTCTATCCACTTCTTATCCAGATTTCCTTCCTCATAAAATCTCTTCATCGGGCACACTTGATACCATTTGCAATTCACAAGTAATGCACTCAACTTTCTGTAAGCTTTTATCAAATCTTGCTTGAGTGTGGGATTATAAAGAATAACAGCGGGATGAGGTAGAGGTAGTATTTTTCTATCTTCGGCTAAAAATAGTCTACCATAAACCGAGGAAAACTCTGCTTTGGAAGGTAATGAAATACCGTATTTTTGAAGAATGTAACTCGTAGCATAATAACCCAAGGGGACCAATACTTTGGGGTTTATCAATTTGATCTCCTCGTTTAGATAATAACTACAAACCTGGATTTCATCTTGCTTGGGTTTTCTGCATTTTGGGAGTACACATTTAACTAGATTCGTCATATAAATTTTATGTCTCTTAACTTCTGCTGATTCTAATAATTCGTCCAATACTTTTCCAGAAGGTCCAACGAACATTTTCCCTTCTCTGTCTTCATTTTCTCCCGGTGCTTGAGCAATTATCATGATTTTGGAATCTAAGTTCCCCTCGCCACAGATAGCATTCGTTCTGGTTTCAGATAATCTACATTTTTTACATTCCTTTATTCTTTCATTCAGTTCCTCGATCTTCATATCTCTTGCACCCTCATATATCTTTGCATATCGTACAACGGCCCGCAGATATACAACGTTTGGCTTTGCGAATCTGACAGAACGAAACATGGCCGTATGTCTGCTCTTATACGCCGTTGCTAATATTCTTTTTCATGAATTACGAATCACTCTCTGATCGTTTTGAGTAAATTGTGAAATGCTGTTCTGCTAAAAAATCAAAATCTTTTTCCAATGTGTATCCGGCTTCTTTCATTTCGCGCATAATAGTTTCCTTAGGAACATCATGTCCAAATAATCCACGAAAGGTGAAAAATTTGCCCTTTTTATACTCTATGATGATTACCTTTCCATCAGCTTTTAAAAATCGTTTTAAATTCTTGAAATGATCTATGCGATTTAATATGTGGTGGGTGACATTTCTCATAAATACGAAATCTAAACTATTTTCAGGCAAATCCAATGTATCTTTGATTAAGATTGTGACTATATTGTTCAATCCCTTTTTCTTAGCGCTGCTTTTGATGACTTGTAAAAATTCTGGATTTGTATCAACAGCGTAAACTTTACCTTCATCTCCTACTATTTCAGCAAACCTTAGTGAAAAGTAACCTCCTCCAGCTCCAATATCAGCGATACTTTGACCACGTTTTAACCCAATGGTCTTAATAATCTGATCTGGTTTGTTTTTAGGATGAGAGGCCTTTTTATTGAACAGTTCCGCTCGAAAGTTCGCCATTTTATTACTTCCTTTCATAAGAATTGATACGAACACACAAACACTTACGCTAGTGGGTCAGTGTTTTGCTCCAAAAATGATGACTACGACCAGTAATAGGGCAGATAAGAAAACAATGCCCCAATTCATCTCTCCCAAACGCGAGAAATTCACATACCCATGTAAGCCTGTTTCACTAATTCGCTACCCAAAAGCTCTTGACCCGTCCCCTGGGCAACGATTTTTCCAGTCTGGAGAATGTAGCCCCTATCAGCTATTTCCAGAGCTTCCTGAACCTTTTGTTCAACCATTAACACAGCTACACCCGCCTTGTTCACGTGTTTTAGAACATCCAGCGCCTTGTCAACCATGAGCGGCATCAATCCAAGTGACATTTCATCTACCAGAAGCAGTTTCGGTTTTGCCATAAGAGCCCGCGCTATGGCAAGCATCTGCTGCTCGCCTCCAGACATGGTTTCACCTTTCTGTTTCTCTCTTTCCTTTAACACTGGGAATATCTCGTACACCCTATCTAACAGGCGGTTGATTTCCGCATCATCTTCAATTGCGTAAGCTCCCATTAGAAGGTTATCTCTGACGCTCATCTTACCAAAAATGTGCCTCCCCTCTGGCACGTGTGCTATACCCAGCTTGACAATTTCATGAGCGGGGAGTTTATCTATTCTTTTACCCATGAACTCGATACTACCAGAGATTGGCTTCAACAATCCGGATATCGCTCTCAAAATTGTTGTCTTTCCGGCTCCATTTGAACCCACCACTGAAACAAGCTCGCCTTCTCTTACTTCAAGACTAACGTCAAAAACAACTGGAACGTTGTCATACCCTGCGGTTAATTTGTTTACTTTTAGCATGATATCTCTCCCCCAGATAAGCTTTTATCACTTCTTCATTGTTTACAATTTCCTCGGGAGAACCCTCGGCGATTTTTTCTCCTGCATTCAGCACGATGACTCTATTCGAAATTGGCATGATAGCTTCCATAACATGCTCAACTATCAAAAGCGTTATGCCGTGTTGCTTGTTGAGGTTCAGACAAAGCTCCATTGCTTCCTTTGTTTCGGTTTGATTCAGACCCGCCATGGCTTCATCGAGCATTATCATTTTGGGCTTCGTGGCTAACACTCGTGCTATTTCAAGCCTTTTCTTATCTGCTATAGTGAGACTACCAGCAAGAACGTCTTTTTTTTCTGATAGATGTGTGATCTTCAAAATTTCATCCGCTATCTTCTCTGCCTCACTACGAGAGCTTGCTCTCAAGAATGCTCCAGTGAGAATGTTTTCCTTGACGGTCATTTCTTTCAGAGGCTTAACTATTTGAAACGTGCGAGTGAGCCCCATTGATGTGATCTTGTATGGAGAAAGTCCTGTAATATCTTTTCCTTCAAAATACACTCTTCCAGAAAAAGGTTTGTAAAAACCGCTTATACAGTTAAAAATTGTGGTTTTCCCGGCCCCGTTTGGACCTATCAGACTGACTATCTCTCCCTTGTCTACAAAAAAGCTAACGTTGTTGTTGGCAGTCAAGTTTCCAAACTTCATGGTCACATTTTTGGCTTCAAGCATTGGTTTTGGCATAGAGAGCACCTCTCTTCTTGCCTCTCTTCTTCAGCAACCCGATGATTCCACGCGGTTCAAAGCAGGCTATAAGAACGATGAGAGCGCCATAAATCATGAGGTCAATTCCCTTACCTGTACCACCCAAAAACACCCTTGTGTACTCTGAAAGAGGTATTAAGATAGCCGCCCCAATTATTGGGCCGTAGATATTTCCAAGTCCTCCAAGCACTGATAACAGAACAATCTTCATGGATATCTCGAGGCTGAAAACCATGAATGGATCGATGTACAAGATGTACTGAGCATACAAAGTGCCTAAAAGTGCAGTCAAGGCGGAGCTTATCATCATGGCTAACAATTTATATTTTCTGGGGTTAATTCCAAGAGCTTCCGCTGCTTCGTGACTTTCTCGAATTGCCTTTAAATAGAAGCCCATCTTGCTCTTTTCTATGGATCTCGCTACCATAACGATTAAGAAGAACAGCGCGAAGCCTATTAAGAAGTACGGTATTTTTGATCCATGAAACTGCATAGCGATAAAGCTATCCTCGACAACAGGTATTGAAATCCCCGTTGCTCCCTCAACATAGTCCCAGCTTACGAAGAGCTGTTTAATAATCTCCGCGACCGCCAGAGTGGCAATGGCAAAATAATGGCCTCTCAGTCGAAAACATGGATAACTCACAATCACTGAAATAACAGCCGCAATGCCAGCTCCTAACAACATACCCACCCATGGGCTTACACCAAATTTGTAGAAAAGTACCGTAGAAGTGTATGCTCCAATGCCGAAAAACGCCGCGTGTCCAAAAGAAGTTTGTCCTGCAAAACCGGTGATTATATTCCAAGATTCGCCCAGAGATGCGAATATCAGAAACATTATCATGACGTGCTGGAAATTCACGTTTGTGATGGCAAATGGAAGAACCAGCACAGCAGCGAAAATTAGATAAAGCGCCCTGTTCTTCATTACTTACTCACCACCCAAAAAGACCTTTTGGTCTGAACTGCAGTACTAACAGATAGATCAAAAATGCGATTGCATATTTAAACTGTGTTCCGAGGTAGAATCCACCGAGTGTTTCAGCAAGACCAATCAGTATACCAGCGTAGAAAGCGCCCCAGATGTTGCCAAATCCACCCAGTGCCACGATAACGAAAGCCAGCAATCCGTACATCGCACCAGACTCGGGATACACAGGGAAGGTATTTGCTAACAGAGCGCCCGCAACACCGACACACGCTCCAGAAATCGCGAACGTTATGGCGTATATCCGCTCGGTATTAACACCCATGAGCTCTGCTATGTCTTTACTCTGCGCCGTGGCTTGAATAGCCCTTCCAGTTTTTGTTTTCTTTATCAGCAACGCTATTATCAAAGTCATCGCAAAACTTCCCACGGCGGCAACGAGTTGTGGCAGACCTATTATAAGATCCCCTATGATAAATCTCTTGTCTGTGAGCAAGGATTCACTCACAAATCGATAATTGGGACTCCACAGAAACTGTGCCAGATTTCTAATGAAAAGACTCAAGCCAAAAGTCGCAAGAAGAGCCATTAAGCCGGGAGCATTCGCCACACGCTTCACAACAAGCTTGTAAGTTAAAACTCCCACCAGAGCAACCACACCTACAGCAATTGGCAGAGATACTAAGGGATCAAATTTCAGAAGCGCGTACAACCAGAAAGTCGTATACATAGAAATCATCAAAAACTCCCCGTGGGCGAAATTTATTATGTCCATGAGTCCCCATACAAGTGTTAGACCAACGGCTACAAGTGAGTAAACAGAACCAATTAAAACACCTGTTAGAAGCACCTGTAAAAGCATGTGCATCCCCTCTCAAAGTATTTTGAATGGGGGGCAAATAGCCCCCCAAATCTCTTGTGTTGATTCACTTATCGGTCTTTCCAAGCTGGGAAGTAGGGTACTGGTTCCTTTGTTTGATAGGTCTCGGGCCACACTGCTTCGTAGACTCCATCCAAGATCTGCGTCATAACTGATGCGGAATAGATATTCTGGCCATCTGGTCCGAACTTAATCTTACCGGATACAAAGTAGGGAGCAGCGAATTCGTGATCTTTCAGAACACTGAGTATTTTTTCAGGATCAGTCGAACCCGCGAGGTTAATCGCTTCTGCTATGACCATCGCTGAGGCGAAGTCCTCCAGAGTTGGACCATCAATATCTACCTCGGCCTTTACTTTGTAAATATCGTTGATTTTAGCAAGAATCGGCATTTTCTCAAAAAGTGCTGGAGTTGTTGCAGCCGGTCCCGAGAAATAATCGGCATCTTTGCCGAGGTTTATTACAAACTGTGGATCTTGATATCCTCCGCAGTATGAAAGAACCGCCTTGGGAACCACATTGAATTCTTTGTACTTCTTAACGAACATGGTCATGTCACCGATATAGGAAGCGTGGAATATGGCATCAGGCTTCGCAGCTTTGATTTTCTGAACTTCAATGTCGACATTTGTTGCACTTGTTGGATACTTTACATCGGCTACCAATTTAAATCCATATTCTTCATAGTTCTTTATTTTTTCTTTCACCATTTGCGCTGCGTGCACACCGTATTCATTGTCAACATACACAACCGCGATCCTGTGAATTCCCGCGTCGAATTTCTCGTTTAAATAGTTCAGGTAGTCAAAGAAGAAAACAGTTTCCATACCATCGTGAGGTGCTATCCTCGTAAACCATTTGAGATTTCTCTCAGTTAAAGCGGCTGAGCTGGAAGAACCAGCTACGAAAGGTATTCCATACTTCTCTGCTATCTGGCTTGCTGGTTTCGTTGCAGAACTGTGATAGCAGCCTATCAAAGCGACAACTCCTTCGTTGCGTATTAGTCTTTCTGCTTCTGACATCGCAATTTCTGGATTTGCTTGATGGTCGGCGAAGACAAATTCTACCTTTGCACCGCCAAGGTTAGGAAGTCCCGCGGCTTGAGCTAACTCCAATCCTATTTCTGGATACGTGCCGTTGATAATCTCCTGGGCAACCTCAACTGCATACTTGAGCTTGTATCCAGTTGCGGCTGCTGGCCCCGTGAGAGGAAAGATCGCGCCAATCTTAATGACAGGAACTTCACCGGCCATAACCGTACTGACCAAAAATACAGCTAACAACAGTAACAGCATGACCCTTTTCATACTCTTTCACCCCCTGTTTGAAATGCATAATTCGATGATATTGTTCCGCCAACACAACATGCAAAATCATCGCTTAAGGGATCTCGGTTCGATTGCTAACAAAATTTATACACATAAGTAATATAGCAAAAAAGATGCTATGCAGTCAACAATCAGGCATGGAATCTGAATTTATTTCCGATTTTTGCTATTTAGTAAGTGAATGTTTTCTCATGTAGGTGTGATTTTCTGATATCAATCTCGAGAACAACGTGTGGAAAAGAAATCAATCTAATTTCATTTGTGAAGATGGCAGGCAACGAAGTGCCCCTTCTCGGTTTCTATCAGTTGAGGCTCGATAGCAGAGCACTCTTTACTCGCAACGCTGCATCTGGGATGAAATCGGCACCCGGATGGGGGGTTCACAGGATCTGGGACTTCTCCTTGAGGTAGGGATTTCTGCTTCTTCTTCATCGGATCGGGTTCGGGAACGGCGGCTATCAGGGCTTTTGTATAAGGATGAAGAGGGTTATTGTATATGTTTTCAAAGGAACCTATCTCAACTATCTTTCCCAAGTACATCACGGCAATTCTATGGCATATGTATTTTGTCGTAGCCAAATCATGAGTGATGAAAAGATAAGTGAGGTCCATCTCTTGCTTCAGATCTGTGAGAAGCTTTAGAAGCTGAGATCTCACAGAAACATCAAGCATGGCTACAGCCTCGTCTGCCACTATGAATTTGGGTTGCAGGACAAGGGCTCTTGCGATAACCGCCCTCTGCCTTTGACCACCTGAAAGCTCCCTTGGGTATCTGTTGTAGAAATCGTTCTCTGGGGTTAAATTAACTCTTCTGAGCATCTCCATTACCATCTCTTTTTGCTCTTTTTTCGAGGCACCGATGTGATGTATTTGAAGGCCATGTCTTATCGCCTCACCTATTTTCATGTACGGGTTCAACGCTGCCATGGGATCTTGAAATATCACCTGCATCCGTTTTCTGAAACGTCTCATTTCTTCTTTGGAAAGTGCTGTGATGTTTGTGTCTTCAAAGACAACATTGCCTGATGATGGTTCTATTAATCTCAAGACAAGGCGACCGGTCGTTGTTTTGCCACTTCCCGATTCACCAACGAGTCCAAGCGTTTCACCTTTCTTTATTTCAAAAGAAATGCCATCAACAGCCTTGACAAAACGCTGTTTTCTTCTTGTGATAACCTCGGTAAAAGATCGTCTAATCGGAAAATGCTTTCTAAGATCATTGACCTTTAGAAGCGCTGACATGACTTTCCTCCCCATACAACCAACATTTTACAGAAGTCCTTCCCACCTGGTACACACCAGGTTCTTTCCTGGAACATATTGGCATTGCTTTAGGGCATCTTGGTTCGAATCGACATCCCTTTGGCGGATCTGCCAGATCAGGAGGACCTCCAGGTATATAAACAAGTTCCTTGTCTTCGATATTCGTATTTGGAATAGATTTGAGCAGAGCCTCCGTGTAGGGGTGCTTTGGAGAATAGTATATATCTCGACTTTCACCGATCTCTACGAGATGTCCGGCGTACATGACACCAACTCGGTCAGCCAACTCAGCCACAACACCGAGATCGTGGGTTATCAGAATCAGTGACATGTTGAATTTCTCCCTGAGTGATTTGAGCAAGTCAAGGATTTGTGCCTGAACGATGACATCCAAAGAGGTCGTTGGTTCATCCGCTATGACCACAACTGGATTCAAAACTAAGGAAAGCGCTATCATCACCCTTTGCCTCATTCCACCGCTGAACTGAAACGGATACTCGTTCATTCTGGTAGGCTCTATACCCACAGCGCGCAACATGTTGGCTGTCATTTGCTCAGCTTCTTCCTCAGAGATCTCGGGTTTGTGCGTCTGTATCGTTTCTATGAAGTGGTCCCTTACTTTCATGATTGGGTTTAAAGATGTCATAGGATCTTGAAAGATCATCGATATTTTTGCGCCTCTTACCTTCTCCATCTGCTTTTGATCAAGACTGCTCAAGTCGAGTCCATTGAGCTTTATTGATCCTTCAAGAACAGCGTTTGAAGGAAGAATTCTGAGAAGCGCGTATCCCATCGTGGTTTTCCCGCATCCAGATTCTCCTACTATTCCAAGAGATTCCCTTTCACATAGATCTATCGAAACTCCATCAACGGCTCGAACCAAACCTTTCTCTGTTTTGTAATAAACTTTCAGATCTTCTATACGCAGCACCGACTTCATCAACGTCGCTCCCTAATCGTTGGATTGAGATACTCGTTTAATCCCTCACTGAACATAGAGAAACCCAAAACAGTGGTTATTATTGAGACTCCTGGAAAGAGAATCGCCCACCAGGCTTTGCTCAACACAAATCTCTGACCACTGCTCAGATCATAACCCCAGTCCGGTGTTGGAGGTGCGATTCCAAGCCCGAGAAAACTCAATCCCGCTTCTGTCATAATTGCATCGGCGAGGTTCATCGACAGAACGACAACGACAGACGGTAAAACATTTGGTAAGATGTACCTCAGAAGTATAGATGGACTCCTTGCTCCCAGTGCTCGTGCCGCTTCGACATACAGCTCGTCCTTTATCCCGGCGACCTGATTTCTTATAACTCGGAAGTACGTCGGGGCGTACACCACAGCTATCGACAAGGCGATGTTGACAATCCCTGGTCCGAGAACAGCGGCAATCGCTATGGCAAGTATCAATCCGGGAAACGAGTAAATCGCGTCCATAATCAAAGTTAAAATCCTGTCGAATACGCCTCCGATGTATCCCGAAATTAAGCCAAGGGGAATTCCTATGGCCGCCGCAATCACAACAGCCAAAAACGCTATTGTGAGGGCTATCCTGGCACCGTATATTACCCTACTCAAAATGTCTCTGCCAAGATTATCTGTTCCAAAGAGAAACTCAGAGCTGGGCGCTTGTAGGGGTCTGCTGACACGTTCCGTGGGATTGTGAGGAGCTATTTGGGGAGAAAACACGGCTAAGAAAAGAAAAAACACTAAAATCGCGGCCCCTATGAATGTAACAATCCCAGTACTGGATCTGAAAATCTTTCTCGCCATTCTATGTGATAGATATTTAGAGGTTACAGCCTTCACCCAACCACCTCAATCAGTATCTAACCCTCGGATCTACAAGGGCATTTATTATGTCAACACATATGCTTATTACAATCACAATTAAGGCGAATATCACGATTGTACCCTGAATGGCAGGAAAATCCCGATATCTTATTTTCTGCACTAAATAACTGCCAACGCCTGGCCAGGAAAACGTGGTTTCTGTCAGAACGGCCCCAGCAAGCAGCAAAGCAAGCTGTAGCCCCATGATCGTCAGAATAGGAACAAACGCGTTTTTCAAGGCGTGACCGTAAAGAACAGCTCTTTCACGTATACCTCTTGCCACAGCGGCTTTGACAAAATCTTTCGAAAGCATCAAGACCGTGTTGTTTCTCACCATTCTTAAGAAAATACTGGAAATGATCAAACCCAGTGCCACACCAGGCATTATAAGATGCTTGAAAGCATCCCAGAGTGCCGCCCAGTTTCCCTTTATTATCGAATCCACAAGATAGAAACCCGTGATGGGAGTGAAACTCAAAGCTGGAGAAATTCGACCAGCCACAGGAAGCCATTTCAAAACCATACCGAAAAGAAGCTGCATCATCAGCCCAAGCCAGAACACAGGAATCGCGTACGTGACTATCGCAAACATACGTGCCCCAACATCAAGACTGCGATCCTTTTTTCGAGCGGCTTCAGCGCCCCAGAACGTGCCAATCAAAACAGCCATCACAAAGGCGAAAGCTGTCAGCTCTATAGTTGCAGGCAGTCTTTCTTTGAGTTCATCAAGAACAGGACGATTTGTTAGCGTGGATTTTCCCAGATCTCCCCTAAGCATACTCAGAACGTAGTCTACGAATTGAGCTGGAATTGATTTGTTCAAGCCCATTTGCTCGCGGAGTTGCTCTATAACATGCTGGGGAGCTTTGCCTCCGACTATAGCGAGCACAGGATCACCGGGCATTATTCTGAGAATAAAGAATATAAGAGCAAGAAGTATAAACATCATTGGAATTGCAAGAAGAATCCTTGTAATCACATAATTCTTTAACGACACCCCGTGATCAGTCCTTTCAAAAGCCCCGCCCCTACGGGCGGGGCCAAGGAAGCTTCTTCCTCACTCTGCGTAGAGGATGTAGTACCTGAATATCTGCGTTGGTTCCAAGACTATTCCCTTCACATTTGGTTTCGCTATACATATTGCCTTGCCCTGCCATAAAGGTATATTAGGCATATCCGCAACAAGATGAATCTGAACCTGGTTGTATATTTCCGCCCTGGTAGCTTGCTTTGCAGAAATTCTCGCTGCTTTCATGAGATTCTCGACTTCTTCATTTTCATAGAAGCTTCCAAGCGATTTGGCTCCCTCAACACTGAGGAACGGCCACACATAGTCATCGGGATCGAGGTAGTCTGGATACCAACCGAGGAGGAACAACCCCATAGTTCCATTCAAGAAGTAATCGATATAAGTTGACCATTCGGCGTATTTTATGGTGACATAAATCATTCCTGTCTCTTCAAGAGACTCCTTTAAGACCTGAGCGACATCCGCCTCTGTGGTGCCGTAGTGAGTCGGCGTGTACCACAGATCAATCTCAAGAGGATTGTCTTCACTGTAACCGGCCGCAATTAGCAGCGCCCTTGCAACATCGAGATCTCTTTCTGAAAACGCGTCGATATGACCCCACATTCCGGCTGGTATCATCGAATAGAGCGGCTTCATCAGGCCAGCGAAAACATCGGAAACGATTCGATTTCTGTCAACAGCGTAAGCTATCGCTTTTCTAACAAGCGCGTTGTCAAATGGAGGTTGTTTAACGTTCACAACAAGGTATCGAATCTGTGGGCTATCGCCTTCATATGTGACAAAAGCCGAATTTTCCTTGAGATCGAGAATATCGCGCGGATCAAGATCTCTGTAAGCGACGTCTATTTCGCCCGTTTCAAGAGCCAACCTTAAGGTAGCCGCGCTCTCGTAAAAGTTTATGACTATAGTCTTTGTTTTCGGTTTTTCACCGAAGTAATTCGGATTCGCTTCTAAAACTATTCTGACATCTCTCAGCCATTCTTTGATTCTGTAAGGTCCGGAAGATGGAGGCGCTTCATTGTAGAAATCATCATCAGGGAATATTTCCGGATGCACTGGATAAGCAACAGTGTAGCCCAGAATCGAGACAAAAGCTGAGAACGGATACTTCAAGTAGATTTTGAACGTGTACTTATCCACTACCTCGATCTTATCGATGATGTCTGATAGAAGGAAAGCTGGATCTCCAT
>Ga0190334_1001073_pt1 | contig 12257 bp, 13 predicted proteins | sample 48720478_MG_FD_161270 | JGI IMG/M metagenome (GOLD analysis project Ga0190334, IMG submission 161270) | Hydrothermal vent sediment bacterial communities from Southern Trench, Guaymas Basin, Mexico - 4872-04-7-8_MG | ecosystem: Environmental > Aquatic > Marine > Hydrothermal vents > Sediment ...
TAATCTTAGTAGTTGGAGGAGAAATAGTTGTATAAAATAAGAAAACCCGCAGTAGCAGGACAATTCTATGATGGAGATAAAGAAAGCCTGATAAAGACTATAGAAAACTGTTTTTTAGACGTCAGAGGTCCAGGAGAGTTACCAGAAATAAAAGAAGGAAATAAAAAAATAAAAGGCGTTGTAGTACCACATGCTGGTTTTATTTTCTCTGGACCAATAGCTGCTCATTCATATAAAACAATAGCTGAAAACGGGTTCGCTGACACATTTATAATACTGGGACCAAACCATACAGGCATGGGGTCAGGTGTATCACTCATGACAGAAGGTGTTTGGGAAACGCCACTTGGGATAATACCAATAAACAGTATATTAGCAAAAAAACTTGCAAAAGACATCATAGACACAGATGAAGATGCCCATAAATATGAACACAGCATAGAAGTACAATTACCATTTCTGCAGTATATTTCAAAAAATAAAAAATTTGATTTTGTACCAATTTGTATGAGTATGCAAGACTATGATACATCAAGAGAAATAGGAGAACTCATAGCAGAAACAATAAACGTTACTGAAAAAGTTGTAATAATCGCAAGTAGTGATTTCTCACATGCTGGTTTTAATTATATGAGTATACCGCCTGAAAACATGCGGGTGGATGAATACGCTGAGGAACAAGATAAACATGCAATTGAAAAAATACTAGAGCTAGATCCTAAGGGGTTAATAGATGTGGTTCATGAAAAAAACATTACAATGTGTGGATACGGACCAGTAGCAGCTATGCTCACCGCATCTATAAAACTAGGCGCTAATAAAGCAGAATTGCTTAAATATGGAACCTCATATGCAGTACACCCCAGTACGTCCTGTGTAGGATACGGTGCAATATCAGTATACTAAACAAAGATATGAGGTATTATTTTATGAAACAGGAAATAGTGAAGGATATAAAGTTAAAGAAAAACATGAAAACAAACGATCTAGTCAACGAGTTATACAAATCTGGTGGTTTCACAGCAAAAAAACTTGCAATTGGTGTAAACATACTTGAAGATATGATCAAAGACAAGACATGTGTCAAATTTTTATCATTTCCCGCGTGTATAATCTCAACCGGGACAAGAGGTGTTATAAAAGAACTTGTAAAAAACAAACTAGTAGATGTAATAATAACAACCTGTGGAACACTTGACCATGATCTTGCGAGACTCTGGAAAAACTATTACCATGGATCATTCATGGTTGACGACAAAGAGTTACATAAAAAAGGAATAAATCGGTTAGGTAACATCTTCATACCAAACGAATGTTATGGGATAATACTTGAGAAAAAAATGAGGCCGATACTCGCTAAACTTTATAAAACAAAAAAAACCTGGTCAACTAGGGATATAATCCAGGAGTTTGGAAGACATCTTGAAAAAGAAAAAAACAAAGATGAATCAATAATATACTGGGCATACAAAAACAAAATACCAATATTTGTACCAGGTATAACAGATGGAGCATTTGGTTCACAGATATGGATGTACTATCAAGAACACAGGGATTTCAGCATTGATCTTCTGAAAGATGAACAGGATCTATCAGATATAGTATTTGAAGCAAAAAAAAGCGGAGCTTTAATACTTGGAGGAGGAATATCAAAACATCATACCATCTGGTGGAATCAATACAAAGATGGTTTGGATTATGCTGTTTATGTAACAACGGCAGATGAGTATGATGGGAGCCTTAGCGGTGCACAAACACGTGAAGCAGTTAGCTGGGGAAAAATAAAAGAAAAATCAAAAAATATCACAATAAATGGCGATATAACCATCTTGCTACCACTTATGATAAGTGCATTATTGAATCGTATTTAACGCCAGAACAACGCCTTCATAGCAGTTTTAATATATCTGGAGAGACCACGTGTTTTCTTACCATTGTACATATCAATTGTTGAGTTAACAATAGCTTTTACTGTTTCGTTATAAAACCAACGTCCGTAATCTGCATTAGCACGATTCGGACTGCCAATATAACCATCTTTAAGACCAAGTTGTTTAAACTTTTTCCCTAGAACACGTGGAGAGCTAGTATCTCTATATATACTCTGAAGTTTTTTATACGATTCATCCACAAGATAGGGATATAAATATTTCATAAGAGAGGTCTCTCGGAAACCAGCATGGATCTCTTTTTTAGTATCAAAGCCAAGTTTAGGTTCGTTTTTTTCTATTTCTCCACTGTAAAAGTACGGCCCCCACGGTTCAACGATTTTCATTTTATATCGTGATCTGAGTTTTTTCATAGCATTGTATATTCCTTTAAGGTGAATCAACGCCATATGATAAGTACAAATCACAAGATATTTGAAACCATGCTCACCAAGTGATCTACCAAAACTATAAACAACATCACCCACAGTTTTACCAGATACAGAGATGCTACCGGGGAAGTCTGTGTTAAAATCACAAAAACCAAGTGGCACTGAAGGAAGAACAACATAAGTTAGATCAGGTTTTTTCTTGTTCAGAATCTTTATAGCTTCATATGTTGCATCTCGTATTATAAGATAATCTGTTCCAACAGGTAGATGAGGACCATGCTCTTCCATCGGTGCTATAGGTAGGAAAAAGATTGTTTTATCCCTGTTTAAAGCATCTATTTTCTTCCAGCTTAACTCCTCGAATTTTAGAATCATGTTTTTGGGATTCTTTTTTTTATTTTTCAAGTTGTAACCTCACATCCATCTTCAGTTATTATCACAGTATGCTCCTTCTGAGATATTATACCCTTTTTTGCATCAACTAACTGAGGGTAATGTTTTATAAGACCCAAAAAAGAAAGTTTACTTAAAATTATATCATTATTTTCAAAAAATTTCTGAGACCAACGCTGAGCAAACGGCAATGTTTTAAACTCCTTTAAAAGTCTGTTATATAAAATCTTGTACCGATTGTTTCTTATAAACTTTGATCTAAAAGATCTACTACAGAGATATATATTACTTCCCGCTCCTTGAACAACATGACCTGCACCAGTAGAAGCAAAGGGTTCAATGGCAAGTACATCACCTACTCTTACACTGTTCTTCCCAGATAGCTCATATATATTTGGTACACTTATACCAGCATGAAGAACGTACTGATTTAAACTATGTCCTGTGAGATTGTCAACAGGTTTATACCCATAGGAGGTAATGGTTTCCTGTATTGCTCTTCCAATCTCTGACATATCTAAATCAGGTTTTATTAAACCAATAGCAGTATCAAGAGCATCGCTAGAGGCTTTTATAAGGTCACTATACTCATTTGTTTCAACCTCAACAGTCACTGCAGTATCAGCTATATATCCATCGATATGTGCACCAACATCAAGTTTAACAACATCACCTTTTTTAAAAACGCGGGTGTCATCATGGCGAGGACTGTAATGAGCCGCTATCTCATTTATAGATATATTAACAGGAAAAGCAAGGCCAGCACCTAAATCAAGTATTCTAGCTTCAACTTTATTAGCAACTTCAAGAAAACTAACATCTGATTTAATCAAACTAGCACCATAATCCCTTGCTTCTGCCGCAATACGACCCGCCTTTCTATATTTCTCATAAATCTGATCATTCATATTTCTCTATCACATCCAATAACTGTTTCTTTGTTATATCTCCTTCCCGTAACACCTGTAGAACCCCATCAGATAAATCAACGATTGTTGAAGGTTTTCCATCAAGTCTGCCATCATCAATAAAAACAGAAACATCATTCTTATCAAATTGCCTCTTTATATCTTCAATTACAGAAGGTGTATCCATACCATGTATATTAGCACTAGTGCAAGTAATAGGACTAAAAGAAGACAAAAGTTTCAAAGCAGTATCATTATGAGGTATTCTGACAGCTACTCTACCAAGACCTCCAGTAACAAGATCAGACACGTTTTTTTTCTTTTTCAAAACTATAGTCAGTCTACCTGGCAAAAATCTCTCAGCAAGAACAATAGCTAATTCATTAATAAAACATATCTCTTCTAAATCATCAAAATCAGAAATCGCAACAGATAAGGGTAGATCCAAAGATCTTTTTTTAACCTTGAAAACTTTTTTCACAGCATCATCATTAAAAACATCAGCACCTAAACCATATAGTGTATCAGTTGGATAAACCACTAATTCTCCATTAGAAAGTGCTTCAACAGCCCTGCGTAAAACCTGTTCATCCATAGTAGTTAATCTTCTTTTTTTATAAAATCACCAAGAGTAAAACCACTACTAGAACGAGAACCAGTAGAAAAACTAGGTGCACTGCTGATTTCTTCCAATAGTGTAATATTCAACTCTTTCTCAAGTTTCTCAATCATTTTATCAGAAGGACGAAGTTCTCCGTTTTCAATCTTTGAAATTGTAACAGTTCTTTCACCGATACGGAAACCAAGCTCCTCTCGAGTGATCCCTTTTTTCTCACGGGCATTTCTAATCCTGATATTCCAATCAGAGACGAGCTCTTTATCCATGTCTTTATAAACGTCTTTAACCACAGGTTTTTTTGTCCTACCTACAACTGGTGAGCCTTTTGGCTCATGTACTGGTGTTACTATTCTCACACCATGACCATGTTTGAGACAACTAGGACAAAGCATCATTTTAACACCATCAACCATGGCAGGTTTACATTCGGCAACCCTGCCACAAAGCTCACATTCCATTGTTTTTTTGCCCCCAAAACAAAATAGATATTTTTTATATTAAACCAGCCTTTTGCAAAGTCATTAGATCCTCAGTGCTAAGTTTTTCACCACGTTTAAATCTTTCAAATATCTCATTGGCTTCTTTTTGAACAGAGGAGATCTCCTCTGCCTTTTCAGTTTTTCTTTTTTTCTGTTGAGCAGATGATATTTTCCTTTCGAGTTCATGTATTTTATCAACATATTCAATAAACTCTTTATGAACCTTATCTGCCTCTATTTTTGTCATAACAATTGTTTCTTGAATATTGTTTACCTTTTTAACAATAGTATCAAGTTGTTTGATAAGATTCATCATGCTTTCATGTTCTTCCTGGGCACGAGTGGCAAGTTTTTCAACAAGATCATGCTGCTTTTCTGCTTTTTGTTTTAAGATTTTTTCCTCCTGTAAAGCATTTTTTAAACGAGGATCTTTATTTAATAAATCTTCTTGTTGTTTGATTTTAGAATGAAGTTCAGATATCATCTCAATTAATTTCTTTTCTTTCTGAGGGGACATGGGTTGTGTCATCTGCTCGTTTTCGAGAGTACGGAGCTGTTTCTTTAACGCATTAAGATTCGCACCAAGAGAAGAAGAACGTTCACGTTCAAGTTTTTCAATTTTTTTCTTGAGTTCACTATGACTTTTATTAAGCTGATTCCTTTGTTCCTTCGCATGTTTAACTCTTTCATTTAACTCATCACGTTTTTTCTTATGTTCGGATATCTTGTTTCTCATCTCACGGATCATCTGATTAAATTTATCTCTTTCATCGGCGAGTTGCTTTGATTTAACATGTAATTTGTTTCTTTTTTCCTTTAACTCATTAGCTTTTTTCTGAAGTTTGTCTTTTTCTGAAATCATATCCTCGATTGAATCACTCATTTAAATCCTCAGGGTTTTTCATAGCCTACAGTATAAAATAAATATATAAAATTTATTAAGTAATTAGAAATCTAATTCTGTATTCAACCTGCTTCTTCTTTTGTTCTTTGTTTAAACATTATAATGCCATCTACAATCACAGCTAATACCCCTGTTAAATAGATCATATCAAAAACATTAGCCCCGCCAATAATAGCATTTTTGGAAATAATCAAAGGATAACTCAGCAATTCTGGTAGATGCAGAACATCAGCACCTATCAAAACACCTAGTGTTCCAGATATATAAGCAAGAGGAGCCGCCTTTCTAAAAGTCTTCCAAGATAAAAATACAGAGATTAAACTAGCAAAAAAAGCAGGTAAAAGCCAGTATGGAAAATAAGATACAATACCTTTAGAAACAACAGGATGCGAAACAAAAAAAGCAGTTATGGCAACAACAATAACTCCAACAGAGATTTCTCTAAAAGAAATCTTTTTCTTATACTTCAAATAAAAACTCAACATAACTGGTATCACTGCTCCACCCATGTTTATACTGATCAACCAGTTGTTATAACTAAAAAGATAAATATTTGAGATATTAAAACCAAAAACAAAGATTTCAAATCTAAAAATCAATGATACTAAAACAATGATCGCCGCCTCAAATGTTGAAAAACCCATGTATTCAAATGGTTTGGTAAGAATAAGATAAAAAAGATATAGAATCATTATTGGAATCATTATTGAGAGTAACCATAGACCAAGTGTTTCTAAACTAATAATTGATAACATAACTCTGATTTTTTGATGTGCTATAGTGTTTATAAACCTTGTTTTTTAAATCAAAAGATGATTCAATCAGATAGCATAGATACCAGCTTAACCTTAATAAACCATGGATTAATAACGGGTAAAAAAATACAGGAAACCAAGACATATGAGCTCGTTTCTAAAAAAAGAATGTGATTTAGAATACTTCCATAAAAATGGTTACGTTAGAAAAAAATGTAAATCCTGCGGGTCACATTATTGGACACTTGATAAAAAATCAGAAACCTGTGGAGATCAACCCTGTGTAGATTTTAGTTTCATAGGGAATCCCTTTGGTAAAAAACCTATGAGTTTGAAAGAAGTAAGAGATAGTTTCCTAAATTTTTTTGAAAAACACAATCATTCAAGGTTACATTATCCTGAAACAGGGGAGAGATGCCCAGTTGTCGCACGATGGAGATCAGACATATATCTAACAATAGCATCAATTGCTGATTTTCAGCCGCATGTTACCTCGGGTGAGGTGCCACCACCAGCAAACCCATTGGTTATCTCCCAACCATGTATACGACTTAATGATCTTGAACAGGTTGGTGTCAGCGGTAGACATCTAACAACATTTGAAATGATGGGACATCACGCTTTCAACAAAAACAAGGATGAAATATATTTCAAAGAAGAAACTGTTAAATTCTGTGATGAATACTTCACGAAATATATAGGGATACCACGTGAAAAAATAAACTACAAAGAAGAACTATGGTTTGGAGGAGGAAACGCAGGACCATGCCTAGAAGTAGTAGCTGGTGGTCTCGAAATCGCTACACTTGTTTTTATGAATATGAAAGAAGATGAAAATGGTGATTTTGAAATAAACGGGAAAAAATATTCCCCAAATCCATTAAACATCGTTGACACAGGATATGGTCTTGAAAGAATCGCCTGGATTACAAATGGAACTAAAACAGTATATGAAACTGTTTTCTCAGATATTATCCGATACATAGAGGAAAACGCTAAAAACAAGCATATGCCAAGTATTTACTCATTAGCAGATCACGCAAAATGTCTTTCTTTCATGCTGGGTGATGGAGTAGTTCCCTCCAATGTTAAAGCAGGATATCTCGCTAGATTAATCATAAGAAGAAGTTTAAGATTCATTGAAAAAATAAAACTGGATATCCCATTGAAGAAGATAGTTGAACTTCAACTAGAATCATTAAAAAAGGATTTTCCGTCTTTAATAAAAAACAAAGAGCAAATCAGTGAAATTCTTGATATTGAAACAAAAAAATACCATGATACAATACTAAAAGGAGAAAAACTCATTAAACGACTTATAAGAGAAAAAAAAGCAATTGAACAACAGGATCTTATAACATTATATGACACACATGGGATGCCGCCAGATATTGTTAAAAACATAGCTGAATCCGAAGGAGTCAAAATTGATATCCCTGAGAATTTTGAATCAATGATAGCTGAACTTCATTCTCATGCTGATAAATCAGAAGAAGAAGTAGAAGAAAAAAAATATGATTTACCTTCTACTAGGAAGCTTTATTATGAGGATCATTATAGGAAAGAATTTGACGCAAAAGTTTTATGGTGCAACGAAACAAAAGACGGTTATGAGGTAGTACTTGATCAAACTGTTTTCTACCCTGAAGGGGGAGGACAACCTAGTGATATTGGTTTCTTAGAATTCAACGGTTCAAAGATAAATGTGAAACATGTTTCAAAGAACGGAGAAAGTATCATTCATTTAGTTGATAGAAAACTATCACCAGGCGACATTGTCCATGGGATCATAGACTGGGAGCGCCGTTATCAACTTATGAAACATCATACAGGGACACATTTGATCAATGGTGCACTTAGACTAACACTTGGTAACCATATATGGCAAGCTGGCTCTCAACTTGGTGTAAAAGAAGCACGTTTTGACTTTTCTCACTATAAAACAGTTTCAGAAGAAGAACAAAAGCATATCGAAAAAATTGCTAATGATTTTATCAGAAAATCCATCCCAGTTAAAAAAATGGTTCTTGATCGTAACACAGCCGAAAAAAAATATGGTTTCAGACTTTACCAAGGTGGTGTGCCACCTGGCAACTCCATACGTGTACTAGAAATACCAGATGTCGATGTAGAAGCTTGCGGTGGAACTCATCTGAACAACACCTCAGAGGTTGAAAAAATCCGTATTATAAAAATTGAACGTATACAAGATGGAGTAAACAGGGTTTTATTTGCTGCTGGTAAAATGGCTGACCTCCATCAGATAGAAGAAAAACAAATGTATGATACCATCATAAAAATATTAGAACCCTACTATAGTATAAAAAATAACGAAAACGTCTCAGAGCAGCTAAAGAAAGTTTCTAAACTATTTTCAGTCCCAAGTAATCAGATCGATAAAACTTTAAAACGTTTCATTACAGAAGTAAAACCTGATAAAAAAATAGAAGTTGATGATCTTTTTTCAGCCTGTGATCATTTATTTAAAAATTGGAAGAAAAACATGAAAAACAAGAAAAAAGTTCCATTAGACACGATAGAAGATTTACTTAGCAAAGCTGAACCAATACCTGGTACAGATATAAAAATAGTTACAGGTGTAACTGATCTAGAAGGAACAGCTGTAGCTGGTGAACTAACTAAAAACAAAGGAATCGTTGCTCATATTTTCGATGGAAAAAAACTTGTTTCAATGGTCTCATCTGATATCAACATTGATCTTCGTGAGATCGCCCCAGAAATAGGTAGAATTCTAGGCGGAAGCGGCGGTGGTAAACCTAATATGACACAATGTGGAGGACCACATACCGATAAAATAGATGAAGCATTAGAGAAAGCTAAGATTTTAACAAAAAAATTATTGACATAAAGATAATCGGAAAAAACCTTTTTATTGAATAGGCCAAAGTATGTGAACAGCTGCAACTATTACAACAGTTGCTATGCACATCCCAATTACAAGCCAGGGTGGAATTTTTAATCTTGTTTTTTCTTCCGCATCAAAATAACGTATAAGCCCTGCTGCAGAGTGAAATCCTTCTCCTTTTTTCTGTTTAGCCATTTTTATTTTCCTCAGCTTCTTGTTTTAAAAAACTATACATATTATTCTAATATTTATGCTTTACTACAAAATATGTAAAATTTTGAAATAATCAGAAAAAAGTTAGACTAACTAAATCCTAAATCCAAAAAAAGTGGACCTAGAAGAAAACCTGTTATTGAAGCACTTACTGGCTCATTGATATTATCTGCATTTACTTCTACAGTAATTGTAACAGGTCCTATTCCAAAAAATAGTTGTTGGATGTAACAACTTTCTCCAGGTTCTAATCTTTCCAATCCACCACTTGTAGTTTTACCTATGAATATTAATCCTTCTAACTTAACAGTATATCTCAGATTTATCGCAGCTTCATCACCAACATTTGTGATATTTATAACTAGTGAATGAATACCATCAGATGAAAAAGTAATTACTAAAACTGGCTGGTTTATTTCTCGTATATTTGATTCAGATTCATTTGATCTATCAATAAATGATGCCGAGATAGCTGGAGAAAACATCATACCAATGAGAATTGCTATTGCTCCGATTATCCACAGTTTTTTCATATTTATTACATCTAATTGATATAACACGTGCTATATAAATGTTGTCATATGTAAGTATTAGGAAAAACTACTATAAAATTTGAGCAAACATCTAAATATTTAATTCTTATTCACTGTTTCAAGGGTGTGAGTGTATGAAGGAAGTAGAAGCGCTAATAGAAAGAGCAATTAAATTCAAAGAAAGCGGATTAACACCATTAGAAATAGCAGATGAACTAAATGTTTCAAAGGAAACGGCTGAATGGCTTCTTAGCAAAGGAAAAGAAAAAAAACCAGTAAATGGAGATGTCAAAATAGGATGGCGTTCTATAGGCGTATATCCTTCAAGAATTGATTACATCTCAGATGCTTTATGTGATATGATACTAGAAGAATGCGAAGATGCTGATACCATTGTTGGCATAGCGATCAATGGAATCCCCTTCGCAACATACGTAGCAGACAAGCTAGGGTTAGAGTTAGCTGTTTTCAGACCACATTCTGAGAAATCTGGTGCTTTTTCATCAAATTACGCCAGTGTCAAAGATAAAAAAGTAATCATTGTCGATGATGTAATAGGAACAGGTAACACATTCAAAATGGCTATCAACGCTATAAAACGTGAAAAGGGGAAACCAGTGTTATTGATAGCTGTAGTCAACAAAAGTACAAAAAACAGTGTAGACAATATTCCATTGCGTGCTCTAATACGAGCCAGACAGATCTAAAAAACATTTTCATATTTTATTTTTTGAAGGGAGAAATCAGATGCACTGGGCGGAAGTTCTAGCAGAAGAGTTACTAAAAGAAGAAAAAAAACATGTGCTTGCTACAGGTATCACCCCCTCCGGTCCGATACATATCGGAAATATGCGAGAGATTCTGACAACTGATGCTGTTTACCGATGTGTCAAAGAAAAAGGTGGTGAAGCCGAATTAATCTATGTAGCAGATGATTTCGATCATTTACGTAAAGTCTACCCCTACTTATCAGAAACATATGAAAAATATGTAGGCATGCCAATATCAGAGATACCATGTCCCTGCGGGAAACATAAAAGCTACGCAGATCACTACCTCGTTTCTTTTCTAAACGCACTGAAAGAAATAGGGGTGAATCCAAAGGTTTACAGAGCAAGCGAGATGTACAAAAAGGGAGAATATAACGACGCTATACAAATTGCTTTAGAAAACACTGATAAAATCAAAGATATAATACAACGTATATCAAAACGTCAACTACGAAAGAACTGGATACCATTTAACATACTATGTCAAAAATGTAACAAACTAACAACAACAAAACCTATTCTCTATGAATATCCAATAATAGAATACAAATGCGAATGTGGATACGAAGGAGAAGTAGACATAAGAAAAGGAGGAGTAGGTAAACTACCATGGCGTGTTGACTGGCCTGCAAGATGGAAAATGCTTAATGTAACATTTGAACCATTCGGAAAAGACCTAGGAACCGTTGGAGGAGCAAGAGACACAGGAGAAGTAATAGTAAAAGAAATCTATGATTACCCACCACCAAAATACACAGTCTATGAGTTCATATTGCTAAAAGGAAAAGGAGCAATGCACAGTTCAAAAGGAACGGCATTAAGCGCTGAAGAAATGCTATACATGACACCACCAGAAGTGCTAAGATTCCTAATTATAAACAATCAACCCAGTAAACATATTGTTTTTGACTCAGAACTAGGTCTTCTAAACCTCGTAGATGAATATGATAAATTCGAAAGGGTATACTTCAAAAAAGAAGAACCAGACAAAGGAATGAAAGACATCAAAAAAACCTATGAATTATCACAACCCTACAGCATACCCAAAAAAATGCCGTATCAACTACCATATCGGCATCTAGTAACACTAGTACAAATAAACCCTGATTGGAAAAACATCAAAAAAATACTAATCAGAACAAAACAAATACCTGATAAACTAGATGAAAATGATGAAAAACATCTCACCCAGAGAATAGAACATGTAAAATACTGGCTTAAAAACTTTGCACCAGACATAGTAAAATTCGAAATAAAAAAGAAACTACCAAAAATAAATCTCACAGAAGAACAAAAAACATTCCTTAAAAAATTAAAAGAAAAAATGCAATCAATAAAATGGGAACCAGAAAACATCCATAACACAATATATGAAATATCAGAAAAACAAAAAATACCTATCAAAACAGCATTCAAAACAATTTATCAAATAATACTTGGACAGGAAAAAGGACCAAGAGCGGGATACTTCCTATCGAATCTCAGCCAGGAGTTTGT
>Ga0190334_1001074_pt1 | contig 12246 bp, 7 predicted proteins | sample 48720478_MG_FD_161270 | JGI IMG/M metagenome (GOLD analysis project Ga0190334, IMG submission 161270) | Hydrothermal vent sediment bacterial communities from Southern Trench, Guaymas Basin, Mexico - 4872-04-7-8_MG | ecosystem: Environmental > Aquatic > Marine > Hydrothermal vents > Sediment ...
AATACCAGTAAAATTTTTTGTAGTCACCGTTTTGCTCCTTGGGCTGCCCTTACTGGGCCCTTCTCTCACCCGGAAACCCCTTGGCCACTATTTTGAATTCCCACCGCGCTCAGTTTACATCCAACATGCCCCTTTCTCCTGGGTTGCCTTTTGCGCCTACACCGTATTTGTCCTGGGAGTGACGATGCCTTTCATCATCCGCGCCTTCCGGCGCCACACGCAAATGTATTCGCGCCCTCGCCAGCGCTTTCCTTTTCCCTGGTGGGGGTACCTTGGCATTTCTTTTGGCGTTATCGCCTGGGTGCTTGCCTGGACCCGTTTCTCCTGGTTTGAAAAGCTTCAACCACACACCTTTACACCCCTCTGGATAGCCTATATCGTCACCATAAATGCCCTGTCGTATCAGAGAACCGGCCGCTGCATGCTGATTGATCATACAAGCAAATTTCTCGTTCTTTTTCCCGTGAGCGCTCTTTTCTGGTGGTTTTTCGAATACCTCAATCGGTTCGTTCAAAACTGGCAATACATGGGAGCTGATTTTGGCCCCCAGGGGTATTTTTGCTTTGCCACCATGTCTTTTTCCACGGTCCTTCCCGCAGTATCAGGAACGCGCCAGTGGCTCATGAGCTTTGCTTGGTTCCAGGACACATATAGCAATTTCGCGCCTTTTTCGCCTACTCAGCCAAAAGCACTTGCATTCGGGGTTCTCGCTCTTGCGTGCACCGGCCTTGCCTGTATAGGCATTTTGCCCAATCTGCTCTTTCCTCTTTTGTGGATCTCGCCCCTGCTCCTTCTTGTCTGTATTCAGGCTTGTTTGGGGGAGCGCACCATTTTTTCGAGCATCAGCCATGGGGACTGGCACCCGGTGCTCGTGGCTTCCCTCTCTGCCCTCATTTGCGGATTTTTCTGGGAAATGTGGAACTACTACAGCCTTGCAAAATGGATCTATCACGTACCCTACGTGGGGAGATTCAAAGTTTTTGAAATGCCCGCTCTTGGTTATGCTGGCTATCTTCCTTTTGGGCTGGAATGTGCGGTCATAGTGGATATGATTCTCTCTGCCCCTGTTTCCGCGGCACCGCTAAGCCGCAAAATCCACTAGCGAGTCTTTGCCAGCCTTATTGAGACATCTGCGCTCACTATTTTTTTCTCTTTCCCTTCAGAATCGACAATCACCAGCGCACCGTCCAAATCAATCTTTTGCGCCCTAGCCTGGATCCTCTGCCCCTTAGAGGATACAATCACATCTTTTCCGAGGATCATGGAGCGCTCATTCCATGTTCTGTAAAAGGAATCAATTTCACCCGACTTAACATTGCCGTAAGATTTTTCAAAACTCTTCAAAAGCTGGATCAAAAGAGCGGTCCTGTCCACTCGCATCCCTGTTTCCACCAAGATGCTGGTGGCCGGAGGCGCAATACCCCATATCTCTCCCGGCTCCCAGTTGACATTAAGGCCCAGTCCTAATACCCCGTATTCGATCCCCTCTGACTGAAGCGAAAATTCCGTCAATATGCCTGCCAGCTTTCGCTCTCCAACGTAGAGGTCATTTGGCCACTTGATCATGGAACGCAGGCCGGTGAGTTCTTCAATGGCCTGGCCGGCAGAAACGGCAAGCACCATGGTCAGCACGAAAGCCTGTCTTGCCGGAATAGGAGGCCGCAGGAGCACTGAAAAAAGCAGGTTTACATATCCCGGGGAATGCCAGCTTCTACCCCTTCTTCCTCTGCCTTTCTTCTGCTTTTCGGCAATGACGAGCGTCCCCTCTGGGGCTCCCTGCGCTCCCAGAGTTTTTGCCAGCGTATTAGTTGAATCGATTTCTGGACGGTAGACTATGTTCCTCGCGAATATGCAATCGGCCAACTCTTCTCTCAAAACCGAGACATTAATGCGATCCCGGTGTGTAGACGATTTGCGCTTATTTAGCTCCGAGGCTTGTCTTCTTCCTTCTCCGTCTGACACAAAATAGGCTCCTTTGCTTCATCATTGGTAACTACTCATGTAGATAGAGTGAAGGTTTACCTGCTGATCTCATGGCGGGTAGAAGGCTGAAGGGAAAGGGTAGCTGCCTTGGTTTCCTCATTAAGAATACTTCAGTCTTAAACCTAAATACCTGGGTACCATTAGTCGAGCTCGGCCTTCAGGTCCCTGGTCATAACATCCCTAAGCGCTTCTCGGGGATCCTTACTCCTATATAACACTTCATAGACTTGGGATGTAATAGGCAGCTCAACCCCCATCTTCTCCCCCAACTGAATAGCTGAAGCACAGGTCTTCACGCCCTCTGCCACTGTCTTCATCCCAGCCACTATCTCCTCAAGGTCCATGCCCTGGGCAATTTTGAGGCCGACCGTTCTATTTCTGCTGAGGTCCCCTGTACAGGTCAGAACCAGGTCACCAAGTCCAGCCAGGCCCGCAAAGGTTAAAGGATTCGCACCCATTGATACACCCAGCCTTGCGATTTCAGCCAGCCCTCTAGTGATCAACGCTGCTCTGGCATTGTCACCAAAGCTCAGACCGTCCGCCACTCCCGCCGCTATGGCAATCACGTTCTTCAAGGCCCCGCAAAGTTCAACCCCCATAAGGTCGTTGGTTGTGTAAACCCTAAAGAATTCAGTGTAAAAGGTATGCTGAATCCTTTCCGCCTGGTTCACGTCTTTACACGCTATTGTGACGGCAGTAGGCCGTTTCATGGATACCTCTTTGGCAAAGCTCGGACCTGCCAGGCATGCCAGCCGGCCTTCACTGCAAGCGGGAAGGACGCTCCTGATCACCTGTGACATGGTCATCAGGGTTTCGTTTTCGATACCCTTTGTTGCCGTAACGATTGGGGCACCCTTAGGTAGGTGGCTTTTCAGTTCCATGAATACATCGCGGAAAACGTGAGATGGGACAACCATCAACACGAGGTCTTTGCCTCTCAGTGCTTCCGGAAAAGTCCTTACGGGCTCAAGTTGGGGGTAGAGCCTGGTTTCTGGAAGGAAGGTCTCATTTATTCCCTTTTCTTTTATCTGGTTAAAGACCTCTTCTTCTCTCACCCACAGGGAGACCCGGTAACCCTTCTCAACAAGAAGGTTAGCCAACGTGGTACCCCATGCTCCCGCCCCTATGACCCCGATACTGCTAATTTGCGTCCCTTCCATCTACCTCCCACTAGTCCTCCATAACCTTGGCTACAGCAACGACTTTCTCGCCCTCTCCAAGGTCAATCAGTTTCACTCCCTGGGTATTGCGTCCGATGGTTGATATATCTGAAACTTTCAAACGAATTATCTTTCCCTGGCCCGTAATAATCATGACTTGATCTTGATCCATAACCTGATGAGCACAGACAACCGGTCCGTTGCGCTCGGTTGTCCTTATTGTTAAAATGCCTTTTCCTCCCCGTCCCTGCACACGGTATTCTTCTGTCTTAGTCCGCTTGCCATAACCGTTTTCCGTTACAGTTAAAATGGTTGCCCCTCGTTCCGCAAGTGCTTCCATGCCGACAACCTCATCTTCCTGATCAATCCTGATTCCGATATTACCTGCTGCAACACGTCCCATAGGACGTATTTCTGATTCGTGGAAACGAATTGATTTCCCTCCCCTTGTGGCGAGAAAAATATCTTGACTACCGTCTGTGACTCTCGCTCCTATTACCTCATCCCTGTCATTAATCTTAATGGCAATGATGCCCCCCGCTCTAGGATGACTATAAGCTGAAAGGGGGGTCTTTTTCACCAAGCCCCTCTTTGTTCCTAGCACAACATAACTTCCTTCGGTAAACTCCCTCACCGGCAGTATCGTCGCTATATGCTCCCCCTTTTCAAGATTCAGCAGGTTTACTATGGCTTTACCCCTGGACATGCGGCCGGCTTCAGGAATCTCGTGGACTTTTTTCCAGTGTACCTTTCCTTTGTTAGTAAAGAAAAGGAGTGAGTCATGGGATGAGGCCACAAAAAGAAGTTCCACAAAATCTTCTTCCTTGGGCCTGACTCCTGTAAGCCCTTTACCCCCTCTGCGCTGCGCTCTGTAAAGACTGATTGGATTTCTCTTTATGTACCCTGTATGGCTGATCGTCACTACCATGTCCTCGTCGGCGATTAGGTCTTCAACATCAATCTCACCGGCATCCTGGAGGATCTCCGTTCTGCGCTCATCGCCAAATCTTCGCTTGACTTCCTGCATTTCCTCTTTGATTATTTGAAGCACCATAGCAGGACTTTCAAGGATGGCCTTATACCGGGAAATGTTCTTTATCAAATCCTCGTACTCCGTATTCACCTTTCCCCGTTCAAGACCGGTAAGACGTTGAAGCCTCATGTCCAGAATTGCCTGGGCCTGCCTATCACTAAATGAGAACTCTGTTATAAGGCGGGACTTTGCTTCTTTGGGATCTGTTGAGGAGCGAATGAGCTCAATGATCTCATCAAGCAGGTCAAGCGCCTTTTTCAATCCCTCCAGAATGTGCGCCCTCTCCTCCGCTTGCTTGAGCTCGTAGAGCGTCCTCCTTACGATAATCTCGCGGCGATGCTCAATGAACTTTTCAAGTATTTCCTTGAGATTCAGCACCTGGGGCTGGCCCTTTACTATTGCCAAGAGGATGATCCCGAAAGAAACCTCCATTTGCGTAAACTTGTAGAGACGATTCAGAATGACAAGCCCGTTGGCGTCTCTGCGCACGTCTATGGCGATTCTCATGCCGTCGCGGTCAGACTCGTCCCTTATGTCTGTTATCCCTTCGACTTTCCTATCTTTCACAAGCTCTGCAATTTTTTCCAAAAGCTTTGCCTTATTCACCTGATAGGGAATCTCAGAAATTACGATCCTTTCCCTGTTGTGGGCAAGCTTTTCAACAAATGCCCTTGCCCTGACTTTTATAACGCCCCTGCCTGTTTTGTACGCATCCTCTATCCCCTTACTGGCAAGGATAAATCCAGCTGTAGGGAAATCAGGCCCGGGGATAATCTTCATCAGATCATCAATGCTAATTTCGGGGTTATCCACCATTTTCTCAATAGCTTCTGCAACCTCTGAGAGGTTGTGGGGAGGAATGTTTGTTGCCATACCGACCGCAATCCCGGATGAACCGTTAATAAGTAGATTGGGGATGGATGTCGGGAGGATGACCGGCTCCTTCAACGAACCGTCATAATTGGGCATGAAGTCTACTGTTTCTTTTTCAATGTCGGTGAGGAAATCCTGAGCAAGTTCCGTCATCCTGACTTCGGTATAACGCATAGCCGCCGGAGGGTCTCCATCCACTGATCCAAAATTCCCCTGACCATCTACAAGGGCATACCTCATGGAAAAATCCTGTGCCATGCGAACAATCGTATCGTAAACAGCGGCATCTCCGTGCGGATGGTACTTGCCTATAACGTCCCCGACAACTCTGGCGGACTTTTTAAACGGCCTATTAAAGTAGTTCTTCATTTCATACATAGCGTATAAAACACGCCGGTGCACCGGCTTCAGACCGTCTCTTATGTCAGGCAACGCTCTGCCCACTATGACGCTCATTGAGTATTCGAGATAAGATTTCCTCATCTCGTCTTCAATATTGACACTCTCAGGGATTACATTGGTAACCATTCTGCTTCTCCACTAACAAAATCTATGCTGTGTCGCTTCACCTTCTCATACCTGGCGATGTTGTATGATCGTTCAAAGCGAAGGCTCATTTAAGGGTAGGTTCTGCAGCATATAAAAGGTAGTGCCTTGGGTGGGAGTATCTTCCAATTCAGCCCCAACCCCGTCTTGAGGCATGGCGTTTGGCTGGAAACCTCGCTGAAATGGCTCATATGTCCAACTCCTCCACCTCCAGTGCATTACTATGGATGAATTCTCTTCTGGGTTCAACCTTATCGCCCATCAGGATGCTGAATATTTCGTCAGCCTCGACAACATCTTCGATCCGAACCTTAAGTAGCGTCCTCTTTTCCGGATCCATTGTGGTCTCCCACAACTGAGCAGGGTTCATCTCGCCCAGTCCTTTATACCTTTGGATGGTAAGCCCTCTTTTCCCTTTGTTCATAAGGAGTTCAAGAAGCTCGCTCCAAGAGGTTATTACCTTACCTTCGCCCTCTCCATCAATTCTGAACCTTGCTCCCCTGAATGGCTCAAGCTGCCGCGAGACATTCATTAATCTCTTGAGTTCGGGGGAAGTGAACATCGCCCAGTCCACATTAAAACTCTGACCCCCGTTTCTTGTCTCATAAACGGTAAAATCGTAGTACCCATGACCATCCTCAGAAACTCTTATGTCTCCAACTTTAAACCCTTCCTCCTCGAGGCACGCAAAGATTCTGTCCATGAATTCCCTGTCTTTAAACACTGATCTGTCGTGAGCCCCACAAGAAACAAGGAATTCGATAAATCTTGCGCTGTAACCCTTCTTGGAAAGCCGTGCTATGTTTTCGTAATACCTTATGAGGCTGTCGACCAGTGAACTCAATTTCTTTCCGGAGAATACTTTAGTGTCGTCCACAGAAACCGTTTCTTTCTGCGCTATTCTATCCAAGATAAACTGGTTGAAAGCTTCCTCGTTCTTGACGTAGACTTCCTTTTTGCCGTCCACGACCCTGTAAAGAGGGGGCTGTGCTATATAAAGATAGCCCTTTTCTATCAACTCCGGCATTTGCCTGAAGAAAAAAGTAAGCAGGAGTGTACGTATGTGCGCCCCATCTACGTCAGCGTCCGTCATAATTATGACCTTTTGATACCTGAGCCGATCAATATTATATTCTTTATCTCCGATGCCTGTGCCAAGGGCTGCAATCACGGTTCTTATTTCTTCACTAGACATCATTTTATCGAAACGCGATTTTTCAACATTTAAGATCTTTCCCCGTAGCGGCAGGATCGCCTGAAACCTCCTGTCCCGACCCTGTTTCGCAGATCCACCCGCGGAATCACCTTCCACTATGAAGACCTCGCTTCTGGCAGGGTCCCTTTCTTGGCAATCTGCCAGTTTTCCTGGTAGAGAAAGATCCGCCAGTACGCCCTTCCTTCTGGCAAGCTCCTTTGCCTTTCTCGCAGCCTCCCGCGCCCTTGCCGCATCAATAACCTTGGAAAGGATGGCTTTTGCCACAGAAGGATTCTCTTCAAAGAAAGTAGCGAGGCCCTCGTTAACAAGATTCTCCACTAGACCCTTTACCTCACTATTGCCCAGCTTCGTCTTTGTTTGCCCCTCAAACTGGGGATCTGGAAGCTTGACACTTATGACCGCTGTGAGCCCTTCCCTAACATCATCGCCCGTTACCTTTTCCTTAAAATTCCTTGAAAGGGGAGAGTTCTGGAGATAAAAATTTATGGTTCTTGTAAGCGCGGACTTGAACCCCACTAGGTGTGTGCCGCCTTCTCTGGTGTTAATATTATTTGCGAAGCTGAAGATAATTTCGTTGTAAGAATTGTTGTACTGAAACGCCACCTCCACTATTATCCCATTTCTTTCGCCGGCAATGTGTATCGGTTCCGAATGAATAACAGCTCGGTTCCTGCTAAGATACTCTACGAACGATTTAATGCCACCCTCGTAAAGGAAATCTTTTTTCTTACCTGTACGCTCGTCTGATATCTTTATCCTTACCCCTTTAGTCAGGAAAGCCAGCTCCCTCATCCTCTTCGAGAGCGTATCAAAATCAAAATCAATACTCTCAAAGATACTGGGATCGGGCCTGAAATGAATCTTGGTTCCAGTCCTCTTGGTCTCTCCAGTGACCTGGAGCTCAGTTTTCTTTTCGCCTCTCTCAAAGCGCTGAAAATACATCTTACCGTCTCTATGTACCTCTGCTTGCAGGAACTCCGAGAGAGCATTGACAACAGAGACCCCCACACCATGGAGCCCGCCGGATACTTTATAGCTCTTGTTATCGAATTTACCCCCTGAATGAAGCTTAGTCATCACAACTTCCAGGGCCGGCACTTTTTCTACTTCATGAATATCAACTGGAATCCCACGCCCGTTGTCACTGACCACAATGCTATTATCATTCAGTATCTGGATATCAATTAAATCGCAGTACTCGGCCAGTGCCTCATCAATGCTATTATCAACCACCTCATAGACCAGGTGATGAAGACCTTCAAATCCCGTGTTGCCAATATACATGGCCGGTCTTTTCCGAACAGCCTCCAATCCTTCAAGAACCTTGATATCCGCTGCGCGGTATGTGGAATTTGTGCTTACCATTTTATAGCCTCATTGGCATTATAAGCCCTAAGAACCCTTGGTCTTTTTCTCCGTAAATTGTACAGGGACTTGAATTATCGATAAAGCCCACCTCAACTTTTTCACTCTCCATATTCTGAAGCACGTCTATAAAATACCTGGCATTGAAACCAGCCTCAAGTGGCTGTCCTTTGTATTCAACAGCCAGGGTTTCTTGTGCTTCTCCAAGGTCCGGGTTAATAGAGATAAGTTCCATACTGCCTTTATCCAGGATTATCTTAACCCCCCTGTAGCTTTCGGTAGCTAATATAAGCATTTTCTTCATTCCATCCAGAAGCAGATCCCTGTCTACTTTGACCACCGACTTTGCTTTCTTAGGTATAACAGCGTTGTAGTCTGGAAATTTACTTTCCAGGAGCCTAATAACGATTATGGAGTTCTTGGTCTTGGCCACGCAGTTGTTACCCTTGAATCCAAGATGAATTAAGTCATCCTCACTTGCCAGCTTAGCAAGCTCTGACATTCCCTTCTTAGGGATCATGACTCCGCCGTCAAACTTCACCTTCTCCATAGTCTCCATTTCTTTGTCGATTAATGAGAGACGATGCCCATCGGTTGCCACCATCCTCAGAAGCGCTTTCCCACCCTGGACTATCTTTTCAAGGAAAGTCCCTGAGAGCTTAAACCCCGCCTCTTCCAGAGTCACCGCATAGATTGTTTTAGCAATCATCTCTCTGAGCACTTTTGAAGGTACTTCTGCCGTAGTCACATTTTCAGGTTCAACAAATACCGGGTACTCATCTGGAGGCATAAATCCGAGATTGTATCTTGCCTGTTGGTCTGTTATGAAGACGCGGTTGTTTTCTTTTTCTTTGATGTGAATTTCCGCCTTCTTACTCTCTTTTAGTATCTCGAAAAGCTTTCTGCCCGAAATAGTGACGCTTCCAGTGCTAATTATGTTTGCTGGTATTTTTTGCTGGAGGCTTATCTCAAGATCAGTAGCGGTTATATACACCTCAGACTTGCTTGTTGATAAAAGAACCATTGAAAGAATGGGCATATTTGTTCTTTTTTCCACAATACTCTGAACTCTTGAAAGGGCTCTGTAAAGCTCATCTCTTGTAACTTTAATTTCCATGATATCCTCCATTGTTTTCATATCATAGTATACAATAAGAAGCAGTAAGTTGTTTAGAACTATTATAACTTATTATGATTACAGTAAAAATTTTCTTATCTCTAATGTTCAATATTTTGGTTTTAAACTACATTTTTACCTTATTGCAGCACCTCTAGGACTCATTGAAGTGCAATTTGTTGAATTTTCCCGGAACAGAGGTCCAAGCGATCAGAGTAAGAGGTTTTCGATTCTCTTAAGGTCATTAATGACCTCCTTTTGCCCTTTTTTCCTAAGGGTCTCAATTTTTTTCAATGCGTAGTGCGCTGTAGAGTGATCCTTATAGCCAAAAGCCCTCCCGATTTGCTTTAGGGACAAAGAGGTATACTTCCTGCTTATGTATATGCCGATCTGCCTTGGATAGGTATACACTCGCTTTCTATTAGTTGAAGTAAGATTTCTTATGGGGACATCAAAATAGGTAGCAATAACTCCCTTAATATCTGGTATATCTATCTCGGTTTTATACCTATCATGAACAAGTGACTTGACAACTGAAATACTAACGTTTGAATCACTTACCGAGGCATAATTGGTTATCTTAATTAAGTTTTTAACAAGGGTTTTTATATCCGAGCTGTAGTTCGCCAAAAAGAATAGGACATCATCAGCCATATTGATATGGTCTTCTTGCAGCCTTCTTTTAAGGATTTCAATTCTCATACCTGTATCAGGGACCAGCAGCTCTGAAATAAGGCCACCGGAAACCCTTGATTTCAGTCTGCGGTCTATGTTTTTGAGATTCTGTGGAGGTTCAGTGGCGGTGATTACGATCTGTTTTTGATTCTTATGTAACTTATCAAAGATGACTAGGAATTCTTCTTGACTCTTTTCGCGGAACTCCAAAAGATGCATGTCATCGAAGAGGAAAAGGTCAAGCGTGCCATATTCCGCTCTAAACTCATTGACGCTATCGCTTCTGATTGCATAGGTCAGATCCGAGGTAAAGGTGTCTGCTGAAACGTACTTAACAAGACAGTGCGGATCCGTTGCAGCGCGATAATTTCCAATCGCATTTAGCAGATGCGTTTTACCCAATCCCGGAGAGCTGTAAATATAGAAAGGATTATAGGGATTTAGCCTATCTTTTGCAATACTTAAAGCAGATGAATAAGCGAACTCATTGCATTTGCCTGCGACAAAGCTCTCAAAAGTTAGCGAAGGATTGAGGCGCTGAATCGGGTAATCTCCTGTAGACGTTCCTTGCGGAAACGCCACTCCTGTGCGGGAGCTTCCCTCGTAGGTAAGGTAAATACTTGGAGAATGTTTTGTTATACGCGAAAAGGCCTTTTTAATCTCGGTAAGGTACTTCTCAATGATCCAGTTTCCTACAAACTTATTTGGTGCCCGAAGGATGACTAGGTCCGGATCGAGTTTTTCGACAGCTAGTGGCCTAAACCATATTTCAAACTCTGAGCTAGGGAGCTTAGAGCGAAGATCGGCACTGATTTTATCCCATATATCTTTTTTTTTTGACATATTGATAATGAGCAACTAAAAGCTTAATTTTTATTGGATACTAGGAAAGTTTTTCATAAATGGCAAACAAAAAGTAGGGTAAAGGAGGATAGTGTGCCTCGTAAACCTTATTCTATTGGACTGGCTGGGAAGGGTGGTACTGGTAAAACAACAATCGCGGGATTGCTTGTTAAGTTTCTAGTGGAGAAGGGAAAGGGCCCGATTCTTGCTGTGGACGCTGACTCAAATGCGAATCTGAATGAAGTGCTGGGACTTGAAGTTGAGGAGACTCTTGGCGGCGCTCGTGAAGAAATGAAAAGAGGTGTGGCAACGGGCATGACCAAGGATGTTTTTATGGAAATGAAACTTGAGCAGGCAGTAGTTGAAGCAGACGGTTTTGACTTGATCGTAATGGGAAGGCCTGAGGGTCCGGGTTGTTATTGTGCGGCCAACTCTCTTCTCACCATATACCTAGAAAGACTCATAGGGAATTATGAATACGTGGTTATTGACAACGAGGCGGGTATGGAGCATATCAGCCGGCTTACTACGAACGATATCAATCTCTTACTCGTTGTATCCGATCCAACCAGGAGAGGAATACAGTCGGCTGCCAGGATTTTCGAGTTGACCAAGGAGCTAGGCTTGAACATAGATCGTGAACTGCTGGTGGTCAACCAGGCCAGAGAGGGCCAATTTGATAACCTATCCAAAACTGCTAAGGAGTTTAATCTCGACTTAACAGGTGTCATTCCAGAGGATGAGGAGATTCGAGAATTCGACTTGAACGGCAGACCCACTGTACAACTAAGTCCCACCAGCAAAGCGCTGCAGGCAGCTTATTCAATTTTTGGAAATGTTTTAAGTCTATGATTTTGCTGATACATCTTTGCTGTTTCCAAATGAATCCCTGAAAGTACCTCTCCCACCTCCTCAGTCTTTTGGGCCACCTAGGATTGTACCTCATCTATTGAGCTCAGGTATAAAGAATTATTCAATCTTCCTTCCAGGGTGCCAGAAATTGCTTGACAAGGTGGCTTGAGTCATCTATTTTTTAAAATCTTTTGGAAAGGATAACTCTGTATTCTCCGGGGTTGCAACAACCTCCAGAAATAGTTTGCTTTTTTTGTTACAGCCACTGGAGACCCCACAGACCATAAAGGCGCCTGAAAGCTGCTTTTGGGTCTGAGAGGGCGAATAACGTGCAGATGGGGTGCCCTGGTATATATGCTAAATACCAGTGGCGAAGAATCGCGAATGTTTGAGATCAACAAGGAGGGATAGAAATTGGCCTTTGAAATTCCAAAACAGCCTTATTCAGGAAAAATCGCCACTACAACTATTGGTACAGGAGAATCGGCCATCACATTGGGGGGGACGGACTCATACCCATTTCATTTATTCGAAGGACACATGCCCAATCCCCCAAAGATTGCCATGGAAATATGGGATTATG
>Ga0190334_1001075_pt1 | contig 12232 bp, 13 predicted proteins | sample 48720478_MG_FD_161270 | JGI IMG/M metagenome (GOLD analysis project Ga0190334, IMG submission 161270) | Hydrothermal vent sediment bacterial communities from Southern Trench, Guaymas Basin, Mexico - 4872-04-7-8_MG | ecosystem: Environmental > Aquatic > Marine > Hydrothermal vents > Sediment ...
CAAACAAAAAAGTTTCATAATATTTGTTCATAATATAATAAAAAGATTAGATAATATAAAAAGAAATCTGTTTTAACAAAAAGGTTTAAATATAAAGTAATAAAGTAAAAACATTAACAGTGAAAATAAATTTTTATAGAGACATGGCTTCTAGTTTATACAGAGCATCAGCTTATGTTACGGAGTTTTATCAAAGTTTACATTCAGGCCTAGAATTACTATTAAATCCTAATGAAAGATTATTAGAGCCTGTATATTTGGATAATTTATACTTTGCAAAAAGAAGTAATGGACTGGACATAAAGATTCCAAAACTTCAACCACAAGAAAGACAAAGTCCTTACAAAAACCCACCCATACCTCCTAATGGCAAAGGTGGTGGAGGTAGGGGTAAATGTCCACATATAGGAACAAGAACTGGTAAAAAATTAAAGTAATTTTTTTAGTATATTTTTTATTTCTTTAGGATCAGCTTTCCCTTGAGATTTTCTTATTACATTTCCCAAAAGAAAGTTAAGTGCAATTTCCTTACCCAATTTATAATCTTCAACTGCTTTAGGATTTTCATTTATAGCTTCCTTACAAAATTTTTCTAATAACTTTACATTAGACACAGATTCTAGTTTTTCTTTTTTTATATATTTTAAAACGTCAATATCTTCCACAACTAATTTTTCTAATATTTTCTGGGCAACCTTATCAGTTATTTTTTTCTTATTTAATAGATCTAATAAAACAATGAATTGATCTTCATTTATGGTCATTTCAGATACATCAATCTTATTGTAATTTAATACTCTGATTAATTCTCGGCGTATCCATTTAGCTGCTAATATTGGATTTATTTTTACAGCTTTCTCAAATATTTTTGTTAATGCATACTCATTTGTTATTACAAAAGCATCTTCTTTGGAAATATTGTACTGTTTTATATAGCGAATAGCTTTTTCATGAGGCAGCTCAGGAATTTCTTTTTTTAATTCTTTCAACCATTTAGCATTAATTTCAATCGGCACTAAATCCGGGTCAAAAATATAGCCGTAATCTTCCTCAGTTTCTTTTGTCCTAAGTAGAGTAGTAATTCCTTTCTCAGCGTTCCACGACCTTGTCTCTTGTTTTAATTTAGCAGAGTGTTTTTGCCTTTCAATTTCATAGTTAAGAGCACGTTCTATCTCTTTAAAACCAGTAATGTTTTTTATTTCTGTTCTTACATATCCAGATTCTTTTATTGAGACATTGGCATCTGCTTTTATTATATTTTTTTCAGGGTTAAATATACCTAGATATCGCAATATAGCAATTAATGATTTAAGAAAAACACGTGCTTCTTCTGGACTGTTGATATCTGGCTCTGTTACAATCTCACATAATGGGTTACCACTTCTATTATAATCAACCAAAACATACTGTGCCTTATCTATACCGCCTGGATGTATTAATGATGCGGGATCTTCTTCTAAATGAACTCTTTTTATCCTGATATTTTTATTTCCTATCTTAATATTGCCTTTTTCTCCTAAAGGTATTTCATATTGTGTTATCTGATAATTTTTAGACATGTCTGGATAAAAATAACTTTTTCTGGAAAAGATAATTTCTTTAGATAATTTACAGTTTAGAGCGTGAGCCAATTTTATTGCATATTCGACTGCTTTTTTATTAACTACTGGCTTACTGCCTGGCATTCCCAAACAGATTTCACAAGTTCTTGTATTTGGTAATTCAGAACCTTGTGTCGGACAAGAACAGAATAATTTTGTGTTTGTATTTAATTCTATGTGAATTTCCAAGCCAATAATTACATTATTAGTAAATTTCATCTTAGTAATTTTTTTATTTTTTTTAGATGCTTTTTAGCTTCAATTTCACCTGCTTTAATGTTTTTTTTAGCATTGTAAAAAGCAAATGTCTGGATTCTTGGCCCTGTTTCTGGCTGCAAAACAACAATATTTTTCCCATAGCCTTTTATTTTATAATCTGCTAACTTAGACATAATAATTTCGTAAGTTCTGCCGAGCACATCAGTAATTTTTGAGTATGTTCTTTTTTTGTTCTTTGTTAGACTAAATAAATCCACTGCTATAATAACTTCAGCACCTAATTTATTAACTAAATCAACAGGTGTAGCATCTGCAAGGCCGCCATCTACCAAATGTTTGCCTCTGTACTTTACTGGAGGAAACACACCTGGAAATGCGCCTGACGCCATCACAGCATCTATAATTTTGCCTTTTCTGAATGTAACTTTAGAACCATCTTCTAAAGCAGTCGCGCCTATTGCCAGTGGTATTTTTATGTCATTAAAAGTCTTATTTCCAAAAAAAGGTTTTAAGAACTCCCTAACTTTTTTTCCCTTTACTATTGAAACACGGGGATCATTAACATCTACTAATTTAAGCATATCTCTTTTTCTAAAATCTATGAGAACCTTTTCTAGATTTCTAATTTCGAGATTTAAAGCATAATATGCTGCTATTGCTGCACCCATACTTGTACCAGAAACACAATTTATTGGAATTTTGTTATCTTCCAATACTTTTATAACTCCAATATGAGCAAATCCTCTTGCACCGCCGCTACTTAAAGCTAATCCTAATTTTTTCATAGTAAAGACCTCGCAAATTGTATTAACTTATTTTCTTGAAAATGATCTGCAATAACCAACATACCGGTTGGCATTTTATTGCTAAAGCCAGATGGAATATTAAGATGGGGTAAGCCAGCCAGATTAGGGCCGACTGTCATGATATCCATCATGTAGTTTTGTAATGGTGTCATTTTATTTATCTCAGAAAATTTCGGTGCTATATTAGGCATTGTTGGCGTTATTAATAAATCGTATTTTTTGAAATGTTTCTTATATTCATTTATTATTTTAGTTCTTACTTTAAGTGCTTTTAAATAAAAAGCATCTCTAAACCCAGACATCCTGGCAAATGTCCCTAAAATAATTCTTCTTTTAGCTTCTTTAGAGAAATTTTTACTTCTTACCTTAGAAAAATATTCATTAAAATTACCTTTTAACTCGGCATGTTTACCGTAACGCATGCCGCAATATTTAGCTAAATTTGTTGAGGCTTCTGACATTGAGATTAAGTAATATGTGGGAATTCCAAATTTAAAAGTTAAAGGTAAACTTACTTTGCTGTATTTTAGTCCTTTTAATTTATTTATAAGATTATTTTTAACTTCTTTATCAACACCCTTCCCTAAAAATTCTTTAATTACCGCTATCTTGAATTTTTTATTACTTTTCTGTGTGTATTTCTCAACTGGTTTATCTATTGAAGTAGAGTCTTTTTCATCATAACCAGATATTATTTCAAGCATTAATGCCATATCTTCTATGTTTTTTGACATCACCCCAATTTTATCCATGCTGTTAGCATAATCCATTAATCCATACCGAGAAACACGGCCATAAGTAGGTGTTATGCCATATACACCACAATAACATGCAGGACATGCAATACTGCCACCTGTGCTTTCAGAAATAGCAATATGATTATCCAATAATTGAGTTATACCAGCAGCACCTCCTGATGAACCGCCGCAGGCTCTTGTTTTGTCAAAAGGATTTTTTGGTGGCTTATAACCTATCCCAGTATTAACATTAAAAGAACCGAAACCAAACACATCTTGTGTTGTCTTACCAATTATAATGCCGCCTTCCTCCCTAATTCTTTTTACAACAGTAGCATCAAACACAGGTTTATAACCTTCTAAGATTTTACTTCCTGACTTGCTCTCCATATCTTTTACACAGATACAGTCTTTTATAGAAACTAGCTTATCTTTTAGTTTGCCTTTTTTTGGTATTTTGGGATTTTCATCTATAACTAAAAAATAATTATATTCTTTGTTTATTTTTTTTATTTCCTGAATAGTCTGTTTTGTATTTTTGATAAGGTCAATTTTACCAGATTTTGCTTTTTTTATAAATTCTAAAGAGTTCATTTCAATAATTTCCTTATTTTTGAATTCTTAAATTCTTCAGCTAATATATCCATATAAATTTCATCATGATATTTTCCGGCAAAAAATCTTGCTTTTCTTCTCTTACCCATAATTTTAAATCCTACTTTCTCATAGCACCTTTTTGCTCTGAGATTATAATCAAAAACAGTAAGCATTATGTTATTCAGGTTTAAAATGAAAAATCCATAGTCAAGCATCAAAGCAACAGCTTCCGTACCATATCCTTTTCCCCACTCTTGTTTTTCACCTATTGTAATCCCTAATGTGGCTGTTCTGTTTGTATAGTTTACATTGTCTAAACTAATACCTCCTATTAAATTTTCATCTTTAGTAAAGATACCATAATAGTGAAAATTACTATCTTCAAGTGCTTTTTTTAAATATGCTTTTGATGTTTCTTCTGTGTGTTTTTTTGTCACTTGATTTGTAAATTTAACAACCTTAACATCATTCATCCATTTTACTAAAGTTGGGATATATTTTTTCTCTACCGGACCAAGAAAAACATTTGTTCCAATTAATTTTTTTACAACCATTTTTCACACCACCTTCGGCCCCATAAAATATCCGTCTTTCTTATGTTTTGTATTAGCTAATGCAGTTTCATTATCTAAACATTTACCAGGGATATCTTCTCTAAGAGCATTTTTTATATCAACAACATGATAACTTGGCTTTACATTATCTGTGTTAGCTTGTTTAATTTTAGAGAAAGCACTAAGAATTTCTTTTAACTGCGGCAAGAATTCTTTTATTTCTGCATCTGTTAAATTTAATCTTGCAACAGAAGCAACATGTTTAATTAGTTTATTATCTACTTTCATAACAAAAAACTAAGTATTGTTAGATATATAAATATTATCTAGAAAATTTAACAACAAATTCACAATGCGTATGACCAGTCCCTATACAATTTGTTTCTCGAACAATGGCATTTTTGTTTAGTGCATTACTTAATATGCCAGAGATAAAACCTGCCTCAAAGTGACATAATGGACTTCCTTTTAGGGTTGTGCCGTGCGCAGTTGCAGACTCATATAAATTTAGCACCCACATACTTGGACTAATTTGGCCAACTTCTATAATACCAAGGTTTAAATTGTAAAACGTGTTCCGCAAATGTTCTATAAGACGATCAGGATCTTTCTCTGTAAAGTTTACAAGGCAGTTATTAGCTATAAATTGACCTGCCTCATACAACGCTTTGTTTGCATTTTTTGACATTGCCATTGCAGCTTTTACTGTCCTGAACAATGATAAAGGTATGTCATCTGTCAACTGGTTTCTAATACGTAAAGTGCGACCTGCTACCAAAGCTTGTATAGAACCTGCTTCGTCCCTTATAATTGTATTTATAATGTCATATTTAGTAGAGGTATGCCAGACTTTCGCCATTCCAATATTTTTGAACTCAACTAGGCCGTGAGCTCTCATCAATGCCAAATATTTTACTAAGGTCATCCTGTTTATCTTGATAATCCTAGCTAAATCTGATGATGATAACCCGTAAGGATTTTTTTTAAGAACATCTACAACTCTGTTAAATAACCTAGTTCTATTGATTTTTTTCGCCATTATAGCCTAGTAGGAATAACTAATATATAAATATTCTTACGAATACAAGCAATAACATTATACAATAGATTATAATAATCTCCTTAAATAGAGGACAAATTTAAGTTATTATAAGATAGGACTCAAACAAAACATTTATAAATAAGCTGTCATTATTGATTATCAATACCGATTATTAAAGGTGCTAATCATGGTGTACAGAACTTTAGAAGCAACTGGAAAATTAATGACTGGAGAATTACTTACATATATAGGAGCTGTTAATCTGCCAGAAAAACTGTATTCAATTGAACCTGTCAAAGATATTGCTAATTACATTAGTTCTCAATCACCTATTGAGCCTGAGCAAGCTATAGCTTTGGGCATTTTAGGTTTAGGAACATTGGTAGCAGCGGTATGGTCATTAAGACATGTAAATACCGAGCCTAGAACATTAAAACCGCAGACTGTAGTTTATCCTGAATTTAAAAAAGAATATTATCCTATCACAAGAGAAATATGGTATCACACAGATGAAGCCAGGCAGTTTGATAGAGGCGGACCAAATGACCCTCACAGATAGAATAAATCTGTATAAAAAAAATAATCCTGATTATAATCCAGGTGAGGATTTACCTGCTGAGATGAGACTTAGGCAAGAATATAATTTTCCACAAGAACAATATAAATGGTATCAGTTAGCCATTGCTGCAGCTCCAACTGTTGGCCTAGTTGTATGCGGAGCTACATGCCTTGGGCTTTATTTAATGTATACACCCAATGGGCAAGAATTTGTTAGAACCATTTTTGAAACTATTTTCAAATAATCAATATTCAAATTTATCTAAATTATCTAGGTCTTTAACATTTAATACATTATAGCCTGCATGTTCTGCTATATCTAATATATCGTTAGAATCATCTATAACTAATGTAGATTCTTTATCAATCTTGTATTTTTTTTCTAATAAAACCCAGAATAACACAGTGTCTTTATTACCAGATTCAATAAAATCAACTAAGTCAAGTAAATTAAATCTTTTTAGGAAAACTTCTATGGTTCTTTTTTCAGATTTGCTAACAATGCCGATTTTTTTCTTGCTTGCTTTTATTTTTTTGAATATTTTTGAAATATTTTTTGTTTTTAATGAAAATGTATGTTTAACATACCTTGTTAAAACTTTGTAATATAATTCAGTTGAATTAAGTTTTTTACATAACGCAAAGGTATCTATTTTCTCCTTACCTGTTTCTTTTTTTAGTTTCGAAATAACTTCTTGTAGCTCAATTTCTGATATTTTCAAATTTTCTAGTAATGACTCAATAATTGGTGTATATATACGAGCATAAATAGATTTGTCTATTATTGTGTCTTCCAAATCAAAAATATACGTTTGTATCATCTTTGTTATAGCCATTCAAATTTCTTGAACAAGTAATAAAACCCTATTGTTATCAAAATAACGATAAAAGTCGTTATATAAAAACCCTGCGGATGTTCTTTTAATGGGATATTGGCAAAGTTCATTCCATATAATCCAGAAATCATTGTGGGTATAGCAACTATTAATGCAATTGCAGTAAGCCTTTTCATAAACTCATTTAATCTATTGCTGGTTATAATAGAATGGACATTAATTAAATTGGTGACAGCTTCTCTCTGGATTTTTTCTGTATCTAATATCTGTAGAATATCATAGTAAAGCTCTTCAAATAAAACTTTATCTTTATTTGGTATTAATTTAAAATAGCTTTTTTTTAATGCGTTTAAAACTTCAACATTTGCTATTAATGCTTGATTAAAAAAACTTAATGTTACGGACTGATCATAAATTAGTTCAATATCCTTGACTGTGATGGCTTTTTTAGAGAATTTTTCATATATATCGACGCGGGCAGCGATTTTATCTATTTTTATAAGGAAATCATCGTTAATTTTGTCCATGACATGAGCTATAAAAAACGGAAAATTTCTTCTGAATAAAAATTTAGATTTGTTTTTAGCCATTTTTTTAGATATCTCATCTAATATAGCAAGTGGCTTTTTTTCTACAGTTACTAATTTATCAGGAAATAAGTAAAAATAGATAGGTAAAGTTTCAAGTTCGCCTTCCACCATATAAGGTGCTCTATAAATAATTTCGAGATATTTTTTTACTGTTATTTTTGGACGTTCTTCTTCTTCTAATGATTCTTGTAATTCAGATTCTGGAATATCTGTGTTTTTGGAAAGTAACTTTAAATTCTCAGGGTCTGGCTGTACTACACGTATCCATTTAATTCCCCTGGAAGAATCATCCAGCTTAATCTTCTTAATTTTATCAAATTTCTTTATATAAGAAAATATTTCTATCATAATAACTTGGTAAGGGAGAGAATATAAAAAATTATTTCTTTTTAACAAAATCTAATTTCAAATGCAATTCTTTCAACTGCGCATCTGATACCTCAGAAGGACTGCCAACCATAAGTTCTTCAGCGTTTTTATTTTTCGGGAAAGCAATAACATCTCTTATAGACTCATTATTAGTTATCATTGCTATTAACCTGTCAACGCCTAATGCTATGCCTCCGTGAGGCGGCGCACCATATTTGAAAGCTTCTAACAAGAAACCAAACTGAGACTCTGCCTGTTTCATAGATAAGCCAATTGCCTTGAAAACTTTTTTTTGTATTTCTGGATCATGAATCCTAATAGAACCTCCGCCTAATTCCCAACCGTTCAAAACAACGTCATAAGCTTTTGCTCTTGCTTTACCAGGATGTTTATCTAAATATTTAATATCAGAATCTTTCGGACTGGTAAATGGATGATGTACTGCCACATGCCTTTGTTCATTCTCATCAAACTCAACAACCGGAAAATCATAAATCCATAAGAAATTCCATTTGTCATCATCTATTAATCCAAGATCCTTGCCTAATTTTAATCTCAAAGCTGCAAGTGCATCATTTACTATTTTATGTTTTTTATCTGCCACAAACAACAATAAGTCGCCTTTCTTAGCCTTAGTTTTCTTTTCTATTTTTTTCAAACTAGCAGAAGAAAAATATTTAGTAATGCTAGATTCAAGCTTATCATTCATCCTCATCCATGACAAGCCTTTTGCACCATATATTTTGACAAAATCTATGAAAGAGTCAATATCTTTCCTTGATAATTTAGCATTCTTTACATTAATACATTTTATGCAACCAGAACCTTTAGCTAAATCTTCAAATACTTTGAAACCGCATTTCTTAACTTCTTCTTTTACATCTATTAGTTCAAGACCAAATCTTGTATCAGGCCTATCTGTACCATATTTATCTAATGCGTCGTAATAAGTCATCCTTGGAAATGGCGTTTTAATATTTACTTTTAGTACGTCTTTCCAAATCTTTTTCAACATTCCTTCTATTAAAGTATAGATATCTTCTTGTTCTATAAATGACATTTCTATATCTATTTGTGTAAATTCTGGTTGTCTATCTGCTCTAAGATCTTCATCTCTCAAACATTTCGCAATTTGATAATATTTATCCATTCCAGACATCATAAGAATTTGTTTATATAATTGCGGTGATTGTGGTAAAGCATAAAACTTGCCTATATTAACTCTGCTCGGCACTAAATAATCACGGGCACCTTCAGGTGTTGATTTTGCCAGTAAAGGAGTTTCAATTTCTAAGAAATCTTGTTTATTTAGATATTCACGAACAACTTGAATAACCTTATGTCTTGTTTTAATATTATTATGCATTTTTGGCTTTCTTAAATCTAGATATCTATATTTAAGACGTAAATCTTCATTAACATCATTCCTATCTTCAATCTCAAAAGGCGGCGTTAAACTTTTATTAAGTATAGTAACAGAATCTGCCAAGACTTCTATTGCCCCAGTTTTTAGTTTAGGATTTTTTAATTTACCTCTGCTTCTAACTTTACCAGTTGCTTGTATGACCCATTCCCTTCTTAATGTATCTGCTATTTTATGAGAGTTTTTGTCATGACTCGGGTCAAATACTATCTGAGTTAAGCCATATCTGTCTCTTAAATCAATAAAGATAACGCCGCCGTGATCCCTATAAGATTGTACCCAGCCACATAATTTAACAGTTTTTTTAATGTGTTTTTCTCTTAGTTCGCCGCAATTGTGTGTTCTTAGCATTTTTATCAGTTAAGCATAATTAATTATATAAATCTATCCTAAAAAATTTCTAATAGCTGCTGCTCTTTCAATATCTTCTATTAAGGCGTTTGTCTGATTTTTCTTATATTCACTTAATACAAAAGATGTAATTTTCTCATGTTTTTTGTCTACTTCGAAATCATATCTCTCCAAAACTTTTTTTATATCTTGCTGCATTTTTTCTGGTAATATCTTTAAATTGTTTTTATTAAGATATTTTAAACTATCTTGCATGTCTGTTTCAAAAGACGATGTAACCTCATTGATAAATTCATAATCTTTATCATTTAAAGCAGACAATCCGAATAATTCCGGTGGTATTCCTAATGAATATAATGATGCACAATATTTTATTGCTCTAGGTAAAGTAAATTTACCTGATTCACGGGAATAACCAAATAAACCAATATGTAATTTACGCTTTCTTCTTTGTGGTATATAATGAGCAATGTTATTTATAAGAGGAGCTAAATGCGTTACTTGTTTTTGATATTTAGCAGAGACTTTATTTATTATTTCTAATGCTTTTTCTTCATCTACCTGCACTGGCTTTTTTCTTTTTGTATTTTCAATATGTTCAACTGATTTTCTAACCATGTCTTCTGGAAAATCATATTTAAATGCAGATTGTAAAGTAAAGGTTTGTACAGAAGGATAAGCCTTTAAACAATTACCAACTTTATCCGGACGAAAGCCCCCTCTAAATGGCACAGAACCGCAACCAATAATTGGGTATAAATCAAGTGATAAATTTTGTTCCAAGTTATGCAGTCTTTGTAATGAAACTTTATTAATTAAAATAGCAGAAATATTTCCATAGTTTAAAGCTGGATCACTTCTAGCCAGCCATACTCTTTGATATTCTTCTTTTGTTTTATTTAAATAATCCTTAACAATTTTATCAGCATCCAACATACTTTCTTTATCTTCTATTAATGGAATAACTTTAATTTCGCTTGGCTTAAACTCGCCAACCCAATCTTTAATTTTAATATCATTAGTGAAACTATTTTGTTTGCCAATTATAAACTTATTATAATACTCCTTTATTCTTAAGATCTCATTTGCGCTACTAGTCATAGGTATAGCTATTTCAAACATTGGCGCAACATCTTCTTTATAGAAATGTTTGGCAATATCATAGTTGCGAGGTATACTTTCTAAAGCCTCAATCAATATTTTACCTTGCTGTTTTTCTATTCTAGGATTTGGTCCACGCAAGGTAATAAACCTATCCTTGCCTAATTTATTTTTTGAGAAGTAATCTTCATACCTTGTAAATAATTTTTCAACAACAAAATTATCAACTTCTTTGCCTTCACAATCCCATAACTGTTCCTTTATCTTTAAATGAGAAAAAGCATAAAACGCTTCTTTAATTTCTTCATCACCGGCTATCACATTATTATTTACAAAAAACGGCTGCCTGACATTATCAGGATGCTGTGTTGACATTGTTCTTGGGATTTTCATTTTAATAGGTTAGAAACAATGAGCGGGATCCTAATAAGAATCCCCTAATAAATTATTATCATTATTAAACATTTGAACAAAAAAGTAAAGCTATGATAATATAAAAAGTTTTTTGTTAAAAGAGGCTCTGTAGAAAATCTCGAAATATTTAATAACCTCCCTTTACAGTATAGGCTGTAAGAGGGAGGGGTGGAGGGTATAGCTCCACCATGAAAAAGAGAATAAGGTTGCAAAGAAAAATTTTACGGTTGTTCAAGAAAGCTAATGTGCCAAGATACTTGCACAGGTATGGTCCAAAGAAGTACACTAGTTGGTTTCTATTAAAGTTCCTTTTGTTAAGAGAACTTTTCAAGTTGTCATATAGACAGCTTGTATTATTGGGGGATTTTCTTAGAGTTAAGGAATTTCCTCATTACACGACATTTCAGAAATTAGCTAGAAGGTTGCCTAGAGCAATTTGGTTAGTTTTATTGAGGGAAAGTGCACGTCTTCAGACGTGCACTGTAGCATCGATAGATGCTACTGGTTTGTCAAGGACAAACCCTAGCTTACATTATTTGAAGAGAATAGATAAGGATTATCCTATTCAACAGAGTTTGAAGCTAAGCATTATGACAGACAACACAACAAAAAGAATATTATCTGCTAGACTGAGAGCAAAGCCAGCGCACGATCTCAAAGATGTCACTTATCTTATTAAAAAAAGCCCTATTAAACCAGACACATGTCTATTTGATAAAGGCTATGATGCAGAATGGCTTCACGAGTTTCTATTCTGGAATAAGATTAAAGCTATTATTCCGGCTAGGTATAAAAATGTTCCAAAATATCGAACAAAAGGTTTCTTCAGAAAAAAGATGAAGAAACAGTTTGACCAACAACTGTACAATAAACGAAATCTCGTGGAAAGCGTTATCAGCGCCATTAAAAGAAAATACAAAAGTAGCGTAAGCTCTAAACACATTAAAACTCAAACCGCCCAAGTCTATGCAAGACTTATCTTGCATAACCTAAGTCTTACACTCACAAGACTTTTTCTACAGAGCCTGTTAAAA
>Ga0190334_1001077_pt1 | contig 12206 bp, 1 predicted proteins | sample 48720478_MG_FD_161270 | JGI IMG/M metagenome (GOLD analysis project Ga0190334, IMG submission 161270) | Hydrothermal vent sediment bacterial communities from Southern Trench, Guaymas Basin, Mexico - 4872-04-7-8_MG | ecosystem: Environmental > Aquatic > Marine > Hydrothermal vents > Sediment ...
ACCACTTGTGGAAAACTTTTCCGTGACACCCGCTGTTGAAGGCTGGGGCAGAACCTTCACATACAGCGCGGACATCTACGACTCCCAGAAGGACAATGTAACCTGCAAACTCTTTGTCACCACAGATGGAGGGTTGAACTGGGAATACAAAGGGGAACAGGTCATTTACTGGGGTAATGGAACCTGTGAAATTAACGTCACTGACTTCGACTGTTCTGACAGAGGGACTGACAACTACTACCGCTTCCAGATAGATGATGGAACGGAAGGAAACCTCAGGAATACCACCGATATTTACGGGCCGAACATCACGGAGGACGATGTTGGTGTCTATTATGCATACGGGAATGCCACAAATGTGAGCCGCAAGGGAACCAACTATACGAGCCTTTCATTTCTAGTCACGGATCTAGATAGAGGAAACATCACAGTGAGCGACGCTAACGGGACGTTCTGGATAACCCGAAATGGGGTAACATATGTCACACAACCTGTCGTCCAGACCAATTCGAGTGGATATGTGGTCTACCAGTTCAACCCCGACTGTGACCCGCTGTATGAAACCATGGTCCAGAAATGGAAAGCAGGGGTTGTCGACGGCTGCTATGTGGACACCAACCTAACAGATACCTACGAACTTACAGTGATGGGAGACCTCACCAACAATCTTGATTATATATACAAGAACAGCATACCCACAGCACCGCCAGTGAATCTGACAAAAGGCGAGGAGGACCTGATAGCGGACATCCATGTGACGGACGATTGTGGACTCGACATAAGCTCGGCAAGCGTCAATATAAGCTGGATAAGCGAATATGGAAACAGGTACAATTGCACGGTGAGTGACAGCGGGAATGGCATATACAAGTGCAACATGCCAACCGACGCGATGAAGGCAAGGTGGTATGACATTGAAATAAATTCATCCAAGCAACCCTATTATTATGACAGCCTGAACACCCTACAACAGAATGTGCTTTTCCTCGAGACCCGCCCGATAGTTACAAACCTCACGTGCCTCAACTGCCCGGGTGGGTGGGGCGAAACCTTCTATTTCGCCACCACACTCACCGACGAAGACCTTGACAACCTCACACTCAAGCTGTTTGTCCGCAAGCCAGGAACCGGCTTCTTCTACGAGATGAACTCAACAAACGTCACAGCTCCAATAATAAACAAGACCGTCGTGCTTTCAGTCCCGGATACCACCTTTGAATGCCCAACTCATCTTGGAACTGGAGAATTCCGCTTTGAGTCACAGGATGACAGAAAACTCACTCAGAGCAACACAACCAACTATACCGTGGAAAGGGACGACGTGAGATTCGAAGTCTCGGAAGGGGACGGAGACTTTGTGTGGAGGAACGGCACGGGAGCACTGAACCTCAGCCTTGTTGTGTGGGATGACGACAGAAACACCACAATATCTGGAATACAGGGAACAGTATGGGTGACTGTGAACCAGAGCTCCTGGGACTCCGGCAAGGGTATTGGGACCAATGGTTCAGGATACCTTAACTATGAATTCATGAATGAGCTCCCGCCAGGGGGGCAGAGATGTGACTATGAACTTGGACCACAGTGGTGGCGCGGGTGGGTGAATGACAGCTGCTACAAGGACACATACTCCCAAAACTACTCACTCACAATAAGGGCGGAACTCCTCCCAGTCATACATATCCCAGACGGCGAAGGTTATCTGCTCGGTGACCACATACTGGTGGCAGGAACCGTATCGGATGACTGCCCACCGCCTGTGGAAAATGCCACCGTGACCTACAAGCTCAAGAGGGGCAGCAACACATACACCTGCAGCCCAACAAACAGCTATAACTGGACCGAGAATCTTGGGTGGTATAACTGCACCTGGGACGCCGGGTCGAGGGTGAAGGGCTGGTATGATATTGAAATGCAGACCAGCAAGGCATACTATGCTGATAACTCGACAACCAAGGTCCAGGCATTCTTCCTTGGTGAAGCACCAACCCTGGAGAACCCGCAGGTGGATCACGACTATGGAGGCTGGGGCGAGGAGTATGTGTTCCAGGTAATATTCAGCGACCCCGATTACCACAGCAACAACGTCTCACTGTGGGTGAGCTCTGATAATGTGACATGGTGGCTAAAGGACTGGAAGAGTGCCATAGGCGTGGACACAACGGTCCAGTTCTTCGAAAGGTTCACCTGTGATGACATAAGCTCCTTCCCGGATGGTGTGAAATACTGGAAGGTTCGCGCTGTCGACCCGTTCAATTACAGTGATGAAACCCAGCCAAAGAACATAACATTCATAAGGGATGACGTGACCGTGACCCCGCAGGCAACAAGCAACTCGTCAATCAGGAGGATGGGAACTGGCGAAGCATACCTGGAATTCAGGATATATGACACCGACCTTGGGGTTTACCCGAATGAAAGTTCCACCAGAGTGTGGATAACCGAGAACTTCACGAATTACAGTGTGGTGAAGAGCTGCAACTCCACAAACGGGTATTGCAACGTCAGCTGGGACCCGACCTGCACTGCAGAAGCAGGTGTGCAAAACTGGGTGGCAGGAACCATGGACAAATGCTACCAGCAGGTCAACTCGACTCCAACGGACCTGGAGGTAATAGGCCAGCTCTACCTGCAGCCGAACCAGCCCGAGTATCACGAGATAGTGAACCGAAACACCACAACGGAGATGAACACCAGCGTAACGGATGAGTGTGGAAACTACGTGGAAAATGCAACTGTCATCTGGTATAATGAGATATGGGACCAGATTGCCTCCGGCTATTACGCGAACTGGAGCATCGCCGCGGGCTACGAACTCGGATCGGAAACAATAAACGTGAACGCCACCAAGACGCACTACGATGAGGGGACCAACTCCACAGTCGTGTATGTTTACGGGTGGAGCTCCATAACGGACATAAGTCCGGAAAGTGGAAGCGAGTTCGACGCAGGAAATTCCATCGTGGTTGACTGCACCGTGAAGGATGCCAACATAGGGAGCCCGATCCCGGGATACAGTGTTGATTTCTTCAAGAACGGCACGTATCAAGACACAAAGGTCACACAACCAAATGGAGTGGCAACCTGGCAGTGGAACACCAACACTGAACCGCCCAGCTGGTTCAACATAAGCTGCCGCATAAATGACAGCTCCACCATGTTCTACAACACCTCGGTGGACACGGCATCGACAATGATCCGGATAAGGAGACCCTTGATATTCGAATACATAAGCACTGTTCCGGGAACAATATACCGGAATGACTCTTATAACCCCCACGAAAGCAACATAAGTGTCAAGGTCGTAGAGGCACAGACAGGGCCAAGCGATGGTGCAAATGTAACATTCTACAACCAGACCTACTCACTCATAGACTACTGCATCACAAACTCTGACGGGAAGTGCTGGATACTTTACAATGCCACCAACACAATCACCCCAGACATCTACAGGATATACCTGAATGCCACAAAGGATGGGACAGAGCCCTCTGTAACCAACTACACCTCCGTGAAGGTTATGGGTGTCCTGTATCTTAACATAACCAGCCCCGTGAACGGGAGTGAACACAACAAGGGAGAAACAATAGACCTGACAGTGGATGTGTGGGACGAAAACAACAACACCATAACTTCAGCAGATGCATACTGGTGGAATGAAACTGACATGGTGGGACAGGGGCTGTCAACCACTCTGAACCTGAAAACACAGCAGACGGGGTGGAGAAACATAAGCGTTGAGGTCAGAAAAGACTGCGCCAGCTATCCCGGAACGGAATGCTATGACAGGGCTTGGAACTATTCAATAATAAAAATAAACGGGCTCGCTGGGGTTAAGTGGGTATCCCCGCCAAGCTATGCGAACCCGCCGTGGTATGAGCTCACAATTTATGTCCCATACAACTTCACCTGCAATGTATATGATGAAATAACAGGCAATGGCATTTACAACTACACCACAAATGTCTGGTACCGATTCGGAACAGGACCATGGATCCACGCTGGAACCCTCCAGTCCAACATTGACGGGGACGTGAGCTACACATACGAGCCGAACCAAAAGGGAGACCTGACATTCAAGTGCAACATAACAGATGACCCGGACAAGCTGTATCAGGCAGGGGCGTCGGAAGCGAGTGCAACATTCAACGTTAAGGATAATGTGCTACCGACCATTGAGGATAATTACATCTACCCGACCTACGGGATTGAAGCTAACCTCAACCATACCACAATCTACGCCACAATAAGTGACAATATAGGGATAAGTGCCACCTGGGTCTCTATAGAGCTGCCAAACGGGACATACTTCACGGACAGCATGGTAAGATACCCGGATGTCGTTGTTGACAAGAAAATCTCCGACCAGAACTCCACAGGATTCACCCACGTTGAGAATGCCAGTGAGCCTGGAGAAATGAAACATTTCAACGTGACCATACACAACAATGAATCCTTCAATGTCTACTTCAACCTGACAATCAATGGAGAGCTTGTGTTCCCGAATGTGACAGCGAGCGCCGGAAGCAACACCACCGTGGACGCCGTGGAGAATCACAGCTTTTCGCTTCCGGAGCCACTTGACGTGGAGGTCCAGTTCTTCAACGGAACAGGAGAACCAGTGAACGTGAGTCATGTTGCATTCCTGGACTACCGGCTTAGCTCCTACAGATACAACTACAGTTATTACCCGGAAATCGGCGGAAACTACAATGTCACCATATATGCACAGGACCTGCCCCCTGAGAGCAATATACAGAGCAAGTTCACCGGCTCCTTCTATGTGTGGGGAACCACAAATGTAACAGCGAAAAACACGCCCAAGTTTGATGTAGCTGTGGGTATCACCCAGATCAATAGCTACACGTTCCAGCTGGTGGCAAACATAACCAACAATGGACCTGCAAACGCCTGGAATGTCAGCATGAACATAACGGACGATTCCTGGAACTACACGGAATACTGGAATGGCACCCACCAGCAAACGTATTTCTACTGCGGGAAGATTCCCGCAAACAAGTCGTGTGTAATCCCAATAAACGTAACAATAAAGGAGAAAACCCCGCCTGTTGTCATCATTATAACCTCCAACGTCAGCTGGAGAAACCCGGACAAGAGCTGGAACTACACCTCGGACACAACCGAGGTGGAAGTCGCCGACACGCCAGTAATAGAAATACTTGAAGATGAGCTGATCGCACAGGCACCACACGGTATGAGGAGCTATCTTGGCAACCTAACAATAGCTTCCACGGGTAACTCGCCTGTGTTCGATCTGGAGGTCTTCCCGGTCGGTGGGAACCTGTTCTACGAGTGCCCCGAATGCAATTTAATACTGTTCCCGGACTCCCAGGGGATAATGAATGCCGGAACGAATTACACGATGGACGTGGAACTCGACGTTCCGGGTGGCCAGACTCCCGGGGAATACTGGACGGTAATCCGCGCAAACACTAGCAACGCCGCCTACGACGATGCATTATTGAATGTAACAATCCCGTGGAACAGTAGCTGGACCCGCTCGCCCTCTGGGCTCGGGACCATACTGGCACTGCTGAACACAAATGACACCATAGGGAATGTCACCATAAAGAACATAGGGAATGTCAGGGTGTATGTCACCACATACATAAGCGGTGCGGGAGCCACCCTCGTGACCGCGGAACCAAGGACCATGGGAATATCAAAGCTCACGTCGAGAAACCTCACAGTGAGTTACAGCATACCGCCGGATATCTCGCAGGGACTTTTCCCCGTGCAACTAACACTAAGGGCAAAGGACGAAAAGGGAGACGATGCCGGACAGGAAACGGTCACATTCACTCTGAATGTCACGGACCTCCCACCAGCCATAGAAAACATCTATGTGGAACCACGGGACTTTGAAATATATCATGATGTTGTGAACATCTCCGCCACAATTACAGACAACTTTGAGGTCAGTCTGGCTTGGCTCAACATAACCCTTCCAAACGGCACATTTTACAGGAAATACATGAATAACACAGGGTCATTCTATTTCTCAGATTACAGCACGAATATTACGGGCCTGTATATCCTCCGCATCTGTGCAAATGACAGCAGACAGCTGGAAGGATGCACAGCGCCCATAAACCTCACAGCCAACGCCAACACAAGCTTGAAGTTCCTGCCAAACAGGGAATTGGTAGTCGATAACGCCCGCTGGCTCGACCCCGTTAACTTTACACTCAATTACACCATAAAGAACGCCCGTTACTCAAGAGCCTTCAACATAACTGCCAACTATTCAAGCCCCGATGGGTGGAACGTTTACCCACTGGGTGTGAACATCTCTCTGCTGTTGAAACAGGAGGAATACAATGACACCCTGAACATTGAGGTACCGGCCGCCACCCTGCCAGGGAACTACAGCTTCAACGTCCTGCTCAACTGGACCAACCTCGATAACACCACCGGGTTGAACGACACGAACTTCACCATAGAAGTTCTTGAGAACCCACTCATAGAGTCCACTCCTGAAGAAATGAAGTTCACCATAATAAACAAGGAGTGGAAGAACAAGACGTTGTTTGTGGAGTCCGCAGGAAACGTTATTGTCAACGCTGTGAATGTTACTTGCTTCGGAGGAGTGGTATGCGAAAACATGAGCGTGAACATCACCCCGAGCGTGCTTGGATCCATGCCACCGGGAACACTGGCACTTGTGGACATCAGAGTCCAGGTTCCGGAAATCTTTGAGACCGGACTGTATGATGGCTACCTCTTCGTGAATGGCACGGAATCCAGCGACCTCACCCGCCTGTGGGTGAGGGTCCCACTCAACATTTCATGGGAGCACAACCCAACCAGCATTTACAGGAAGCTTGTTCAAGGAGAAAGTGGAGAGTTCGGAGTTGTCACCATAAAGAACACAGGGAATGTTCTGACAAAACTGTGGCTCAATGTCACAGGGAACATAACCGGTTACGTGTCCTTGAATGAAAGTTACCTCGAGATTCCAATCGAGGAGGAAAGATATGTGGCAATAAATTACAGCATGCCCCCAACATATGACCAGCTCTATCTCAGCGGTGCCTTCATAAGTGAAAACAACAGCGCAAACATAACCCAACAGGCCACCTCGCTGGGGATGATGGTTCACCCGCTCTGGGTCACCATAATTTCACCAACGCAGACCAGCCCAACAATAAATGTTAGCAACGGCACGACGATAAATGTAAACATAAGCGCCACCTATGGGTATTCGCTCATACAATCCGGAATAACATTCAACGCATCACTCCACAGAAACGGAACATATTACGATGTGAATGAGAGCTACTACTACAATGACACGGATTTCCTCTGGCACCTGAACTTCACCGCACCGGACCTGAACCGGAGTACAGGCTACGACCTCGTGGTAACGGGCAACTATTCCCTCTATGATATTGCAAAGACGGACAGGGAAGACAAGGCAGTGATATACCATGATGTGATACCCCCGGTGGTTGACCTGAGACCGCCCGCGAAAGCGAGTGTCAACGGGACGGCCATGATAAGGCTGAACGCCACAGATGCCGGTGGTGTGAAGGACGCCACCGCCACAATAACCTTCCCAGATGGGAACACTGTAAAGAGTTATGAAATGCATCTCGACTACATAGCTGGGGACACGTATGCGTTTTCACTGGCGTTCAACGAGACCTGGCAGGAAGGAATTTACGGGGTGTCCGCCAAAGCCTGTGACTATTCCGGGAACTGCGGATCCGACACCGGTCAGTTCGCGACGTTCCAATACGCCAGGTTCTATGGCAGGGCACTGGACCTCGAGAAGTCTGACGAGACTCCCATCAACCTGACATTCGACCTCTATGAGGAAGGAACGATGAACCTGCTCCAGACAGTATATCCGAATGAAACTGGACATTACAACGAAACCATAGATGTGAGAACCTATGACATTGAAGCAGGCTTTTCGAATATGTCCTGCAAGTTCTACGGCGTTCCAATATTCACAGACGTTTATAACCCTGTCCAGATGGGCCGCATAAGTCCCAGCTTGATCGGGAAAGGCTCGCTGGTCGGGATGGAACTCGTCGAAAACCTGAGCTTCAGTTCCGCAAAAATAAAGTTCAGCTATGCGGGATATGAAGGAATAGATACCAGCAATCTGGCAGTATATACCTGCGAGGACTGGGTGAGGTTCAGTGGGTGTGCAAACAACAGCTGGGTCAGGAGCAACAGCACTGTGGTCGAACCCGGCACGGAAGAAGCCTACGTAATTGTAAGCGACCTTTCGGAAGCCTATGCCCTCGCAGAGTATGTGTGTGGGAATGACATATGTGAAACATCCTACGGGGAAACAACAGCAGTATGTCCACAAGACTGCCCGGCAGGAGGGGCAGGAGCAGGGGGAGCAGCAGCAGGGGGTGGAGCCGGTGGGGGAGCAGCGGGAGGAGCAGCCGTCGCACCGGCTCCGACACCTACCATCCCGGCAGAAAAGTTCAAACCGGTACCTGTGGAGTTCAAGGCCCCTGTGATAGACATCACGATATACCCGGGTGAGTCAAAGGTCTTTGGAGTCGAAGTAACCAACAACATGGAAAATTCCACAACCGGGAGGACATATGCAGAGGGTCCTGTATGGACACTGCTGGAATTCCAGTTCGAAAACTTCACCGTCGAGAACAAGTCAACAAGGACAGTGCAGATAAATGTTGTCCCAACTGCCAACGTGACTCCGGGTGTATATACAGGGGACATTGTCCTTGAAGTCGCGGGCATAAAGCACCGCATACCTGCTTCAGTAGCTGTGGAGATACTGGAAGAACCACTGCTCGACGTGAAGGTCAAAACACTCACAAAGAGGGTGGCACCCGGAGAGCCGTTGAAGTTTGAGGTCACCCTGATAAACATGGGTGGGACGGAGGAAATAGAGGACATAGTGGTCAACTACACGGTAATGACCCTCGAAGGGGAGGAAACCACAATAACAATAGCGGGAGAAACTGTAGCCGTTGAAAACCTGAACAGGTATGTCAGGGAGGTTACAATACCTGAAGATGTGCCTGAAGGGAGATATGTCGTTCAGGCAACCGCAAGCTACTGGTATGGCAGGAAATTCGCTCTGAGCACTGACAGCTTTGATGTTGTGATAGAACCGGCGCCCATAACAGCAGTCAGAAGAATCTTTTCATCCTGGGTCACATGGGTGATATTCTTCATGCTGGCACCCATTGTATACTTCGCATACAGGTGGCTCTATCCATACTGGGTTAAGTGGAGGGAGAAGCAGAAATCCAAGCAGAGATACACCATGCCCATCGACATGGAAGAGCTTCCGAAAGAGGGACCGAGCTCCGTCAAGGTCGGGAAGCTTGCCGGGACGGATACTGATGCCTGGTTCGACCTCGATGACCTGATGACTCACGCCATAGTGGCGGGAGCCACAGGGTCCGGGAAGACCGTTTCGGCGATGGTGATAGCCGAGGAAGCACTGAAGAAGGGTAAGGCACTGGTGGTGTTCGACCCGACAGCCCAGTGGAGCGGCTTCCTTGCACCGGACAAAGACAAGAAGATGCTCAAGTTCTTCCCCAAGTTCGGGATGAAAGAAGAGGATGCGCGCTCATTCAAGGGGCTGATATTCGAAATAACTGACCCGGCACAGATATCCACAATAGACTTCAAAGAGTGGATAAGGCCCGGGGAAATAACGGTGTTCACACTCAACAAGCTCACAACCAGTCAGTTCGATGACGCCGTCAGGAATATCATAACCACATTCTTCAACCAGGTCTGGGAGGAAAGTGCCGAGCTGAAAGTCCTGATTGTCTTCGACGAAGTTCACCGCCTGCTGGAGAAATACGGAGGTAAGGGTGGGTATGTTGCACTTGAAAAGGCTGCCAGGGAGTTCCGTAAGTGGGGCCTTGGAATGATGATGATATCGCAGGTCCTGAGCGACTTCAAGGAAGCTGTGAAGGGTAACGTGCTCACAGAGGTCCAGATGCACTCGAAGGGTCCGGACATAGAGCGTGTCAGGTCAAAGTATGGTGACGAATTCGCCGAGAGGCTGCTCCGCCAGGAAGTTGGTGTGGGCTTCGTCCAGAACCCGAAGTATAACAGGGGTAAACCCTGGTTCATAAACTTCCGCCCGCTTATCCACAGCCCGCACAAGCTACTTGAGGAGGAGCTCGACACTTATAAGCGGCTGGGAGCTATAATATGGGCAATCAGGGACAAGATAAAGGCCATGAAGGAGAAGGGCAAGGACACAACAGACCTCGAGATGGAGCTCAAGCTCGCGGAGGACAAGCTCAAGACAGGAGCCTTCAGGATGGCCGAGATATATCTGGAAGGGCTGAGAAAGAGAGTGGGTGTCAAGGGAGAAAAACAGAAAAAAGAAAAACCAAAAAAAGGGACGGAAAAGAAGAAGAAAGCCAAAGGAGGTAAGAAGAAATGAAATGTCTGGTGGCGATGATGCTCCTGGCCGGAACATTCGCCCTCAGCTTCAGTTATGATGGCGAAGTTTTCGTGACCCCCGGTGAGGAAAGAGTGGTGAAGATATACCTGCAGAGCGAAAATGAAAGTGGAGTTTACCCTGTCACCTGCTCCTCAAGTATTTCTGTGAAATGTCCGAACTACGTGAGGATAAACCCGGGATCGGAAACCTTCGTTGCCCTGGAGCTCACAGCGGGAATCGGGCGGCATCTGGTGAATGTCTCGATAGGAGGGAGACCAATACGGTTTGTCGTTGAGTCTTCGAACCACACAGATGTGTTTTACAATATGCTCCAGAGATACAACAACAGTTTTTTCAGGCTCGAAGCAAGGTATGGAAAGAGTGAACTCCTTGACCTGGGGAAGCTCCTGGTTTCGGAGGGGTTCTCCCACTACAAAAAAGGGGAATATCCTGCAGTCAAAGGAATTCTGGAAAATCTCGAGACGCTGCTCGGTGAATATTATGCCTCCATTGGAACCGTGGAGGAACAGCCAGCCAGACTTGAGCTGTCTTTCATTCCCCTCCTCCTAGTTGGAGGAATGCTCGGGGCTTACACCATTGCAACAAGGAAGCCGAAGAGAAACTCCGGGGCAGGGGAACTGAGCAAACTTATGGAAAAGGAGTTTGGAGGTGGAGTTGTTGGCAAAAAAGAAGACTAAGCCGAAGAAAGTCAAAAAGGAGGAAGAAAAGCCCGCGGAAGAGGCCCCAGAAGAAGAAGGCGGGGAACCGGCAGCAGAGGAAGGAGAAAGAACAATAGGAGATATTGTTGAGGAGGAGGGGCTTGTTTCCGAACCTGAAAGGGAGTCAATGCTCAAGCAGCAGGGGACACCTGAGCTCTCTGAAGTTCTGATGCGCATTGACAGAATTGACGGGAAGCTGGAGCTCTTCAAAGGGATGCTCGATTCCTTCAACGAAAGACTCATAGAACTCAATGAACGCCTCGGGGACACCCGCAGGATGGTCTTCGACAGGGAAAAATGGGCCTCAAAGCTCGAAACGGAGTTCGAGAAAGTGGCAGGCATTGTGAAGGAACTTGACCCGGAGAAAATCGTAATGAGGTTCGAGAAGTTCAAGACAAGCATTGAAAAACAGAATGCAACCCTGGAAAAGCTCAACGACCTCCTGAAGAACCTATCGGAGCGGATGAAGATTGCGGAGGGGAAACTCGAGAACGTTAAGAGCCTCGAAAACGTGATGAAGGCCGGAAAGACCGTTGAGGAGAAATTGAAGAAGATTCAGGAAGCGAAGACATATACGGACAAAATATCCGCGAAGATAGAGGCGATGTTCCTCGAAACGAATGAAAGGGTCGCCATGATGAAGGAAAACCTTGATAAGATTGAAAAGCATGAGTCGATGCTGGGCGACCTGCTGAAGGAAATTGAATCACTGAAGTTCAAGATAGATGAAGAGCTCGTGAAAAAGAGGGAGGTTGAGGAACTTATTGAGTCCGCAAAAGACGTAATCATAGAAGAAATCGTTGGGATAAACCCAGTTGCTTTTGACAACCTTCGAAGGAGGGTCGCGATATTGGAGAACAAGGGAAAAAGCACCAGAGAGCTCGAAGAGGAGCTGAAGAAATACCAGACACTTATGGATCAGGTTGAAAGGGATTTCCAGATGGGGCGGATAAAGGACGAGGCCAGGAACGAGCTGAAGGCCAGCACGGAGAAAAAGATAGAAGAAATCCGGCTGGTCCTTGAGAGCAGAAAGGGTCCAAAAAAGGTTGAGGGGAAGAAAGTAA
>Ga0190334_1001078_pt1 | contig 12199 bp, 9 predicted proteins | sample 48720478_MG_FD_161270 | JGI IMG/M metagenome (GOLD analysis project Ga0190334, IMG submission 161270) | Hydrothermal vent sediment bacterial communities from Southern Trench, Guaymas Basin, Mexico - 4872-04-7-8_MG | ecosystem: Environmental > Aquatic > Marine > Hydrothermal vents > Sediment ...
ATATCTAAATATTGAAAGCAAAGGATCATGAATGAGACTGTACCTAAAACTCTTAAAGATAAATCCAAAATTTTTTTAAAAAAATATGGCGGCATAATATTTATAACTTCAATAATCATGTTATTCCTAATTTTAGCATTTTCAAATATTAATTTTGGGCAATGGCTTGCTAATACTGTCATGTCATTTTATAACACATTTGGAGATGTAGGAATTTATATGGGTATCTTTTTAATTAGTATTTTTGGCAATTTTACAATTATTTTTCCTGTTCCTTACACGATAGCATTGATTGTTATCTCTGCAATCATACCTGGCGTAAATCCTATTGTTTTGGGATTGATTGGAGGATTAGGAGCGAGCATCGGTGAAGTCACGGCATGGTTAATTGGCAGAGGTTCTCAACAAATTATTGGAGATGCTAAAAGCATAGAAAGAATGAAATCTTATGTTGAAAAAGGATGGGCGCCGTTAGTAATATTCATTTTTGCCGCCACTCCACTTCCTGATGACGCTTTCTTAATTGTTTTAGGTCTAGTTCAATATAGTTTAATCAAAACACTTATATTTACTTACATTGGAAAATTCGTTTTATGTTTCTTGTGTAGCGCACTTCCAATTTGGTTTGCTGAAACGCCAATAGGAAATGCCCTGTTTAAACTCTTTGGAATAGATTTAGATGCTGCTAGAACAGGAGTGATTCCTCCAAGCACGCCAATGGATTTATTAAGGAGTTCAATTACTTGGGCATTAACCCTAATTATCTTATTTCTATTGGTTTATGTTGATTGGGGAAAAGTAATTAAAAAACTACGCAAGCAAAAGAAAGAGAATGATAAGGAAAATTAAATCCTAATTATTTCTTTTATTATTGCATATTTTTAGTTAAAAATAAGCAAAATTTTTATTCTTTTTAATTCTTCAAAAAAGAAATAAAATAAAAATAATTATTGTTATAGTCTATTTATCAGAATTATTAAGTATTATAAAGACATTGAAAATGGATCACGGGAGAAATTCTCATGGAAGAAAAAAATTACTATAATCTTGACTTAGAAGAGATTTATAAGATTTTTAACACTGATCCTGTTAAAGGATTGACAAAAGAGGAAGTAAAGAAACGCTTAGAAAAATACGGTTATAATGAGATTCCCAAAGCATCAAAAGGATTCATCAAGATTTATTTAGCACCTTTATTCAATTGGCTAATCGTGATTTATTTAATTGGTGCATTAATTTTATTTCTAGCAGCAATTTTTGGAGGAGAAGGCAAATTAATGTTCATTACTCTCACTTTAGGCATTGTCGGACTGAACTGCCTTGTTGCTATAATTCAGCAATATAGGGCTACTAAAAAGCTTAATGCTTTACGAGAAATGACTGCACCTACAACCACGGTCATTAGAGACGGGCAAAAATTGGAAATCCCAACAAAAGAAGTTGTTATTGGAGATCTTCTAGTCCTTAAACAAGGAGATAAAATTCCTGCTGATGGTAGGATAATTCAGTCCGTAAATTTAGAAGTTAATGAAAGTAGTCTAACTGGAGAATCTGAACCCGTAAAAAAGCTTCAAGAAGGAATTGCTTTAAAAGAAACTGATATACCTATTGCAGAAAGAAAAAATATGGTATTCTATGGGACTTATGTTACTACTGGAAATGGAACAGCAATTACGGTTAAAATTGGGAGAGATACTGAAATTGGTAAAATCTCTCAAGGACTTGAAGAAGCAGGAACTAGCGAAATACCCATTAGAGAAAAAATGAACAACTTTGGGAAATGGTTAGGTTTAATCGTTTTTGCCTTTTGGTTAGTCATATTGTTTATAAAATGGATGGCTTCTGGGTTCACTGAGATTGAAATTGTTCAGAGCTTAAATGCATCTTTAGACTTGCTTCCAATTAACATTCCATTATTAGTGACAATCATATTGATAACCGGTGTATTAGCCATGGCTAAAAAAGGAGTTATTATCAGAAACTTGGCTTCAGTAGATAGTCTTGGCCGAGTAAGCGTAGTGTGTTCTGATAAAACAGGGACATTAACTAAAAACCAAATGAGTGTTCAAAATGTTTGGACTAGTGGATCAGTATTTAAGGTAACTGGGAGTGGTTATAACCCAGAGGGAGAAATAATCTTATACGATGATGCTGATAATCCTAAACCAGTTAAAAATATCGAAGAATTTCCTCACCTTAAATTATTGTTGATATGCGGATTTTTGAACAATAATTCCGCCTTGGTTAAAAATGAAATAAAAATTTCGGGAAAAATATTATATTCTTGGAATGTTATTGGAAGCCCAACAGAAGGAGCATTAATGGTCCTCTATCAAAAGGGAATGGGTGCATATACTTTAGAAGATTATGAATACATTAAAGAATATCCGTTTGATTCTAAAGTAAAAAGAATGACAAAGATTTATAAAAAAGAAGGCAAGTATTACGTTTTTACTAAAGGTGCAAACGATATCCTGATGCCATTATGCAATAAGATTTTATATAATGGAGAGATAAAAGAATTTACAGAATCTTTAAGACAAAAAGTCATTGAAGTAGAACAATCTTTTGCCATGCAAGGATATCGTACATTATGCATGTGTTATAAAACCTTGGATACTCTTCCCCCCGATACAGATGATGATTCTGGAAGAAGTATATGTGAATCAGATTTGACATATATTGGGTTTGTTACAATACTTGATCCTCCACGAGAAGGAGTGAAAGAAAGCGTCGAAGAATGTCATTCTGCTGGTGTAGATGTAGTAATGATTACAGGAGATTCTCCAACCACAGCAAGAGCTATTGCTAAACAGATTGCTATAATTAAAGATGATGATTCCGAATTAGTTGTAGAGGGCAAAGATATTGGCAATATTAAAAGTTTCTATGATTTAAGTAGAGTAAAAGTATTTGCTCGAGTTTCTCCAGAACATAAGCAAGAAATTGTTAAGAAATACCAAGAAGCGGATAAAGTAGTTGCTATGACTGGAGATGGAGTTAATGATGCTTTAGCGCTTAACATGGCAGATGCTGGAATAGCAATGGGAATCCAAGGAACAGACGTGGCGAAAGAAGCATCTGATATGGTCATCTCAGATGATTCATTTAATTCTATCGTAACAGGAATAGAACAAGGAAGGGGCATTTTTGCAAGAATAAGATCAGTTGTATTTTTTTATATATGCATTAACGTTTTCGAAGGTATCGTGCAATTCATTCTGGCTGTGATATTAGGCTTACCTTATTTCTTAGATGAAGTCTTTTACATGCAATGGATTTTCCTTTCGATAACTGTTCATGTTTTCCCTGGTTTAATCTTAACTTTTGATACTACTTCGAAAGATGTAATGAAACAAAAACCAAGAGATGAAGAAGAAATATTAAGTAAAAATGTCCTTGTTCTCTTGTTTGTCTTTGGGTTCTTGCTAGCAATTAGCATGATTGTGGTATATTTTGTTACGATTACGGGGATATATCCTGTATTTCCAGAAAACTATAATTTTGGTGCATTAAATGATTCTTATCTATATTCTCCGGAAACATATGCATTGTATACTCCAGGAGTACCATTAACAACAGCTAAAACTTTAACGATGCTAATGGTTACGATCTTTTTCTGCGAATCATTCTTAGTATTTCAAATACGCAGGCCTAATAAATCATTAATTAGAAGTCTCATAGAAGACAGCAATAAATTCATGTATATTTTAATAGCATTATTATTCGCTGCTTTTCTTGCTTTAATGTACATTCCTGGTGCGCAAATCTCCCTAGCATCGCTTAATCTCAATTTTATGTTCATGTATTTAACTGCTTTGGATTGGTTAACGTGCTTCCTAATTTCTCTGATATGTATCGTGTCTTTTGAAACCGTAAAATATATATGCCGAAAAATTGGAATTTATTTCTAATATTTGCCCTTATTTTTTTTGAAATTTTTAATTATTGAATGATTTTACCAATGAATAGCAAGCGTAAATCATTTCTATATAAAAATTTATTTTAATCAGAAAAAGAATCCAGATAATAAATTTTAATTCTTATATTTAAAGATTAAAGAGCATTAATTATTACATTTAAAGAAAATGTAATTTAATTTTAAAAATAAAAAAATTTTATTATTAGCAAGACTTTTTCATAAAAAGTAAAATTGTATATTTTAAATTATTATAAAGATAATAGTGAATAATATGAATAAGTCTTTAGTTTCGATAGTTAAATATGAAAAACCTCTTGAATCTATAAAACGAGCAGTTGAGCTGTCTGAAGGTTTTAGCGAATTATCTCCAGATCATAAAGTCTTCATTAAGCCAAATATAGTTTATTGGAATAAAAATTGTGAATTTCCAAAATGGGGTGTAATAACCACATCACGAGTAGTTGAAGATATAATTATTCTCCTCAAGGAACATGGGGTTAAAGATATAACTATTGGAGAAGGAATTGTAACGCTGGATTTTAAGGATAAAGAAACTCCTAAGGACGCTTTTGAAAGATTGGGTTATAATATCTTAAAAGAAAAATATGGCATAAATGTAATCAATACTTTTGACAGACCTTTTGAGAAAGTAGATTTAGGTTTGGATTTCAAAGTTAATATAAATGCAGATGCTTTACATTCTGATTTCCTTGTTAATTTACCCGTATTAAAAACACATTCTCAAGCAGTTGTTAGCTTGGGTATAAAAAATTTAAAAGGGTTGATAAATATTGCTTCAAGAAAGAAGTTTCATGGCCCCGATCCCCAGAAAAATCTTCATTTTAACATATCAAAATTGCCAGTAAAATTTCCAAGAATATTTACTTTAATCGATGGTATATATACATTAGAACGAGGCCCAGCAATAGACGGGAAAAGTCACCGAAAAAATATCTTAGTTGCTTCAAAGGATATCTTTGCTGCCGATTTAGTAGGAGCAAGATTGCTAGGATTTGATCCTAAAGACGTACCTCATTTAGTCCATGCTGCAAAAGATAGGAATAGACCGCTTGATTTATCAGATGTTGAAGTAGTAGGGGAAAAAATTGAAGATTTAGCTTCCCATCACGAATGGGATTTCATATACAATGAAGCTGGAGATTTACCATTGCCCTTCGAAAAACAAGGAATTAAAGGTATTAAATATAGAAAATATGACACCACCCTATGTACTTATTGTTCTGGTCTCACTGGAATATTACTTTTGGCAATAAAGTATGCTTGGAAAGGAAAACCATTTGATAATGTTGAATTCTTAACAGGTAAGGTAATGGAGCCTTCTCCAGGAATGAATAAAACAGTTCTCGTGGGACAATGCATGATTAATAAAAACAAGGATCATCCAAATATAAATGAGTTAATTACAATACCCGGATGCCCTCCTTCAATCGAAAATATAGCTGAAGCATTTAAAAAATGTGGCATTAAAGTTCCTTCTGCTTTCTTTAAAAATGTTGATAAGGGTGCTGCCCTTTTTCTAAAAAAATATGAAGGAAAGCCGGAATTCGAAGAATCTTTCTTTAAAATAAGCTAAAAAGAATTAGAAAAATAATACAAACATGTTTTATTAAATTGAATTCTTTTATTTTATTAAAAATATAACTTAAAAATTAATAGCTAACTAATAAATTGAGTTAATCATATGAGCTATTATTAATTATTTAAACCCTTTACAAAAAGAATCCACGTTTATTGGTAAAACATTATGGTTATATCCTCCTTCCAAAATAGCATAACGTCTGCCTTTGCATAATTTTTGAGAATATTCTTTCATTAACTCTCCTATTTTTTGATAATCTTCAGGATATAACAAATGCCCCCAATCATCAATTCCTTGATCGAAGCCGGCACTAGCAGCAAAAATGTCGATTTCCTCAAGATTCTCCATAAAATCTTCTATCTCACGTATATAAGCATTTCTGCCACTAGAATAGGGATTTAGAATTTCTACACGAAAATTATCATCTCTATTTTTCAAAATGTTAATATTCCCATCCCCCGTATGTAAGTCAAAATCTAGAACAAATGCAGATTTTATCTTTCCTTCTGCAAATAATTTCAGTAAGCTTATGCTTATGTTATTGAAATAACAAAAACCCCAACATGAATCTGAAGAGGCATGATGACCTGGTGGACGGATTACCGCAAATGTAGGTTCTCCATTATAGGCTTCTTCAGCAGCTAAAATCGCTCCGCCTGCAGCTAAAGAAGCTAATTCAAATAATAATGGCTCTCTCTTGATACTATCTAAATGCCTTCGAGTATGCGCTCTCAAAATATCGATCTCTGTTGCAGGTTCTGGGATAATAAACTCATATTCTAGATTCTTTTTTAGCATACGTACTATTCCTTCAAGCCTTCCTGGGGCAGCAGCGGGGTCCATTGCGTAATCAGAATTAAAATATTTTTCATGAAAAATTATCTTCATTGAAATTCACTCGCTTGTTTATTTTGATTATATTAAAATATCATCATATAAATAAATTAAAGTTTTATTACGTGGGAATTGAATCTCTTAATAAAAAATATTCTCATGGGATGGCTCAATCTGAAAACTCCATAAAATTTGAAATTACTAATTAATCCTTTCTATTAATCAATAGAGATATTATAATAAATAAAATATTATTGTTTGTTTTTTAATTTAGGCGTTAGTTTTTCAATCATATCTTTTGTCATTAATTCTAAATCATATTCGGGGTTCCAACCCCATTCTTCACGAGCTAAGGAGTCATCTATGGTTCTTGGCCACGAATTTGCAATTTCTTGCCTAAAATCTGGTTGATAGTCTATTACAAATTCCGAGATATGCTTTTTAATTTCACTTGCTAATTCTTTTGGCGAAAAACTCATTCCAGTAACATTATATACCCTTCTTTTTAATTTTGAATCATCTGCTTCTAAAAGATCAATCATGCATTTAATGCAATCAGGCATGTACATCATTGGTAATACAGTGTCTTCTTTTAAGAAACATGTATATTTCTTATTTTGGATAGCCTCATAAAAAATCTCTACTGCATAATCCGTGGTACCCCCACCTGGAAGTGTTTCACTACTAATTATGCCAGGTAATCGCATTGAACGAATATCTAAGCCATATTTTTTATAATAATATTCTGCTAATAATTCTCCAGTAACTTTTGTAATTCCATACATTGTAGAGGGTTGTAATATTGTTTCATTTGGAGTATTATCTCTTGGAGTTGAAGGACCAAAAGCAGCAATGGAACTTGGCCAAATAATGCGTTCTATTCCATAACTTCTTCCGACTTCCAAAACATTCATTAATCCATTAATGTTAATGTTCCAAGCTGCTTGAGGATTTTTTTCGCCAGTTGCAGAAAGAATTGAAGCCATGTGAAAAATTACATTTATATCATTTTCATAAATAGTTTTAGCTAAAGACTCCTTGTTTAAAGCATCTAAATAAATTGTGGGGCCAGAATCTCTTATGATATCTGGTAAAGGAGTTCTCCTGCCAGTAGCTATTACATTATCGTTTCCATATTTTTTACGCAGTGCTGGGACTAATTCGCTCCCAATTTGTCCAGCAGCTCCAATAACAAGAATTTTTTTCATTTTTAATCCTTATTTTCTTGAATAAACTTAGTAACTTTTCATAATATATTCGAGAAAAAAAGCTTTTTCTATATTTCCCACAAAAATCCCAAAAAGATAATTCAAAGAAAAACTAAAATACTTTTTTAGATACTTTTACTAAAAAGCAAATTAATAAAAAAGGTGATCATGTGAAAAGAGATCCTACTGCCTTTCTTAGAGAGGAAATGGAAGATTTAAAGAAGAACAATCTTGAATGGATTATTCGTTACTTGGAAGATGCATCAAAGCCTCACTCAAAAGTAAACGGTAAAGACGTTCTAATGTTGAATACCAATAATTATCTTGGATTAGCAACGCACCCAAGAGTAGTTGAAGCAATGATAGAAGCCACAAAAAAATATGGTGCTGGGGCTGGAGCAGTTCCTGTCATAGCCGGATCATTTGATTTGACTAAGGAATTTGAAGAATTATTTGCTAAATTTAAAGAAGTTGAAGCTTCATTATTATGTCAAACGGGATTTGCAGTAAATGCAGGACTCATACCTCAATTAGTTGGCAAGCAAGATATTGTAGTTTCAGATGAGTTAAATCATGGATCAATCATAGATGGTGTAAGATTATCTGGAGCTAAAAGGATTATTTATAAACATAATGATGTAGGTGATATGGAAAAACAATTGAAAGAAGCAGAAAAAGAAGGAGCAAGACGTATTCTCATAATTACTGATGGTGTTTTTAGCATGGACGGTGATATTGCTCCCTTGCCAGACATAGCAAGAATCGCTGAAGATTTTGGTGCAATGATCTTTGTTGATGATTGCCACGGGGAGGGAGTATTAGGTAATGGGCGTGGTATTGTTTCACATTTCAATCTACAAGGTAAAGTTCACGTTGAAGGAGGTTCAATGAGCAAGGGTTTTGGCGTTTTTGGCGGAACTATAGCAGGCTCAAAAGACTTGATCGAATTTTGTGCCAATAAAAGTAGGACTTATTTATTGAGCACTGCCCATCCTCCAGGAGTGGTCGCTGCTTGTAAGGCTTCGATCGAAGTAGTGCAATCAGAGCCCCAACATGTAAAAACCGTATGGGATCATACCAAACACTTCAAAAAAGAAGTCCAGAGTATGGGTTATAATACTGGAAATTCTGAAACGCCAATAATTCCTTTAATAATTGGAGATCCTGGAAATGCTCAAGAATTAGCAAGAATATTGTTTAAAGAAGAAAACATCTACACGACTCCAATAGTATATCCAATGGTCGATCGAGAATTATCAAGAATCCGAGTGCAAATGAATGCATTATTAACAAAAGAAGACTTAGATCGAGCTTTAGAAGCAATTGAAAGAGTAGGCAAAAAATTAGGAATTATTTAAATTCATTTTTTTAAAAATTCTTTTTTTAATTATTGTTTTTAAGAAAAAAAAGAGAAAAATTATATTTTAAATTATTTTCTTGCATAAGAGATAATTAGCAAGCCAATAGCCATTATTATTCCAACTGCAATTAGCGCCCAAGCATATGCTGCTTTCCCTATTATATCGAATGTCGTTAAGATTGATCCAAAAACTAATGGTCCAATAGCAGAAGATACCTTGCCACTTAACTTGGAAAATCCAAAATATTCGCCGAATTTTTCAATTGGAGCTAAATCCACTATCATTATTCTTTGAGCAGTCCAAGTCCCTCCTAGAGCTGGACCGGCAACAACACCCATAATTATAGCGAAAATGAATGGTGCATTCAAACCGATATTAATATAAGGTGTCGAGAATATGAGAATGACTCCAATCGTTAATGCGATGCCCCAGAGTAAGCCTACTAAATAAAATGTCTTGCGCCCACCATGTTTTTCACCAAACTTTCCAATAAAATATGTGAAAATTACCGCAGAAATTGTCGATAAGATGATAAAAAGAATACCAAAAATGTCTGAAGGATTTCCATTTTCACCAATAACCAAACCATCGGTGACTAATGCCATCATATAGATAACGAGGACATTTGCGACGTCTGCCACGAAAAAATAACCCAACATGAAAATGAATATCGGCTTATGTTTTCTTATATCTTTAAATGTGTTACCAAGCTGTTTAAATGCTCCAACAATTAATTTTCCAATTGGAGGCATCTTTCCTTTCTTTTGCTTCTCACGAACAAATAAGAATGGTATGGCAAAAATTAAGAATAAGACCATTGGTAGTACAAATGTAATCCAATTACCTGCGTATCCATATTGTAAGGGACCTTGAGAAGGGTCGCTCACCATATCACCCAAAAATAACATTAATGGCAAAAGTATGAACAAGGATATTATCGTGCCCAAATACCCCCACGCAACTCCAAAACCAGCTACTTTCCCAATATCTTCCTTACTTGCAATAAAAGGTAACATTGCGTCATAAAATGCCAAGCTAAATTGATATGCTACATTAGCAATTACAAAGAATATTAAAACAAGCGTGAGATCATGGAAAAATCCTAATAAACTAGCAAATAATAGGATGATTCCAGTCAAGCTTATTATGAAAGGTTTCCGTTTTCCAGCAGTATCGCTTAAAGCTCCAACGACTGGGATTGATATTGCAACAAATGCTTGCATTATACCAGTTACTAATCCATATATCAAGCTTACTTCGCCATAACTCATTCCATTTTCTAATTGGCCTATGATTAACACGTATCGGTTAATGATCAAGCTGACAATGACCATTGAATAAATTGTATTCGCTAAATCATACATCGCCCAGCACAAAATATTCTTTTTTGATGTTTTGGTTTCTACTTCTATTTCTTGACCAATATCATCGGCTTCCATTTTAACTTCACGAATAAATTTATTATGATAATCAAATTTTATCATTCATTTATTTATAAAATTTATGAAATAAACACCATCTCTTTACTACTCTTAATTAATATTTAACTTTTTATTCAATCTGGTAAAAATATATCTTTTTTATTAGTTAATTTAGTTGATAATAAAACAGCAATAACTCTCTCTATTGCTATTATGAAAAGATATTTATATACAAATTTGTTAGTTTAATAATAAGAAGGGTGAATAAAAAATGGGAATAACTATTTATTACACTAGTAATTTAATTTTAAGTTTATTTAATTTCATTTCTATTATATTGTATGATATTGCTTTTTTTGTCCTAATGTGGCATCGGTTCAACGAATTGGAAATAGATAACAAGAGAAGAGCGAATGTAAAAAGAATTTTAATGGTTTTGATTATAGAGATAATTTACATGGTATTTTATTATTTTGTCTTGCCAGGATTAAGAACTATCTCTCCAGTTTCAAATATTGATGAATTAATCGTCGTTATTTATAATTTATTTAAATGTAGCGTTCCAGGGATCATCTGGGTGTATATTGGACTCCAAATATTTAGATATGGTTCTTTAATGGAGTCAAACAACAGTACATTAATTAAAAATGCTGGTTTAATCATGATGATTAATTTTTGTATTAATATAGTTTATACTGCCTCATATTCTATTCTAACCTCATTTACTTTTACATTAGACACTCAGATACTATTGCTTGGCTTCATATCTTTAAATGGTATTTCTTTAATAATATTTATTTTAAGAATGTTAATTTCACTCATATTCATTGTATTTGGAGTAATTAATAAGGATAAAATCTTTCAATTAATTGGAATTATAATGTTCATTCAACCAATCACCGTATATGTAATATACATTATTTTATCACCAATATTAATTTACTCCTATCTCCCATATTTAGTAGGTTATTTCATATTTATAGCATTAGCTATTATCCTTTCACAATTTTTAAAAAAGAGATCTTTATAATGATTAAACGAGTAAAAAATAAAGAAGAACATTAAAACATACAATGTTATAACAGGAGCAATTTAACAACTTTTACCTTTTTTATATTGCCTTTTTTTATAATTATTTTTAACATTTAGTTAAAATTTTCTTGAATACATAATTAAATATCGATATTAGAAAAAAAAATTATAATGGTTTTGCTAAAATTGCTTTTACTCTCAAGCTCTTGAAATCGCTGGTTGGAGCTGGTCTTATCAAGCAAACCGTATCAGCACCTCTCCCAGTTCCTCCAACAGCAATTATATCTCTATCTAAATCTGGTATTAAGCCGGCATCGCAAATGGTTGATGCAATTTCTATGCAAACTTTAACTCCTTGAGAGAAATGATATCCTAACATTTTAGCTAATAAATCAACGAATAACCACGCTTCTTTTTTCAAGCGCAAGCCTCTTTCAATTCCACTCATTGCGTGGGTTCCAATGTGAAATTTTAATCCCTTTTTTTTCAGTTCTTCCATTTTGTTTTCTGGAAATTCTTGTCTGACTGATTTATTAACAAAGTAATAAGAATGAGTAACAATCATTACATTATATTCAGATGGGTTAAAAATGTTGGCCACCTTTTCTGCTACCATGCCAGTCGTGCTTGCTAAAACAATATCTTTAATGTTAAATTTATCAGCATATTTTTTAGCAATTTCTAATGCTTTATCTGTGTTTTCTGGTCCTCCTTTTTCAAAATAAGTTGTTTCAAGAATTAAATCAGGCATTTTTTGAACCTCATTATAATCATTTTATATTTATTTTTTAAAATTTCAAGAGTAATAATAAATGAATATT
>Ga0190334_1001079_pt1 | contig 12190 bp, 8 predicted proteins | sample 48720478_MG_FD_161270 | JGI IMG/M metagenome (GOLD analysis project Ga0190334, IMG submission 161270) | Hydrothermal vent sediment bacterial communities from Southern Trench, Guaymas Basin, Mexico - 4872-04-7-8_MG | ecosystem: Environmental > Aquatic > Marine > Hydrothermal vents > Sediment ...
ATCCTTCATCAAAAGTTCTTTTTCCAATGTTCTAATGTCTTCTTCCGGATGACAATCTCCAAAGGCCTTGATTACTTCAACTACAGCGTCGCAGGGTCTAATATGAGACAAAAACTGGTTGCCCATACCTTCTCCTTTGTGAGCGCCTTTGACCAAACCGGCAATATCCACAAACTTAATAATAGTAGGAGTGGTTTTTTCAGGTTGTATAATTTGGGAAATCTTTTCTAATCTTTTATCCGGTACAGAAACCGTGCCTACGTTTGGTTCAATTGTAGTAAATGGATAATCAGCGATATTAACCTGTTTTCTGGTAAGGGTTTTAAAAAGAGTAGATTTACCGGCATTGGGCAGGCCGATAATGCCCACTGAAAAACTCATGACTTTATGGTATAATATAATTGTATGAAAATCAACCCTAAAATTTTTAAGTCCTATGATGTCAGGGGAATTTATCCCGCAGATTTAAATGAGAAGATTGCCTTTAAAATCGGCCAAGCGCTTATAAAGAAAACCAGGGCGCAGAAGGTTGTGGTTGGCAGGGATATTAGATTATCTTCTTTTAATCTTTCCGAGGCCCTAATTAAGGGAATTTTATCTCAAAGAGCAGATGTTTATAATATCGGATTGGTTCCAACAGAGGGAGTATATTTTGCCACAAATTATTATAGTTATGATGCTGGAGTTATGATTACGGCCTCGCATAATCCTAAGGAGTATAATGGATTTAAGATGGTAAAAAAAGAAAAAAAATGGGCGAAAGTAATTCCGGGAAAAGATTTAAAAGAATTTATAAAAAAAGAAGACGGACGATTAAAGAAGGCGGGAAAGATTAAAGAACTAGATATTTGGCCAGATTATTTAAATCATATTTTATCTTTTATAGAGCCAAAGAAAATAAAACCTTTTAAAATTGTGGTGGACGCAAGCAATGGCATGGCTGCCAAGGTTTTACCGAAACTTGAACCCAAATTGCCTGTGACTATAATTCCCCTGAACTTTGATCTGAACGGAAATTTTCCGGCCCATTCTCCGAACCCTTTACTGGAAGAATCAAGAAGACAAATCTCCAGAGCGGTTTTAGAGAAAAAGGCAGACCTCGGTTTTATTTTTGACGGCGACGCTGATAGGGTTTATTTAATAGATGAATCAGGGAACTTTATTAGGGCAGATATCACTCTTTTGCTTTTGGCTAGATATTTTTTGGAGAAAAACCCCGGCAAAGGAATCGCTTATAATTTAATCTGTTCAAAAGCGGTGCCAGAATTTATTAAAAAATGGAACGGAAATCCTATAAGAACAAAAGTGGGTTTTATAAATGTTCAAAAGGGCATGATGGAGAACGACGGGATATTGGGCGGAGAGCTTTCCGGTCATTATAGTTTTAAAGATAATTTTTATCTTGATTCTGGCTTTATTGCCTTTTTAACCTTATTGCAGATAATTTCTCAATCAAACAAGAAAGTTTCAGAGCTTGTAAAAGAACTGAGTCCTTATGCCAAAGCCCCGGAGATAAATTTTGAGATTAAAGACAGGCCCGCCTCGCCGGCAGGCGGGCCTGTCTCGCCGGCAGGCGGGGCCGCCTGCCGGCGGGCAGGGAAAAAGTACATTATAGAAAAGATTAAAGAGAAATTCTCGGACGGAAGGCAGGATTATTTAGATGGTTTAACGGTAGAATACGATGACTGGTGGTTTAATCTTCGTCCTTCCCAAACCGAGCCACTTCTTCGTCTCACTATCGAAGCTAAAAACCAAAAACTTCTGGAGCAAAAGAAAAAAGAGCTTAGTTCTTTGATTCTAGAGTAGGCCCATTTTGGTCCGGACTTCTTGAATGGTGGTTTTAGCGATATTTTGGGCGCGTCGGGCGCCGACTTTAAGGGTTTCTTCCAGATAAACTTGACGAGCCAAAAGCTCTTTTCTTTTTTTACGGAAAGGTTCCAGAGAATCTATTAGTAGTTTAGCCAAGGATTTTTTAAATTCAGCATATCCTTTGCCTCGAAATATTTTTTCTATCTCTTTAATTGATTTATCGGAAAATAAGCTGTAAATTGTCAAGAGATTGGAAATTCCAGGCTTTCTTTTAGGATTATATTTTATTTGTTTGCCCGTATCTGTTACCGCTGATATTATTTTTTTTCTTATTTCTTTTGGTTCTTCAAAAAGGGAAAGATAACTTTCAGGCCCTAAGGATTTTGACATTTTTTGTTTTGGATTGTTTAAAGACATAATTTTAGCTCCCTGTTTAGCTAAAATTGCCTTAGGTTTTGGAAATGTTTTACCAAATCTTTGATTGAATTTTCTGGCAATGGTTCTAGTTAATTCAATATGTTGGACCTGGTCTTTTCCCACAGGAACTGCTTCTGTCTTGTAAAGAAGAATATCCGCTGCTTGTAAGACAGGATAAGTCAGAAGGCCCGCATTGACGTTTTTCTTAAACCGTTTTGCCTTTTCTTTATATTGAGTCATTCTTTGCAGATCACCTATTGGACAAACGGTGCCTAAATGCCAGTAGAGTTCTGCGTGTTCTTTAACTTGGGATTGAACAAAAAAGATGCTCTTTTGGGGATCAATGCCCACGGCCATATGAGCAGCCGCAGTTTCTAGAATATTCTTTTGGAGCTCTTTTGGATTATAGGGAATAGTAAGAGCGTGTAAATCAGCGATAAAAAAAATACAATCCTCTTTCTTTTGAAGGTCTACCCATTGTTTTATCGCCCCCAAGTAATTTCCTATATGGATTTGACCTGTGGGCTGGATGCCACTTAAAACTCGCATAGCTCGTTTAAATCCCAAATTCCAAGCACCAAATTGCAAATAATATTCAATGACTAAAATTCTAATGACCGAAACATATATTTCATTGTTTTGGTCATTTGGTCATTAGAGTTTGGAATTTATTTGTGATTTGGAATTTGTGATTTGGAATTTTCGGTTATTATACTTCTATAATTACTGGCAATATAATCGGCCTTCTCTCGGTTTTGCTAAAAAGAAAATCACCAATTTTATTTTTTATTTCTTCTTTCAAGTTAACCCAGTTTACCGCTTTGCCGCTGCCAGCCGTTTTATTTATAATACCAATTACTTTGCGTCTGGTTTGAGCCAGCAATTCTTTTGATTCTCTTAAATATATGAATCCTCTTGATATTATATCAGGAGAACCTTTAACCTGACCAGTGTTTTTATCCACAACCGCCACAATTACAAACATTCCATTTTCCGCCAATTTTTTCCGGTCGTTTAAAACAACCTCTCCCACATCGCCAATTCCAGAGCCGTCAACAAAAATATAATTTGTGGGAACTTTTTTGTCCAAAATCCCAATATTTTTTTTGTTGACTTCTATCACCGAACCGTTATCCGGAACAATAATTTCATCTTTTTTATAACCCATCTTTTGAGCGATTTTAGCCGCCTCTTTAAGCATAAAGTGGTTAGCGTAAACGGGAATAAAATAAGTTGGCCTAATTTGTCTTATAATTTCTTGAATATCTCTAATATTGCTATGCCCAGAGGCGTGAACATCCATAATATCTGAATGGATAACATTATCAGAGAGGCGATAGAGTTTGTCTTTTAGGCGTTGGATGGTTCTTTCGTTGCCCGGGATAACAGAAGCTGAAAAAATAACAGTGTCCTTTTTTTTAATTTTTACGAAATTGTGAGAGCCGTCAACAATTCTTGGCAAAACTGCGTTTTCTTCGCCCTGGGCGCCAGTACATATTATAATAATTTTTTTGTCTGGAAAATTATCTATTTTTTCTATGGGTATGAGCACTTTTTTCTTGAGTTTAATATAACCAAGATTTCTGGCGATTTCCATCGCTATTTTCATAGAAAAACCGTCTAAGGCAACCCTTTTGTCAATTTCTGAAGCATATTCCAAGATTTGTTTTATTCTCTGGACTTGAGAAGAGAAAGTGGCGATAATTGTTCTTCCCGGCGCTTCTCTTATTAATTTTTTAAGATTATCTATCATTTCTTTTTCAGTTACGGGTTTTTTAGTATTTGTTGCTCCTATGCTTTCCAGCATTAAAACGGTTGGTTTCGGTAATTTGGCCAGGTGGTTATATTTTAGCTTACTTCTTCCAATTGGTTTATGTTCAATCATCCAATCGCCTGGGTGGATAACTGTTGCTGAGGGAGTATATAGAATTATTCCCATAGCATCTATAATGGCGTGATCCACGGGGAAAAACCCGACCTTAAAAGAGCCAAGGTTAATTTCTTTTTTAATGTCTTTGACATATATTACCTTAAGATTTTTAGAGCTTCCTCGGGAATAATCTTCCATTCTGTATTTAATCATTTCAATAGTAAAAGGTCTGCCGATAATTGGAGGATTTCCTAATTTTCCTAACAGCAAAGGGGCAGCTCCAATATGGTCCATATGGCCATGAGAAAAAATAACCCCTTTAATGTTTTTTTCCTTACCTCTTAGATATTTAGTATTGGGGATAACATAATTTATTCCCGGCATATCGTCTTCTGGAAACTGAATTCCCATATCTAAAATCAGAATATCATCCTTATATTCAAAAACAGTCATATTTCTGCCTACTTCTTCACATCCTCCAAGAGGAATTATTCTAAGATTTTCTTGAGATTTTTGCATGTGCCGCGGGAGAGATTTGAACTCTCAAGGGTTTGCGCCCACTGGCTCCTGAAGCCAGCGCGTCTGCCAATTCCGCCACCGCGGCATATAACTTTTTCACTTCCACACCCTCTTTGTTTTTATATACCACTCCTCAATTCCAATAAATCTTTTTGACGGTTCAACAATTTTTCCTGCTTCCGGACCCTTAATTTCTTTAGAGATGAAATAAACATATCCCGGGTTGTATAGAAAAACGCAAGGCGCGTCTTTGATTAGAATATTTTGAAATTCAACCAGTTTTTCAGCGCTGAATAATTTTCTGCTTTCTTCCAATAACTCATCTACTTCTTTATTTTCATATAAAGCCAGATTCAGACCGGGATCTTTAGTTTGAGAAGAATGCCAAAAAGGAAAAGGGTCCGGCAGAGCTCTTAAGACTTCTCCAAAAAGCAGAACCTGATAATTTCTTGGTTTAATGAATTCTTGCTCCAGCTGAAAAAGGGGATATGTTTTAATTTCAAGCTCCAAGCCAAGTTCTTTCCACTGACTCTTTAAAGTTTCGGCAATCTTAAGCATTTGAGGTTGGTCTACCGTAACCAAAGTGATTTTTAGGGGAAGAATTTCTTCCGGTTCTCCAAAACAAATTTTATTTAATTTGGCTCTGGTGGTTTTGCCAACCTCGCCCGTTCCTTTTTTATAGCCCCAAGGTTCTAAAATGTCTTTTGCATATTTTTCTTGAAATTTAACAACAGCTTCTTTTGTTTGTAATCCAAAGTATCCTGTTATCGGGCCGTCAGGATAAATATCTTCAAATTTGGCTAAGCATTTTTGAAGCTCTGTTACTTCTTTGCCCTTAGAACCTTGAGCAAGATAGTTTTTAAACTGAAAGGCGGGCTTTTTTTCAATAATTTTTTCTCTTATATTGTCTCCATCTTCGTCTTTGAAGCCTGCCTCTTCTAAGAGTTGTTTGGCTTTTTCTATGTCAAATTCATAGATTTCAGAGGGCGGCTCAAAACCATATATTTCTGGTAGAATAGGAGAATCAGTAATCTTTTGTTCAAAATCTTTTTTATTAGTTCCATAGTTCAGGGCCAGCCTAACATTTCTATAAGATAGAACTTTTGATTTTTCCTGATTAAAGAATACAGCAAAATATCTGGGAAGAGAAAAATAATATTTTTGCCAATTTTTACCGATATCCTGACTGAAATCCACCCCCAAACCCTTTATTTTGTCTTGTTGGGCGGCTTTTACTAGCTCTTTTTGGTTCTCAAAAAATAAAAATTTAATTTCAGAAATATAGGGAGTTTTACCAAAATAATAAGGATTCGTAATCAGGGTGAGAGATTCTACAAATCCTGCTCCATTCTTTTTTATTTCTTTTACCTGATAGGGTCCGGAACCGATGGGTTGCAAGTTTTGAGGCTGAAAAGCAAATGATTCGGGAGGAATCTTCTCCCAAATATGTTCTGGTAAAATTTTAATCGTGCAGTTTTCGAGAAAAGCGGCATAAGGTTTTTTTAGTTTAAACCTAACTGTTGAATTGTCAATTTTCTCCACCTCAACCCCAATCCAATTTGCTCTTTTCGGGCTTTTAAAATCCGGGTTTTGAATTGTTTTTATGGTAAAAATTATATCATCTGCCGTAAGTTGTTTTTTATCTTGCCAGAAAAGGTTTTCTTTTAAATGAAAAGTATAAATTTTTCCATCTTCTTCAACCGTATAATCTTTAGCCAAGTCAGGAACTAAGTTAAGATTTTTGTCATACTTCATTAAGCCAGAGAAAGTGAGCTCAAGCAGGTCTCTATCAACATCAGAATTTGCGTAAACAGGATTTATAAATCTTGGCTGTCCAATTACGCCCTCAATATAGATTCCTCCTTGAGCCGGACCAATTTCAGTGTTCTTTAAATAGAACTTAGTCGAAAGAAAGATAAAAGAGCCCAGAGTCAAAATAAAAAAGCAAAGAAAGGCCACCTTTTCTTTTTTGGTCAAAACCTTAAAGAAATGTTTCCATTGAGATTTTCTGGGGAATTTATTTAACATTAATAAAATAAATTTGTCTCAAGATTAACTTAGGGAAAGGCTTAATACAGCTAAGGCGATAAATAAAGCTCCGAGAATGATTGTTGACCAAAAGATTTTTTTCTGGATGCCTCTTCGAGTGGCGTAGAATCCTCCTCTTTCGCCTCCAAAAGCAGAGCCCAATGCTGTCCCCCTTTGCTGTAAAAGAATAAAAACAACCAGCAGAACGGCTACTATAATTTGAATGATTGACAAAAGATTATTTACATTCATGTTTATATTTTCTTTTTGGCGTATACAGGCCCAGAAGGAAATTTAAAAAAGAAATAACAAGAGTTGTCAGAAAGAGGGGCCAAAGGCCGGTGATTTCCAAGTGCCTTGGAAAAAGAACTTCAACCGACCAAACCAAAAACATATTTATTACTAAGGTGAAAAATCCTAAGGTTAAAATTCTGACAGGAAGAGAAATTGCTTTTAAAATTGGTTTTATAAAAAAATTTATTAACCCCAAGACAGCGCCGACTATCAATAGCATTCTATAACTGCCCGTAAACTCTACTCCTGGTATCAATTTCGAGGCCAGGAAAATGCCTAGCGCCCCCGAGATTATGTGGAAAAACAGCTTTCCCATATATATTACATATATTATATGATTATAACAAAAGGTCAAGCCATTGAAAAGGTTTGAAAATTAGGGTATAATAAATTACCTTTATGAAAGAAGATGTTATTAAAATTCGGGGAGCAAGGGTGCACAATTTGAAGAATATTAATGTTGATATTCCCAGAAATAAACTGGTGGTAATTACGGGCATTTCCGGTTCTGGAAAATCATCTTTGGCTTTTGATACTTTATTTGCCGAAGGTCAAAGGAGATATATTGAAAGTTTATCTACCTATGCCAGGCAGTTTTTAGGAATAATGGATAAGCCCCAAGCGGAAAAGATTGAAGGGATTAGTCCCGCTATATCTATTGACCAAAGAAAAGCCAGTCATAACCCTCGTTCAACTGTTGGCACAATGACGGAGATTTACGATTATCTCCGTCTTTTGTTTTCCAGGGCCGGAAAACCTTATTGTCCAAAGTGCGGCAAGCCGGTTTTTCGTCAAACTATTGATCAGATTATTGAAAAGATTTCAAAAAATAAAGAGATTATTATTTTGGCTCCAACGAAACGGTCTTTAGAAGAAATTAAGAGAGCCGGTTTTGTTAGGGTAAGGATTAATGGAGAAATTTATTTTGTTGATAAGCTTTGCAGAAAGCTTTGCAGAGACCCGTCCTCTGCAAAGTTTGCAGAGGACGGGTCTCTGCAAAATCTTGAGGTGGTGATAGATAGTTTGGCGGAGGAGAAAATCTTAGATAAATCCAGATTAAAAGATTCTTTAGAAATTGCTCTTCGTATTGGCAAGGGAAAGGTGAAAATAAATCAAAAATTATTCACTACTAATTTTATTTGTCCGAAATGCGATGTTTCTCTGCCAGGGCTAGAGCCGCGACTTTTTTCTTTCAATAGTCCTTACGGGGCTTGCCCTGAATGTACGGGCTTGGGTGAAAAAATGGAGATTGATCCCGATTTACTTATCCCTAATAAAAACTTAACTATTAGCGAAGGGGCAGTTATGGTTTGTAATTCTCAGCGTCAACTAAGCAAATTGGCGGAAAAGTATAAATTTTCTTTAGATAAGCCAGTAAAGGATTTATCAAAGAAGATTATAGATGTTATAACAACCCATATCGAAAAAAAGTATTATGAGACGGATTCTGATTGGTTAAAAAAAGAAATTGGGCAATATATGATAAAAAAGAAATGCCCCAAATGTTTGGGCAAGAGATTGAGGCCGGAGGCCTTAGCAGTGAAAGTGGCCGGAAAATCGATTGATAGGTTAACAGAAATGTCTATCGCGAAGGTCAAAGAATTTTTTGCCAAGAAGGAATTTCCCGGACTTTCAAAAGCAATTGTTAGAGAAATTAAGAACCGCCTCCAGTTTTTAATTGATGTTGGTTTGGATTATCTAACCTTAGATAGAAAAGCTGTTACCTTAGCCGGTGGGGAGGAGCAGAGAATAAGATTGGCGACCCAAATAGGTTCAAAATTAACCGGCGTTTTGTATATTTTGGACGAGCCCTCGATTGGTCTTCATCCTAAGGACCAAAGAAGATTAGTTAATACCCTGAAGAAGCTGCGGGATTTAGGCAATACTGTTGTGGTGGTTGAACACGACCCCTTAACTATTAAACAAGCGGACTGGATTTTAGATATCGGGCCCGGAGCCGGCGAACACGGGGGCCGTTTAATTTTTGAGGGGACGCCGAAACAATTGCTTCGGGCAAAAACATTAACGGGCGAGTATTTATCTGGACGAAAGAAGGTGGAAATTAAATCCCAAATCCCAATGACCAATGGTCAATCCGGCAGCCGCTCCCGAAAGCCGAAATTTAATTACCTAATTATCAAAGGCGCTCAAGAGCACAATCTTAAAAACATTAATGTTAAAATTCCTATTGGCAAGTTTGTTTGTATAACCGGAGTTTCGGGCTCCGGTAAAAGTTCTTTGATGAATGATATTTTAGCCAAAGCCCTGCTCCAGAAATTTTATAGAGCAAAGCAAAAACCGGGTAAGCACAGAAAGATTTTGGGGGCAGAATTTTTAAATAAAGTTGTGTTAGTGGACCAATCGCCGATTGGAAGAACGCCTCATTCTAATCCAGCGACTTATACCGGAGCTTTTTCGTATATTAGGGGTCTTTTTTCAAGAACAAAAGAGTCAAGGATTTGTGGTTACGGACCGGGAAAGTTTAGTTTTAATGTAAGGGGAGGAAGGTGCGAGGCCTGCGAGGGTCAGGGCCAGATTAAAATTGAGATGTATTTTCTGCCGGATGTTTATATCGAATGCAAGGAATGTAAGGGAAGGCGGTATAATAAAGAGATTTTGGAAATTGAATATAAAGGAAAGAATATCGCCGATATTTTAGAAATGACAGTAAAAGAGGCCTTAGATTTTTTCAAGGATATCCCCGGCCTTTCTGCAAAACTAAGAACCTTAGAAGAAGTGGGGTTGTCCTATATTAAGCTTGGTCAACCAGCTCCTTCTCTTTCCGGAGGGGAGGCTCAAAGAGTAAAGCTGGCGACAGAACTTTCCAAAAAAACAACAGGCAAAACATTATATATTTTAGACGAGCCCACTACGGGTCTTCATCCAGACGATATTAAGAAATTAGTAAGAGTTTTAAAACGGTTAGTTGATATAGGTAATACTGTTCTGGTTATTGAACATAATTTGGATTTGATTAAAAATTCTGATTGGATAATTGATTTGGGTCCTGAAGGCGGAGATAAGGGCGGTTATATCGTGGCTCAAGGCACTCCTTTTGATATCAGCAAAAACAAAAAAAGCTATACTGGAAAATTTTTGAAGGAGGTATTGACAAAGTTTTTGGGATGAATAAAATAAATTATTAGCAGTCAAAGGTCGCGATTGCTAAAATAACGCAATACCCGTATACGAATGACATGCTAACTGGTGCTAATGGTTTATATCATTGGTACACAGATTAGTGCCATTCGTATTACTATTTATGAACATAAAACCGTTATCAGATCATATTTTAATTGAGCCGGTTAAAGAAGAGGAGAAGACAAAGTCAGGGATTTTGCTTCCGGACACAGCAGAAAAGGAAAGGCCGGAGCAGGGCCGAGTTGTGGCTGTGGGTCCGGGAAGAAAAACCCCTTCTGGAAAGATTATTCCTCTAGAAATAAAACCTGGTCAAAAAGTTTTGTTTACCAAGTATGGACCAAACGAAATAAAGGTTGAAGATAAAGAATATTTAATTGCCAAGGAAGAGGATATTTTGGCTATTATTGAATAATTGCTAAAAAATCAAAAATCAAAAATCAAAATGCAAAACGAAAATGTAAAAAGAATAATTTTTTGAGTTTTAATTTGTCATTTTGATTTTTGTATTTTGCATTTTGAATTTAACTGAGCCCGAGCGAACCCCGCTTTTAGCGGGGGAGCGAGGGCGAAGAAACATGGCTAAACAAATTAACTTTCAAGAAGAAGCACGGAAAAAATTAAAATCCGGAGCTGATAAATTAGCTAACGCTGTTAAGGTTACCTTGGGACCGAAAGGGAGGAATGTTGTTTTGGATAAGGGTTTTGGCTCTCCGACTATTACCAACGACGGCGTAAGTATTGCTAAAGAAATTGAATTAGAAGACAAAATTGAAAATTTGGGAGCTGAAATCGTAAAAGAGGTTGCGGAGAAAGCCAATGATGTAGCCGGCGATGGAACTACCACAGCCGTTCTTTTGGCTCAAGCAATAATTAAAGAAGGTTTGAAAAACGTTGCCTCCGGAGCCAATCCTTTGGCCATTAAGCGGGGAATTGAAAAAGGCGTCAAGAAAGTAGTTGAGGCGTTGAGAGCGATGAAGAAAGATATCAAGGCCAAAGAAGAAAAAGCTCAGGTTGCCACAATTTCCGCAGAAAGCAAAGAAATCGGCAATTTAATTTCAGAGGTGATGGAAGAAGTCGGCAGAGATGGAGTGATAACAGTAGAGGAATCAAAGACATTTGGTTTGGAAAAAGAAATCGTTAAAGGACTTCAGTTTGACCGCGGATATGTTTCTCCCTATATGATAACAGACACGGAAAGAATGGAGGCGGTTTATGAAGATCCATATATTTTAATTACAGACAGGAAGATATCCGCTCTTAACGAGATTTTGCCGGTTTTGGAGAAAATTGCCCAAAGCGGCAAAAAAGAATTAGTAATTATCGCTGATGAAATTGAGGGCGAAGCCCTGGCAACTTTAGTTGTAAACAAGCTTAGAGGAACATTTTCCGCTTTGGCGGTGAAGGCGCCCGGATTTGGAGACAGGAAAAAAGAAATGCTTCAAGATATAGCCGTGGTAACAGGAGGAGAACTAATTTCAGAGGAGGTTGGTTTGAAGCTAGAAAATGTTGAGTTGAATATGTTAGGTTCTGCCAGAAGAGTTGTGGCGACAAAAGAGAACACGACCATTATTGAGGGCAGAGGAGATAAAGAAAAAATTGAGGCGAGGATTTCGCAAATTAAAAAAGAACTTGAGGCGTCTGATTCTGACTTTGATAAAGAAAAACTTCAAGAAAGATTAGCTAAATTAGCCGGAGGGGTTGGAGTAATTAAGGTTGGAGCCGCTACAGAAGTAGAACAAAAAGCAAAACAGCACAAAATTGAAGATGCTTTGGCAGCCACAAGAGCGGCTGTGGAGGAAGGGATTGTTCCCGGAGGCGGAGTCGCTTTGTTAAGGGCAAGCTTTTCCCTAGAAAAAGAGGAAGTTGAAGGAGAGGAAAAAGTTGGTCTAGAGATTTTGAAGAGAGCTTTGGAGGAGCCGATCAGGCAGATTGCCAAAAATGCAGGAGTAGATGGAGCTGTAGTAGCCCAGAAAGTTAAAGAAAGTAAGGAGCAGGGATTTGGTTTTAATGCCGAAACATTGAAATACGAGAACTTAATGGATTCTGGAATTGTTGACCCGACAAAAGTGGTAAGGTCAGCTTTGGAAAACGCAGCTTCAGCCGCTAGTATGT
>Ga0190334_1001081_pt1 | contig 12182 bp, 11 predicted proteins | sample 48720478_MG_FD_161270 | JGI IMG/M metagenome (GOLD analysis project Ga0190334, IMG submission 161270) | Hydrothermal vent sediment bacterial communities from Southern Trench, Guaymas Basin, Mexico - 4872-04-7-8_MG | ecosystem: Environmental > Aquatic > Marine > Hydrothermal vents > Sediment ...
AATTTTTTTTATAAATTAAAGATTAAGTCCTAATATGTCATTACCATTATCGGGTATTCGAGTTGTTGATTTAAGCAGAATGCTACCAGGTCCTTATTGCTCGATGATACTTTCTGATCTTGGAGCCGAGGTCATTCATGTAATCGATCCACGTTATCCTTATGCTAACCCGCCCCCTTTTTACGCCAATGGACGTTATAAAGAAAGCGCATTTAATTCAATAATAATGAGAAATAAAAAGTCGTTCACATTAAACTTGAAAAAAGAAGGAGCGTTAGATATTCTATATAAGCTAGTTAAGACTGCTGATGTCTTTTTAGAAACTTTCAGGCCAAAGATAACAAAAAAATTAAAAATTGATTATAAAACATTATCAGAAATAAATAAATCGTTAATATATTGTTCTTTAACCGGATATGGACAGGATGGACCTTATGAAAAGATTGCTGGTCATGATATGAATTATGTTGGGTTATGCGGGATATTAGATTTAAACAAGCAGAGTTCATATAGAGAAAAAGATGAGGAGAAGAGACCACCGATCGTTCCAGGTCTTCAGGCAGCCGATATTGGTGGCGCTTTAGTTTCCGCAATAGCAATTTTAGGAGCAATAATAGAAAGAGAAAGAAACAATAATAAAGAAGGGCAATATATTGATATCTCGATGCTCGATTCAGTATTTTCTTTTATGCCAATGGCTGCTGCTGTTCACTTTTCAAATTTATTGAATGAAAAAATAAAGTATGAGAACATTTTACACGGAGATTGCCCTTATTATTCAATTTATAGGACTAAGGATGGGAAATACTTATCTGTAGGGGCGATTGAATTAAAGTTTTGGTATGAAGTTTGCAAAGGATTAGGAAGGGAGGATTTAATGAACAAACAAACCGTTAAGGGAGAGGAGCGCAAGCAATTGTTCAAGGAATTAGAAAAAGAATTCTTAAAAAGAACTCAAGATGAATGGATGGAAATATTTAAAAATTTGGACGCATGCATCATGCCAATAAAAAGTTTTGCCGAAGCTTGTCAAGATCCTCAAATTGTTCATCGAAATATGGTTGTAAAATTGAACCATCCAAAATTGGGGAAGATCTTAAATGTTTCATCTCCCATCAAGTATTCTAGAACGCCTCTTTATATTAGGTCATTAGCTCCAAAAATGGGCCAAGATACAACAGACATCCTATTAGAATTGGGATATACTTCTGATGAGATAAGAAATTTCAAGAGAAAAGGATTAATATGATTTTCATTAATACGACACTCTATTTTTGATATTTAATTAAATCAAAATAATTTCATGAAAAATAAATAATAAGAATTTTTCCAAAATAAGGTTAAGTTAAGGTTATAAAATAACATAACTTTAATTACTGAGATTTTTATATATTTTTAAGAGAATTTAATAGTATATTTAGTGAATGGTTGCTTGGAAAACATGTCTGAAAAATTTAACACTAATTCAGAAGACAATTCTGAGAAAAAGGAAGAATCTGAAAAAAAAGAAGAAATAATAGAAGATACGGTCAAAAATGTTGAGATAAAGAAGGGAAAGCCCGTTATTCTGAGTGCAGAGGCTTATAAAACAATTATATTATATGCTAGTAGATATGCCAACAAGGCGATTCCCCCAAAAAATTGGAAAGAAGTTTATGGAATATTAACCGGACATGTAGATGATGATTTTTTGTACGTGGAAAATGCCCATGCATTGACATATGGATACGATACGGACGTACAATTGGATGATAAACATTACATTTTCATAGAAGAAATCCAAGAAAAATTGGATCAAGAAAATAAAGGACATTTTGTGGTTGGGTGGTTCCATTCCCATCCAGGATTGTCCCTATTTTTCTCATATGTCGATTTAATCAATCAATTAGGGTTTCAAGCTAAGTTTGAAGATGCTATTGGTTTGGTCTTTGATCATACATTATTAGGAAAGAAAACACAAGAAAAGATAAATGATAATTATATCGTAAAATATGAAACTGGGTTTGAAATTTATCGAATCACTGACATCGAAATGGATCCTACTTCTGCTGAATTTGAAAACAATTATCATAAAGTTGATTATATAGTTAAAGGGTTAAATAAATTCTTTTTTGCTAATGTTCTTGCTGAACTTTCAGCTCTAAATGCTAACGGTAAACCTCTTCAACCTGCATATGGAGAAAACTTCGATATTAATGAGCAGAAACCTACTAGATTAGGAAATGACGTTAAGATTAATAATTTAGTTGAGAATGAGATTATTGATATTGCTGAATTAAGTCCATCTGATTTTTTTTCAACTGATATTCCTTTAAATAACAATCTTTATGGCGATGAAGGCGATTTTTATTTTGAAAAGCTTGATAATCTTCCCGATTTTAAGAAAGAAAATGCATATAGAGAAAAAGCAGAATCCAAGATTTTTGAAGCTAATAATGCTTTTAAGGATAATAACGTTGAATTAGGAATAAAAAGGTATAAAGAAGGGATTGCGCTCTATAAAAATATTGGAGATGTCAATAGAACTTTAGAGCTGCTAAAAAATTTAATAAAATTATGCATGTATTATGATAGAATTGCTTTATCTAAGGATTTATTGAATGAAATGATTAATATTGCTAAAAAAAACTCCAACTTGTTCTATGAAGCTGAAGCTTTATATTTAAAAGGAAACATTTTATTGAAAAACAACATTCGTTCACTAGAGGATTCTTTGTCATTGATTCAAGAAGCAGCGGGTCTCTTTCTTAAAGAAAAAGATTTCGCAGGAGCAGCAAGATGCTTTGATAAAATTGGCACGATGATTCAAGTAAAAAGCAATGATTTTGAGAGCATGGCATTATTTTACGCCGAAGCATTAAAAAATTACAACGAAGCCCTTAAGATCACTCATCCCTTCAGGAAATCTAATTGGAGCCAACGAGAATCATTAATCAATAAAATCATCGAAATAAAGGATATAATCGAGGTCATTTTACCTAAAATAAATGATTTCAATATAAGACACCAAGTATTGCAAAAATTAAATTCAATAAAGTATAATTTTTAATTAGTGCCCCTAATTTTAAAGCCATTTAATACAAAAAGATTATATTTTACGCAACATTATTATAAATTACTGTTTTTGGTGATTACTATACCGAGAAGAAAGCAAAAAATTAAATATTCAAGAAAATTTGCTTGTAAGTATTTGGAGCCAATAGGTGACATCTCAAATAGCTTACAACCTCTCTGTTATTGTAGAGAGAGAGATCTTGTCTTAGGAAGGCGAGCTTATGTTTGTCAAGTTTGCCAGTGGTATTCACAGATAGACCGTAAATTTTCTGATATTTATGAAGAGAGTCGTAAAATAGCAGAAGAAAAAATTAAAACAGATGAGATACATTTAGACGAATTTGAGTTAGCAGAATATAGAGCAGAAGAAGAAATTGATTTATCAATTGATGAATTTGAAGAAGAAGATGAAGAAATCCCTCTAAAATTCGAGAAAAGAAAAGTTGGAAAGGAAGATTTAGAAGAAACCGAGGAATATGGTGAAATGGAATGCCCTTTTTGCGGAGAAATTTTTGAGGACTTGGCAAGTCACATTCCAAACTGTGATTTGGCTCCGGAAGATGCTAGTATTGAAGATATACTTCCATCAAAACCAAAAAGAAAAAGACGAAAAACAAGGGCAACTACAGCATCCAAAAAGGAAACGAGAGAGACTACTGAACCTAAAACCAAAGAGAAGTGCCCTTATTGTGGAAAGGAATTTGTTCGCCTTGGAAGGCACTTAAAATCCTGCCCTAAGAAACCTCCAGAAGAAGAAGATGTTGAAGAAGATTCCGAGTAATTTTTTTATTATTTTAATAAGTTTTTTGAATTGAATTTTGGTTTAGTGAGAAAATCGTGCCATTGATGGGAGATATCTATTATTGTCATCCAGTTTTCCGACCGCCATCAGAAGCAAATTCATTACTAATTCAATTAACTGAAGGATGTACCTATAAATGTACTTTCTGCGTTTCTAACTTAGGAAAAAAATTCAAAGTAAGAAATTTAGATTTAGTTAAAAAAGATTTAAATATTGCAAGAAGAATTTATGGTTCAAGAGTAAGAAGAATATTCTTCTTAGACGGAAATGCAATGGTTACTCCTTTCGAAAAATTACTAGAAATTACCAAATATGCGAGAAATTTATTTCCAAATTTGGAAAGAGTTAGTGTATATGCTCACGCAAAAGATATTTTAAAGAAAACTGACGAACAATTAAAAGAACTTTGCAATGCCGGATTAAAAATGGCATATGTTGGTTTTGAGTCGGGTTCGGATAAATTATTAAAAATGGTCAATAAAAGGGTAACAAAATCAGATTATATTGAAGCTGCTAAGAAGTTAATGAAAGCAGGCATTACATTATCTGCTACTTTCATCAATGGATTAGGGGGTAATGATTTAGAATTGTCCAGAGAACACGCAATTGAATCTGCCGATCTTGTAAATAAAATATGTCCAAATGATAATAGGTCATGGTACATTGCATTTTTAACCTTGATGATTCCTCCTGGTACCGAAATTCATGCCAAATTAGAACGCGGAGAATTCAAGCCAATGAATTCTTTTCAAATATTAAATGAGTTAAAAATGTTTATTGAACACATTGATTTTAAAAATAAAAGTGCAAATTGCATTTTTAGATCTAATCATGCGAGCAATTATTTACCCATTAAGGGAACTCTCGAGAGAGACAAGGCGAAAATATTAGATGTTATCAATTATGGGCTTTCTCACGAAGAAATTTTAAGACCAGAATTTTATAGAGCCTTATGACAATAAAAAGGTTCTTATCTCCTTCATGAAGAAATCATGACTAAATTTATATTTAAACAATATAAAATATATTAAAATATAACTTTTAATTTTAAAACTAAAAACAATTAAATGAGGCGTTATAAACTTGGAAAAAATTGTACTAATAGTTGGTTCTCCCCGTAAAAATAAAAGTTGTAATTTCTTAATTGATAAAGCAATTGAAGGCATAAAGTCTGTTTCTGATGATATTGAAGTCGTAAAAATTCAGATTTCTGACTACAAGATAATTCCTTGCAATGGATGCGATAGTTGCTTGCGTCCACCTAATGATTGTCCTCTTTCAGATGAAGATGACATGAAAGAATTAGAAAAACAAGTTTTAGGTGCTTCTGCAATCATAATTGCTGCGCCTAACTATTTTGGTTCTGTTAGCTCTCAAATTAAGGTCTTCATCGATAGATCTCGACCATGGAAAATGAAGAATTATCTCCTAAAAGATGTAATTTTTGCTCCAATGGCATCAACAGGCCTTAGAAATGGCGGGGAAGGTGTAATCTCAGATTTAATAAATTTTGCCTTAATACAAGGGATGATTGTAGTTGGAAATGTTTTAGGGAGCCCAGTCATGGAAGGCAATATTCCAATAACAAGCTTGCAAAAATTTGGATTAAAAGAATTTCTAAGAAAAGAAGAAACTGACGAATTAGCCGGACATATCGCAAGAGATTTGGGTATTAGGGTTGCAGAACTAATAAAAAAATTTAAAAAATAAAAACAGATATTTAAAAACAATTTATTTATTTTAATTTTTCTTTATTCCGTGATTTGTTAGGTTTTATCAGTTTCATTATTAGTTTCTGATTCTTTTTCTTCCTCACTTTCTTGAAGATCCTCTATATCTTCACTTTTTGGCGCTTCTTTATTTTCTTCATCTGATAATGGGGCTTCTTTTTCTTCCTCCTTTAAGACTTGTTCCTCAACTTTTTCCTCTAACTCATAACTATCTATTTATTCAATTTCTTCAGTAGAAACTTCAGTTTCTTCTTCAATCTTTCGTAGTTTTTTATCATACAATCCCAATCTCTGATATTTATCCACTAAATGCTTGGGGGGTTTATCTCCAGGCCATATCGCGTTTACAATTGCTCCCGTTGCAATTAAGAAGATAAAAATTGCCATGTATAAGGTAAGATTATTTGTAGGAAAGACATTCAATGCTACTTCAATCCATTTGACCATCCATTCACCAATGGGGGATACAATTGGTTTTAAAAATGTCAAAATTTCTCCGATTACTTGAGCAATTATCTTTAAATAATCCACTCCTTGAAATATCACTTTTCTTTCTCCTCCTTATCTAATTTTTTAGAATATCTTTTAAGGCGAATCTTATCCCTGTTAACTGTAAAGTCTATTAAATCGTAACCTTTAAGTATAATTGTCAGAAAGTAAATCCCCATGTATAGCATTACCATATTTTGTAGATTGATGGCAATACTACCAGAACTTGGACCAACAATAATGGAGAACACGATTTCAGTAGCACCGCTGAATTTATAACTCCAAATATATAAACTATTTAATAAAATTTGAAGTAGTGCAAAAATACCCCTCCTGATTGATTGTTTTGGTGCTGAATAATTGAAAAATGCACATCCACTTATTAAGAGTCCAAATGCTGCAATCCAAAAGATTATTCTCTCATAAGCTTGTTGTTCCAATACGATATAGAATCCCATGACGCTAAGTTGTTTTATCCAAGTAAATGTTAAATACGGCACGATTATCGTTATTGCCATATATATTATCGTAAAAATAATTCCTCTAAATAAATTTGAAGCAACTCCTATAACTCATCACCCCTCATGGTAAATGCCCCACTGAAAAATTATTTAATGTAAATCTAAAACCTAGTAAATCCAACGAATACATGCCGCTAACAGTAAAATTGGCGAAGTATTCGACGGCATAAGGTTTTTTATACCAGTCGATTTCTGTCGTAGCATTAGGAAAATTTGAAGGGATAAAGCCATCTCCGCCTGTTGCTGTAAAGTTATTACTATAAGTTTGACCAGATAAAATTGGTGGAAAGACTTCAAATTTATCGAATATTAATCGCGTGGTTGTAATGTTTTGGCCTGTTCCCGTTAGATTAACATGATCATATCTCATTACAATCTTGAAATCTAGGGTAAGTTCCGTTAAATCAAAATAACCCGCATTTGTTATATTGAAAGGTATTATGAGATACATTCCACTCGGATTAGTTATATTAAGATTAGCCTGTATGGGTCCGGAAGGTACATTAATATTTCCGGGAGTAGAAAGGATTAGGACAGCAGAATAACCACCAAGAAAAGATACCACGGACATGCATGTTGTAAGTATTAACAAAAAGATCCTTACGATCCATCTAAATACTCTTGAAGGCCTCATTTTAAAATCGATCCTAATATATCCTTAAATATTCCCTTTTTAGTTAAATCAATTTAAAAATTATAAGAAGAATTCTCCTTATAAAATTAATCATTAATTTTCACATTTTTAGAATAAATATGAATAAAAAATATGGACGCAACCATAAATCACATTTCTTCTAGCATTTATAAGAAATGATCATCTTTAACCATATACATTAGCACTTTTTTTGAAAAATAAAAAGCCAACTTCTGTTCCATTCACGTTTCCAATTGCTACATCTATGAGATGTTCAGAATTCCCTAATAATTCCCTTAATATTGTTTTTTCAACGTAAATATTAATATTCATGGTCTTATTCTTTAATTTCTTTTTAATATTTGTATTTTCCATCAAAATAAAATCCTTATCATCTTTAACCTTGCTTTCATCAACTAATTCAATAACATTTCCACAAAATCTCATCATTCACGATTCAGAAGCAAAATGAAACAATGCTATTGCAAGATTACCAGTGTTTTCTTTATTATATTCGTTGGCTTTCCTTGAAATGAAATCTAAAGCTTTTTCTGAAAATATTATTTTAATTTTTATCACCAGAATAATTTTTTAGGATTAATCCATTTAAATTATTAAAATGAAATATTTAAAAAAAAGTAAATTCTTTTTAATATTCTTTTAAAATCTGCAAAAAAACAATTATAAAAGTTGAAGAAATAATGGAAGACTTAAAGGTACATGCCAAACCTGTAGAAGAAGTTATTAAATTACTCGATACTTCCATTGAAAAGGGATTAACGGATGAAGAAGTAAAAAATAGACAATTAAAATATGGAAAAAATGTTCTAATTAAAGAAAAAGGAAAAACAGCTTGGCAAATATTCATTAATCAGTTCAAAGATTTTCTTATCTACTTGTTATTCGTAGCAATTATCATCTCAATAATTATTGGTTGGTATGAATCAAGCAAGTCTGGAGAACCGTGGTCCTCTGAATATACCGATGCAATAGTCATTACCGCCATCTTAGTTGTTAACGCTGTTTTAGGATTTTATCAAGAATATCAAGCTGAAAAGTCAATGGAAAGCTTGAAAAAATTAGCGCCTCATTTTGCTAAAGTCAGAAGAAATGGCATTGTTGATGAGATTCCCGTGGAAGATCTTGTTCCAGGTGATGTGATCCTATTCGAAGAAGGAGATAAATTTCCCGCAGATGTACGCATATTCAAGCAATTTTCATTATATGTTGATGAGGCAATATTAACCGGAGAATCTAAACCAGTAAAAAAACAAACTGATCCCGTTGAAGAAGAATTAATCTTAGCAGATAGGACAAATATAGGTTTCATGAATACAATTGTCACGCGAGGGAATGGTGAAGGCGTGGTATTTGCTATAGGAATGAACACTGAAATAGGAAAAATAGCAGAAAGCTTGCAAGAAGAACAAATGGAAATAAGTCCTTTCCAACAAGAAGTAAATCGATTTGGAAAACTTCTTGGAATCATTATTGTAATTATTTGTATTCTTGTATTCGTTGTCGAACTTTTCTTAGTATTAATATCTTATAATTGGACCATACCAGCATCGAGCTTGGACGAACTCATTGTCGCTTTTGAAATCGCGATTAGTTTAGCTGTTTCTGCCGTTCCAGAAGGCTTGGTTGTAGTCATTACCGTGGTCATGAGCATTGGAATGAGAAAAATGGCTGATAGAAATGCTTTAGTGAGGAATTTAACTGCTGTAGAAACTCTTGGAAGGGTCAATATCATTTGTTCGGATAAGACTGGAACGCTGACGAAAAATGAAATGACTGTCGTAAGAATATTTATTAATAACAAGGTCTATAAAGTAGATGGTGTTGGATACAATATCATTGGAAAAATATTAGATGAGGACAATAATGTTGTTAAAATGGATGACTATTTGCAAAAATTCTTAGAAGTTTGCATGTTTTGCAATAACTCAAATGTAAGCGTGAAGGATGAAGAAACTGGAGAAACCATTGTAGTCGGAGATCCAACAGAAATTTCAATGAAAATCTTAGCAATGAAAATGAATCTACAAACAAAAGCAGAAAAAATTCATGAAATTCCATTTAACTCCGATAGAAAGATGATGTCGGTTGTCATGAGAATGGATGGTCAATTATACGCCTTAATTAAAGGAGCACCAGACATTTTAATGAATAAGGCAAGCAAGGGAATCATAGATGGACAAGAAGTACCCATTGAAAAAGTTAAGAAAAATATTTTAGAACAAAATAAATTATTCGCAAAAGAAGCCCTAAGAGTTTTGGGTGTTGCATATAAACCCGTACCAGAAGATTTCAAAGAAGAAGAAATTGAAAAAGATTTCATTTATTTAGGCCTTGTCGGTATAATTGATCCTGCACGCGATGAAGTCAAGAGCGCAATTGAAGAAGCTAAAATGGCTGGTATAAGAACGATAATGATCACGGGAGACCATAAAGATACAGCAGTTGCAATTGCCCATCAAATTGGATTAACAGAATCAGGAGAAGCTATTACGGGTGTTGAATTAAATAAAATGTCTGATGACGAATTACGAGAAAAAGTAAAAACTGTTGACATTTATGCAAGAGTCACCTCAGAACATAAATTAAGAATTTTAAAACGACTAAAAGAACTTGGGAAGATTGTAGCCATGACTGGAGATGGCGTGAATGACGCTCCAGCAGTAAAAGGTGCTCATGTAGGCGTGGCAATGGGATTAAAGGGTACTGAAGTTACTCAAGAAGCATCTGATATGATCTTAATTGACGATAATTATGCTACAATAGTAAATGCTATTGAGGAAGGACGTGGTATTTTCGAAACAACAAAAGGTTTCTTCAGGTACATGTTAAGCACTAACTTTGATGAGATTTTCCTCATATTAGTGGCTTATATTCTATTGAAATTTTCTGCCCTTGGACTCATTAGCACGTATTATGGACAACCCATTGAACCAATCCAGATTTTATGGTTAAACATAGCAACTGATGGAATTCCAGCAATGGTATTGGGTTTAACTCCAACAGATCCTGATGTGATGAAAGAGAAACCTAGAATAGGATTCACGTTAATAAAGGAAATAAAGGGGCCCGTGCTTCTATTAGGGATTTATACATCCATTACAGATATCTCATTATATATTGCTTTATGGGCTTGGTTAATTCCATCATGGGCAAGTTTAGGAATAGACCCATACTTAACAATGAATTATACTGTAGCAGGTACTGCTGCCAATGCATATGCCGTATCCTTAGCTCAAACAATACTTTTCACGAATCTCGTCATTTGTGAATTAATGTTTGTATACACGTGCACTTCTAATAAAAAACCATTTTGGTTGTTTCCAAACAAGCACTTATTCTGGGCTACCGGATTATCATTCATATTCCAGCTTGTAATACTTTACACACCTGTAGGTATTGCATTTCACGTTGTCCCTCTTTATAGAGGGGAGTATTGGTTAACAGCTTTCATAGGTGCGTTCAGTGTATCTGTAATGGATGAAGTTAGAAAATACATCAAGCGAAAAAAGGAAGGATTAAAGCCGCCCTACATAATTCGTAGAAAAGATTAAAGCAATATGCGAAAAGCTTAACAATAAAAAAGTATAAAATTTTTTTAATTTTAATTCTCTTTTTACCTTCTTGATTCTTGTTTTAATGTTTAATAAGACTCATTACTTATTATTGAATAATTATTAAATTTTCTTAACAAATTTTTGGTGAATTATTAATGGAAAATTTAGGAAAAATTGAAGAAGGAAAGGTTTCTGTAAAGATTCTCACTACCAATGAGATTTCAATGACGATTTTAACCGAAGAAAGATTTAAAGGAAAAGTGATTCAACCAGAAGCTAATGCTAATAGACTATTAGGTGAACACGGTTTAGGAATGGCAATTACCATTAATGATGATGATGGAAAACATTTGATTTTATATGATACAGGTGGAATCAATCAAACCATAATTGGAAATGCAAAACAATTGGGGATAAATCTGAATGAAGTGGAAAAACTAATTCTGAGTCATGGTCATTTTGATCATTTTGGAAGTTTAATGGCGGTAATGCCCTTGTTAAATGAAGGTACTGAAATATACATAAATGATGATTGTTATCTCCAGAATTATATTGCTTTAAAAAAGAATGTAGAAGAAATTCCTCCAGAAATCTTGGGTACATCTTTAAGAAAGATGGAGAGGGAAGGAGAATTATTATTAAATAAGAAATTGCCTTTATTAAACAAGATATTGATCGAAAATTTGGCTAATGAACATGGTCTAAAATTAATAGGTGAAAAACAACCGATTAAACTTCATGATGGCGTTGCCATAAGTGGTGAAATCGAATTATTTGATGAAAATGAAATAACAAAAGGTTTTTACATCCAAAAATCCAAAAAAGAATTTTACAAGCATACGTTTAGAGATGAGAGAGCAATAATTATAAATTTAAACAACGAAGGGTTGGTAATTCTAACAGGATGTGGACATTGTGGAATTGTTAACACGATTAAACATGCACAAAAATTAACTGGTGTAGAAAAGGTTCATGCTGTCATTGGTGGCTTCCACGAAGAATGGAATCCAATAAATATAGTCGAAAAGAAAGTTAAATTTATTGAAGAAATAGATCCATTTATAACATGTGGAATGCATTGCACAGGCTTTACTTTTAATAAATTAATGTCCAGCCATCATTCTCACGTATTAGGGATTACTGGAACTGAATTTAACTTTTAAAAAATTTTTTTTTTCATTCATTTTTTCATAAAGATTGAAAGAATAAGCCGATTCCTGCTATTTTAAAAGTTTCTTGAACATTAATATTCTTTAAAGCAGAAGTTTCGATAAAAAATCCTCCATTTTTTTCTGCCATTTCTGCACCAAGTTCTTTAGGAATGACTCTCTCATTTTCCAAATCTACTTTATTTCCTATCAATACAAATGGAATGTC
>Ga0190334_1001084_pt1 | contig 12157 bp, 18 predicted proteins | sample 48720478_MG_FD_161270 | JGI IMG/M metagenome (GOLD analysis project Ga0190334, IMG submission 161270) | Hydrothermal vent sediment bacterial communities from Southern Trench, Guaymas Basin, Mexico - 4872-04-7-8_MG | ecosystem: Environmental > Aquatic > Marine > Hydrothermal vents > Sediment ...
CATACAGACTGTGTAAAACAAGAATTATCCAAGCAAGGCATTGATTTGAGTCCTTGTGCTTCAAACCCTGATCTCCCACTGTGTCAAGATCCTGAGAACATAAAAACAGTTCAAAAGATACAAGACGATTGTATTGACAAAAGAAATAAAGCTGTAGCTGTTTATGAGTACCGTTTGTGTTACGAGAATAGACAAGAATAAAACTTCTGAAATAACCAAAATTAAATTATTTTATTTTCTATTAAACTTTACAATGCTGCCTATTGCACCTATTAAAAAACCTATTGGGCAGCCGATTAATCCAATGAGAAAAAAAGCTGCATGAAGAAACTCCATTATGGATTTCAATACAACAATGTTTCCAGCAAGCACCCCTAATGCATAAAAGAAGTTGTGCAGTATTACAAAAACAGGAAAGCCAATCGCAGAAGCTCCTGTTAGGATTAAAAATACTTTCAATTTCTTTTCTAGTTTGGATTCCCAACTTAAATACACCAATGCAGCACCTAATAGGAAAAAGATGATTGCTAGGATAACAACAACAGAAAAAAGTGATCGCTTCTCAGATAAATCTCCTGGAGAAACAAAAAAGGCCAGTAACACAATAAAAATCCCCACTAATATAAAGAAGATAAGCTTTAATCTGTGGATGGACTTATTTGATAAATTCTTTTTTAATCTTATTCTTGCTCACCTCAACCCCTTCTTTACTCAATAACTCTATCTTTTCAGAAATTGCTTTCCCTTTTGTCCTTCCCTTAAACCCGCCAATGCTTCCATCACTTTTTATCACTCTGTGACAGGGCACTTTGGGTGCAAAAGGATTTTCTCTGAGAGCATTGCCCACAGCCCTTGGGCTGGTCTTAAGCTTGTTTGCTATTGCAGAATAAGTTGTTACCTTTCCTTTAGGTACTTTTTTTAGAATATTATACACTCTTTTTTGGAATGAAGTTATCATTTCAGCCCTTGCCAGTCTTTCTCTGCTTCTGAGAATCTCTGAGGTGTGCCTGTGTCAAACCATTGTCCTGAGAATACATAGCCTAGGAGTTTCTCATTAGCTGCTAGTTTTGGGAAAACATCATTCTCTATCATTGAGAATCCTTCTGGAACAATCTTTAACACTTCTGGCTCCAGAATATATAAGCCTGCATTGATTAGTTGGCTAGGAATATATTGCTTGTTTGGTTTTTCTATAAAAGTCACTATCTTGTTCCCGTTCATAACAGCGACTCCGTATTTTGATGGGTCTTCTACTGTTGTCAATGCAATTGTTGCCATGCCCTTATTCTTTCTGTGAAACATGAACATATCCTCAAGGTCTATTTCTTTTAGTTCATCACCATTCATTAACAAGAAGGTATCCTTTATCTTACCTTTTAAGAAGTTAAGAGGCCCTCCGGTTCCCAAAGGGGTTTTCTCTTCCACATAGGATATATTCACTCCTAACTGGCTTCCATCTCCAAAGTACTCTTTTATCTTACCTCCCTTATACCCAACACTGATAATGATGTCTTTTATTCCATGCCTCTTTAATAATTCTATGTTATGCTCTAGAATTGGCTTGTCATGTATTCTCAGCATAGGCTTTGGCAGGAAATTAGTCATGGGCTTCATCCTCGTACCTTTGCCTCCTGCTAGTATAACAGCTTTTGATGGCTTGTTCTCTCCAAATGCCTTGGTGAGTAGGAGTTCTACTGCATGACTCCTGTTCTTAACATCTGAACCATTAACTGTCTGGTCCACTTTTCCCAGAATTTCTTTTTCTATGGTTAGTGTTACTCTCTCTTTCATTCTTGCTTCCTTTGTACTTCTGTATTATAAGAGAATTTTTAAAGGGAAAACCTACACCAGTATTTAAATATTTTGATTTATATGATAAAGTATGATATATCACAATAATATTTAAATATGAGCGCTTCTTACTTCGTAATATAATAGGGTTTGACCAAAATTTTTAAGCAGTCTTAGAGGGGGTGGTTTTAATGGAGGAATACTATGAAGACCCCCTTGAAGTTGACCTTGATGACATAGAAGGAAAAGACCCTGTACGAGCAAGGTTTATAAGGGGGTATCTTAAGGCTACAATTTAATAAGAAAATTGTTTTTAAAGGGGGGACTGCTCGCTCGACGAGCTCACACTAACACAGCTTCTAGGTAATTCTGCATAACTCTTTTCACCCTTACTTCTATAACATCACCAATCCTTAGCTTAGCATTCCTAACAACAACAGGCTTATAATAATCATTTCTCCCAACAAACGAGTTGTGCTTGCCAATCTCATCAATAATAATACTCCCCTGCCAGCCAAGCCACTCCTTATTATCAATAATCCTTGCCTGGAGCTCAACCAGCATCTTAGACCTCTTCTTAATAATCCTGGTGTCAAGCTGCTTCATCTTCTTAGCAGGAGTGCCAGGTCTTGCACAGAACTTAGTAAGATTAACAACAGGAATCCTGAGTTCTTCAAGTAATTCATAGGTTTTTTCAAAATCCTCCGTGGTTTCCCCTGGGAAACCGCAAATAATATCAGTAGCAATAGTAATATTCGGAATTTCTCTCCTGAATTTTTTAACAAGCCTAACAAAATCCTCAACCCTGTACTTACGATTCATCAACCCCAGAATCCTATTAGAACCACTCTGCACAGGGAGATGCACAAACCTGAACATATTAGGATGCTTATAGATATCTATTAGCTCACCAAGGAATTCAAGAGCATGCTCAGGATTAAGCATACCCAGCCTCACCCTATACTCTCCTTTAATAGTTAAAAGATTTTTTAATAGTTCTGGAAGACTAGAATTAATATCCCTGCCATAAGCACCATTATCCTGACTAGTAAGCCACACCTCCTTAACCCCATCATTTACAGCATTTTCAAATTGTTTCTTAATACTCCTAGCATCATAGCTCATAAGTCTTCCGCGAGCAAAACGGGTCTTGCAATAAGAGCATTCTCCAAGACAACCAGCGCATAAAGGAATAATCTCAACAACAGGATTCATCCTAATCTTAGGAAGATTAAGCCTTGGCTTATTAACAAAGTCAAGAAACCTTACAACCCTACTCTTCCTTGTCTCCTCAACAGCTTTAACAATATTATTAAGGTTTCTTACACCAACCAAAGAAATATTTCTTAAGAATTCATTATAAGGGTCTGCCTGGGGAACACAACCAGCCACAACAACCTTCTTCTTTAACTCCCTTACTCTTTCTAACTCAGAAAAAAACCTTTTCTCAGGATTATCCTTAACAGTGCAGGTGTTAAACAAAACCAGGTCAGCATCACCCGGATTACTGACTAACTCATGGCCTGCTTTTACAAGCAAACCAGCCATTACCTCAGAGTCAGACTGGTTAAGAGTACACCCAAAGGTTCTGATATGAATTCTCATAGAATAAGGGATGAGCAGTTACTTAATAAATTTTATCCGTTGGCTAAGTGAGCATAGCGAACGCATGCCGCACTTTGCGCGTTGACAAAGTTTAATAAACTTTGGCAACCCAAAAAATGCATTCATATTTTTTGTTGTCAACCGAGCGTAACCGGTTGGACTGGTTCAATATGCAACCAAAAGTACGGATAAATATTTTCATAACCAACAGGAGTAACAATAACTTAATAAAAGGTTTTTTATTCCTTAATAATTATCATAAACTATTTAAAACACGCAACAATACCTTGTAGGAAGAGGAAAAAGAGGAGGGAGAGGAGTATTCTTATGTCTGAGGAAAACCTTAACCTGCCAGAGAACTTAGAGAAACTTGACCCTGAGAATATGAGGCAGACTATTCTGGACACACCATTACTAGCAGAGCAGGGTTACAAGCTAGTAGAAGCCTTAGACCTGAACAAGGTAAAGGGTAAGTACTCATCTGTTATTATTACTGGTATGGGCGGCTCTAGCATTGCAGGCTTATTGCTTCAAAACTATCTTAGTGATGAAAAACTTCATATAAGTATTATCCAGGATTATAATCTTCCCATCTGGGCTGATAAGCACACCCTGGTAATGGTTTGTTCTTATTCTGGTAACACAGAGGAGACTCTTAGTGTCTTCAAGGATGCCAGGCGAAAGGAGTGCAGAATAATCGCTATTACCAGTGATGGTAAGCTTGATGAGTATGCAGGGGTTTCAAGGATTCCACTAGTAAAGCTTCCTCTGGGCTTTCAGCCAAGAGCAGCTATGACAATCCAGTTCTTTGCTATGCTAAGATTATTAGAAAGGCTAAGGCTTGTTAGGAGCAGGGCAAAGGAAGTTTTCAGGTTAAAAAAAGATTTAAAACCCCAGCTTCAGACTCTTGAGAAGAATGCTATCTTGTTATCAGAGAAACTTGTTCACAAAACACCAATTATATATACGAGTAAGAGGTTTAAGGCTGTTGGTTATAGGTGGAAGTGCCAGTTCAATGAGAACTCCAAGGTACTTGCTTTTAATAATGTGTTCTCTGAGATGAATCATAATGAGCTTGAAGGCTATGAGAATATAAGAGGAGAGTATCATGCAATACTCTTAAGGTTTGATGATGACCATAGGAGGATACAGAAGAGGATGAGCCTTACAAAGGAGATAATGCTGAGAAAGGGTATTAGTGATACAGATATTGGTATAAGAGGTCCCTCCTTGCTTAGCAAGCTCTTCTCAGCTGTTATTCTCGGAGACCTCACCAGTTACTACCTTGCTATGAGACTAAGAACTAATCCCGCAGAGGTAAGGCTAATAGAGGATTTCAAAAAGAAACTAGGACCTTATGTTGCCTGATAAAACAGAAACCTTTATATATTTAAAGAACAAATCTAAGTAATAATCAATAATCAATAAAAATCCTTGTTTTAATACGAGGAGCAAGGAGGGAAGGCTTATGAAGTTTTTTTCAATTAAAAGGATGAAAAAGAAGACTTATGATGAGGATGATAATCTCCAAGCAGAGGACGAGTATGTTGAGCTGAATACAGAAGCAGAGCAGGCTAAGAGCTCAAAGATTATTGTAAGGCCTTTTGTTATGAATGACTTCTCAGATATCAAGCCAATCCTTGACTCGTTAAGAGAAGGCTATACCATTGCATTGGTCAATATTAAACCATTGAAAGACAAGGACTTAGTAGAACTTAAAAGAGCTGTTAACAAGCTGAAAAAGACAACTGATGCTATTGAAGGAGACATTGCTGGCTTCGGAGATGACTATATTGTTGTTACTCCTAGCTTTGCTCAGATATACAGGAGTAAAGGAGCTACTAACCCATTATCCGAGGAAACAGAATAATAAGATTTTTATATTAATCTTATTTCTGCCTTTTTCTGTTTTATAAATATCGAAGTTGAGGTTAGGAGCTTTGTATCAAAGAAAGAGTATGAAGAGCTTCTAGATTTTTTTAGAAAGAACAGTGAGTTTATTGGAGAAGATTATCAGGTCACTTAATATTTTGATTGTGAACAAGATTTAAGAATACAGAAGAACAACTACTTCTCAAAGATTTGGTTAAAAAAAAGGTAAGATTCATGATGATTATCGCGAAGAGATTGAAGTAAAATTCAAAAGAGATGATTTTAAAAAATTAGAAGAATTATTTTTAGCACTCGGCTTTAATATTGAGATTAAGTGGTTCAGAAAAAGGCATATTTTCAAATGGGAAGGTGTAAAGGTAATGATGGATTATACAAAGGGATATGGCTATATTATTGAAATTGAAAAAGTGTGCTCTGAAAAAGAAAAAGACAAAACACTTGAATTATTAAAAGAAAAAATGCAAGAGCTTAAGATACCATTAACCCCAAAAGAAGAGTTTAACAAAAAATATGAGTATTATAAAAAAAACTGGAGAAGGTTGATTAAATAATCTTCTGGAACCCAAAACTTTAAAAACCCCTGATTAACATTTTAAAAAGTTTTCTATGACACAAAACAATTTTTCTGAACTAGTAGTCTGAAACACCATAAATTATAAAAAGCGATTTTTTTAATAAGAGTACTTGGATGATTAAGAAGAAAGCAGAGGGAAAAGGAGGAAAAGAAGAAATCAAAGCAGAAAGTGTTCCCGCAATTATAAGAGGAGAGACCTGCCCTGTTTGTCATAACAAGACATTAACCCTTTCAGAGTCAGAGATGGACATTCCTTTTTTTGGGCATACCTACCTTTTCTCTATGAACTGTTCCAGCTGTGGGTATCATAAAACTGATGTTGAGGCTGCTGAGAAGAAAGAGCCATGCAGGTACACTGTTGAGATTAATTCTGACAAGGATATGCGCATAAGGGTTGTGAAGTCATCAAATGCTACTGTGAGAATCCCTCATATAGGAATAATTGAACCTGGGGAGAGCTCTAATGGCTATGTTACTAATGTTGAGGGTATATTACAGAGATTTAAGAAAATAACAGAGATGCTGAGAGATGAAGCAGATGACAAGACAGAGCAGAAAAAAGCAAAGAACATGATTAAGAAGCTAACCAGAGTGATGTGGGGCCAGGATAAAGTAAAATTAATCATAGAAGACCCAAGCGGGAATAGTGCAATTATTTCTGACAAGGCTGTTAAGAAGAAGCTCTAGTTTTTAAGCTACATCTTTTTATTATGGTTTAATAGATAGCCTTTTCTCTGAACCCTTTTTTCTTTTCTTGTAATCTTCTTTTTCTTGGTTGGTTTATATTTAGAAGGGTAATTCCTTATTATTTGTATTTGATGAAACTTTAGCATTGAATCTTTTAATTCTGCTGAGATATAAATCTTACAGAATCTGTAGTTTTTGTATATTGGATTATATATTTTTAGATAAGATTTTAGATAGACTTCTGCTCTTTTCAATTGGCTTTTTGCTGTCTTGTAACCATTACCTGTTTTTATTTCAAAGATAACTATTCTTTTCTGCTCGTGATTTATAGCATAAACATCTATCTCACCGCAGTTACTGTTTATACCTTCTGGTCTGGGTATTTTACTAAAAACATAGTTTTCATGTGCTTTAACAACATCATACCCGTATTCCAAGCATTTTTTTCTTATTATTTCTACGATACCATCATGTTCTTTCAGAATCTCTTTATACTCTTTTTTAGCATGTTTTTCTCTTATTTTCTTTTCAAGATTAGAGTCTGGGTTGTTATTTCTCTTTGTCACTGTTAATCTTTTTTGAAGCAGAGAAATATTTATAATCTTTTCTATACTGTAACCATTATATAATGGTTATGTTTTCCCGCAATATTTAAATACTCCAAAATCCAAGAATAAACCCCTATTAAAAAGCTGCAACGGTGATACGAATGAGATGCGAGTACTACTATAACGGTATCTGCTTTGACCCTGAAAGAAAAGAAAAAGGCATAGTAGCACAGAAATGCGACCACTGCCCCAAGCAGAACTTCAGAGAAACCCCGGACCCAGAGGAGGAGTATATACATCCAGTGTTCAGATAAGCTTAATCAGATAAAGTTAATTTTATATTCCTGCTTCCTTCTTCAACTCCTCTGCCTTATCAGTCTTCTCCCATATGAAGTCAGGTAAGCCTTTAGAAAAGCCTTAAGGGAAATACTTAAGGAGGGTATTAACTTTGTTAAACCCTCCGAACTTGTCTTATTTAATCCTAGCTTCTTTCCTAAGCAATTCTGCCTTATCAGTCTTCTCCCATGTGAAGTCAGGGTCATCCCTGCCAAAATGACCATAACAAGCAGTCTTCCTATATATTGGTCTCTTTAATTCCAAGTGCTTAATAATAGCCCCCGGCCTTAATGGGAAGTGCTTTCTTATTAATTCTAATAATCTGCCATTACTAAGCTTTCCAGTCCCAAAAGTATCCACAAGAATACTCACAGGCTCAGCAACCCCAATAGCATAGCCTAATTGTACCTCGCACTTATCAGCAAGACCAGCAGCCACGATGTTCTTTGCAATATAACGAGCCATGTAACTACCACTCCTATCAACCTTGCTCGGGTCCTTACCAGAGAAGCAACCACCCCCATGACTACCAATACCACCATAAGTATCCACTATTATCTTCCTACCAGTAAGCCCTGTATCAGCCACAGGCCCGCCAATAACAAACCTGCCTGTAGGATTAATAAAGAACCTGGTCTTGTTATCAATCCATTCACCACACACAGGCATAATAATCCTTTCCTTCACTCTTCTTCTCAGCTCCTCAATACTAATATCCGGGTCATGGTGCGTGCTAAGAACAACAGCATCAACCCTTACAGGTCTTCCATCATGATACTCCACTGTTACCTGGCTCTTACCATCAGGCCTAAGGAACTCTAGTTCTTTCTTCTTCCTAGCCTCAGCTAGTCTCAGGACCAGCTTATGAGCAAGCATTATTGGCAAGGGCATAAGCTCAGGCGTCTCCCTGCACGCATAGCCAAACATTATTCCCTGATCACCTGCTCCTTGCTCATGCTCGTTTGTCTCATTAACCCCCCTGGCAATGTCAGGGCTTTGCTCAGAAATACTAGTAAGCACTCCACACGTCTCATAATCAAAGCCGTACTCTGGCTTGTCATAACCAATCCCTTTCAAAGTATTCCTCACAACCCCTTGAATATTAACATATGTCCTGGTTGTTACCTCCCCAGCAACTATTAAGAAACCGGTCTTTGTGAGGCACTCAACAGCAACCCTTGAATCAGGATCATCCCTTATCATGGCATCAAGGATAGCATCACTCACCTGGTCGCACACCTTATCAGGATGCCCCTCAGTAACACTCTCACTTGTGAAGAAGTACTTGTTCATATAAAACCACCTCATGAATAAAAGTTTTTTAATAAAAAATATTCTTGATAAGAATTATTTATAATTATTGTGGTTTATGATTCTATTTTTGCAAAAGATTAATAAAGACATTAGTGTTTAGATTAAGAATATGAGAAAAGCCAACATAGTAATCATTATTATAATATTAATCTCATTTATAATAGCGCTCTGGGCTTACCCTCAGATGCCTGAAAAGGTAGCCTCTCATTGGAATGCTCAAGGCCAAGCAGACGGGTATATGTCAAAGTTTTGGGGTTTATTCTTAATGCCAATTATATTTGTTGGATTATTCGTGCTTTTCTTAATAATACCTGTGATTGATCCTTTAAAAAAGAATATTGAGAATTTCAGAAAGTATTTTGACTGGTTCATAATACTAATATTCGTGTTCTTATTTTATATCTTCATACTCACTGTTTTATGGAATATTGGTGTAAGGTATAATATGACTTTAGCAATGATACCTGCTCTTGGCTTACTATTCTTTTATATCGGAATATTACTGAAAAAAGCAAAAAGAAACTGGTTCATCGGAATCAGAACACCATGGACTCTTAGCAGTGATAAGGTATGGGATAAGACTCATAAGCTCGGCAGTAAGTTATTCATGATTGCAGGAGTGATTGCTATTATTGGAGTGTTCTTTCCTAGTCTTACTGTATGGTTTATTCTTGTTCCTATTATCCTGGCTGCAGTCTATACTATGATTTATTCTTACTTTGAGTATGAGAAGGAGAAAAAATAATTTATTCAATCACTTTTTCTTTGATAAATAAGTGGTGCTCCATTGGGAATCTTTAAGGAATAAATATCATATTCTTTGTCTGTTTTTGGTATCAGGGTTGCTTCAAGAAGACTTCCTTCTTCTAATTTAATAGAAAGCTCTAATCCGCCTTTAACTTCAATATCACTAAAATCACCGTATACTGTGCTTAAGTCTAGCAATATTTTTCCATACTCAGTTAACTCTACTTTTTCAATACCAGCATATATTTCAATCTTTTTTTCAAGTATGTTTTCTTTTTTCATTCTCTACCAAGATGAGAAAGCCTACCGAATTTATAAGTTTTATCCCCAATAACAAAAACCTCAAAGTCATAAATGCTCCTTATAAAAGGACTTAGTAATCTCTCCTTGAGCACATCAGTGCCTTCCACTACAAAATTAAAGCTAGGCATAACAACCAGGTTCTTATCCTTATACTTCCCTAATAAGAAGCACTTATACTTCTCAACCCTCACCCCATCCCTAATACTAATCGCAGGGTGCTCATGCCCAATAATAATCGTCTTAATCCTCTTAAAACCCCTTATCTTATCATCAAATACTTTATGACCATGACAGAGAAGGACGTCATCAGCAATAAAATAGTCTTTTACCTCCAAATCCTTCTTCCTAGCAATAGGCCCAAGAATTGTATCATGATTCCCCCTAATAAGCACAACCCTTGCTTTGCTGAGCAAATAATCAAGCAACCCCAGAGTATTACGCCACTCCTGCCTTGAGATAGTGCCGAACTCATGCTTAACATCACCGAGCATAACAATAAGCCTGGGCTGAACCTCCTCAAAGACCCTCTCCAAGTTCCTCATAACCTCCTGGAACTGCAGCCTAGGAATAAGAACCCCCTGCTTGTTAAGAGCCTCCTCATAACCAATATGAGTATCAGCAATAACAAGGATTCCTTGCTTCTCAAGATAAAGAGTAAGACCAAGAATCCGGATACTAGGAAGTATGTTCATAATACTAAGGAATAAGTAAGGATTTAAAAATCTAAAGGTTTAAATATAGTTAATTTTTTCTCTTTTGTAGTGGTGAATATGAGAGAAGTGTGGGGGTATCTTGGGAATCAATTAGGTTTTTCTGAGACAGGCAGGTATGTGCTGGATAATTTAATAAAACCAAGAATCATTGAGATTGGTATTCTTATTAAGGACCCTTTTATAGAATGTGCAAAAGAACTGAATCCAGGGTATTTAGAAACATTGATTAAGTATGAGGATGTGAAAAGGTTCTGGAAAGAATTCAGTGATAAAATCACACCAATCAACAATAGGTTAATGCAAGCCTCAGATTGTTTTCTTTCAATTCTTGACGGAGGACAAGCTGTTGATGAGGGTCTTGCAGGTGAAATAGGATATTATGCAGCAATCAAACAAGGACCTATTTATGCTCTGAGAAGTGATATCAGGTGCGGAGAAAACATGGCTATTCCTATAAATGCTCAAATAAGGGGTTATATCATGCAAAGCAGAGGAAAGTTAATTGAGCCCCCTAATGCTATTGAAAAGTGGTTTGCAGCTATAAAGGAGTGGTATGACTCTTTTATTAAACAACCTGCCTGAATAGGAACATAACCCTGCCAGTAAAGCTCAAAACTATAAAAAACATAACATTTATATATAACTATGATTATTATAAGTATTATAGGTGATTATAATGAATACAACCATATCCATATCAACAGATATAAGAGATAAAATAAAAGAATTTGGCCATAAAGGAGAAACATACGAAGAAATAATTCTAAAACTCCTAAAAAGCGCAAAAGAAAGACAGCTGCAAGAATTATTAATGGATGAGACTGGATGCATACCTGTAAGTGAAGCCTTAAAAAGAGCAAAGAAAAAATGGCAAAAGTGATTATTGCAGAAAGCCTTGAGAAAGAAATTAACAGAAAATTCAAGCATGAATCAATCACAATCTTTAAACTGATGCTTGAGCTGGAAGAAAACCCTAAAAAAGGCAAACTTGTAGGTGTAATAGGAAAGGTGGTAATTAAAGAAATCAAATACAATAAATTTAGGTTCTACTTCATCACAGACGGCTACAAAGTGAAATTTCTATTGGCAAAAGAGCTAAAAGATCTCATAATAAAATTTGTGAGAATGTCAAATAAAAAAGACCAGCAGAAAACCATCAAAGAGATAAAAACAGTTCTAAGAAAACTAGGGGAAGAAGGATTTTGAAAAAGAGTAGCCCTTGAAGAGCCGCAAATATTAAAAGATCCTGAATATATGGCGCTTGCGTATTTATTAACTCCTTTCTCAAATGCGTCAAGATTCATATATCTTGGATATGCAAATGCATATCCTAATTGTGTCATAAATGATCTCTCAAAAACACCAGAAATTTTGTGTTCGAATCTGGCATGTTCCTTCTCAATGAACCAATCGTGTATTCTTAATATTTCTTCAATTGTTTTTCCATCTCCTGGAAAATCCTCTGGTTTAAGCACTCTACCAAGTTCGTGGATAACTTGATGTCCTCTTGATTCTATATATCGTATGAGATGAGTTTTTCCTCCAGCAGGAAGTCCTTCTATAAAAACGATAGTCATTTCACAGCCCCAAATTTATGTCTTTATCTGAAAAAGAGACAAAAAATAAGTAGCCCCGCTCGGACAGCG
>Ga0190334_1001087_pt1 | contig 12145 bp, 15 predicted proteins | sample 48720478_MG_FD_161270 | JGI IMG/M metagenome (GOLD analysis project Ga0190334, IMG submission 161270) | Hydrothermal vent sediment bacterial communities from Southern Trench, Guaymas Basin, Mexico - 4872-04-7-8_MG | ecosystem: Environmental > Aquatic > Marine > Hydrothermal vents > Sediment ...
GCTCTCAGTCATGTATGCGTAGAAAAGGTTTCTTGACAGCTTCCCTCCTCTCCAACACTCAGGACAATTTAAAACAAAATAATCCTCCTCCACGAAACCCAGTTGCTTCTGCTTCCTAAAAATCTTTTTCTCACTCATTAAAATCGGGCAAGGATACTCAACCCTTTAGGGTTGAGAGGAATTGCCCTTCACCTCCATATTCGCTGTAGGTATCTTCATAAAGCAGAACCAATAAGTTTTACTTGCGTTCTTATGGCTACTTCCAGAAGATATATTACCAAACAGCGGCCTCTCAGGAAGCAGCTGCAGGACTTTATTAGCAGGGATGTTTTTATCGTTCCACTTAAATACTAAAACCCCATAGTCATCAAGGACACGCCAACATTCACTAAATCCTTTCTTTAAATCAGATTGCCATGTTTCTGCATTGAGGCAACCAAACTTCTTTCTAAATATTCCATTCTGGCCACACCTATTAGACAATAAATGAGGAACATCCCAAACAACAAGTTTAAATGACTTATCTGGAAAATCCATATTTCTAAAATCCATAACAATATCTGGATTTACTTCGTGATTCGGAACAGCGGCTATATGGCCTTTCTTTTCTTTTCTGATGTCTATATAGATTGTGTTAGGATGTTTCTTATTAAACCACATCATACGGCCGCCACAACAGGCATCAAGAATAAATTTATTATCTAACATGTGAAATCACCTATCCTTCCTTGTCACCAAAAAAGTTTTTTGATATTACTAAGTTCATTTTTCTGTTTCGTAGCTTCCGCATTCTTGATTATAACCATCGCATACGTAGCAGGCTATTAGCATGGTTCTGTCCTTGTACTCCATTATTTTCTCTTCCAAGCCAGGATTCTGCTCAATTAAGTCGTTTATGTGTTTTTTCCATTTACAGAGCTCGTAATCACGCTTCATCTCTTAACACCTCTCTCAGCTCGTTTTTAAGCTGTTCTTTTCTTAGCCTGATAATCTCATCGATCTTGAGTTCGCCACGAACGGGTTTGTTCAAGAAGTATCACCCCCCTCGCCTTTTTCCTCACACACAGAGGTGTTTTTTTCAGAAACAATGATCTCGTATTCCTTGCCTTCGACAATTCTTCCTTCTCTTATTAGGAAAGCAGGAACGGTGAAAGCTTTGCTGTTACCTATGCTTATTAGTTTCCCTGTAAATTTTTCACTCACTCCAATCACCTCAATAAAAACCCTTTAATAACATAGGTAATAACAGAAGTTTATAAATATTTTGGTATTATAACATATGTTTTACAGAATAATAATATTTAAATACTTGTTATAACTTTTGTTGTTATGGTGAGAGTATGGTAAAAGTAAAAGGAAAAGTATTCAGAGTAGGCAATAGTTATGCTATTCTGATAAGAAAAGCCCTGGTGGACTGCGAGGTTCTAAAAGAAGGAGAAACTTATGAGTTCAAGTTACAAGATGGGGCTGTGGTGTGTGTTGGTCTTTACGATACTTCTGAAAATTCTGCGAGTATGTTAGCGTAAAGGATAAATATCGGTTTTTTTCTCTAAAGAGAAAAGAATTTTTTAAGGTGAGTGGAGGGGGCGTTATATGACGAGGAGTAAGGAGACCCACTACACTAAGTATCTTACTAGGGAAGAGTTTAGGCTTTTGTTAAGGGAGGTTAAGAAAAGGAATAGTAAGCCTTTTGAGATGTGTTTTAAGTTTATGACTTATCTGGCTTTAAGGATTAGTGACGCTGTTAGTCTGAAGGTAGAAAATCTAGATAAGAATTGCTCAGAACTTAATTATACTGAACAGAAAACAAAGAAGCATAGAAGTGTTAAAATACCTTTTTTTTTCCAAAAAGAAATAAAAGAGTATGTTAAGGAGTACAAACATTTATTTATTGATAATTATCTATTCCCCGCACTATACAATACGCCTAAGAGGGATAAGGTGAGGAATGAACATTTAAGCCCTGCGACTTTCAGGCATTTCTTTAAGGATTTTAGGAGGAAGTATGGTTTTGATAAGCCTTATTATAAGCGTAAGGATGGTAGGCCGTTGTATAGGATTAGTCCGCATACTCTGAAACATTTCAGCATATATTGTTTCTGGGAGGCTAGTAATCACGACTTGGGTTGCACTCAGCAGTTTAGTAATCATACTGAGACTAAGCATGTGATAAGGTATCTTATGAGTTTGGAAAATATTAATAAACAAGCAAAGATAATCCAAAAAGCATTCGCAGAAATATGAAAATAAGGCTATAATGACCTTAATATTAAGATAGAAATCCAAATATGGTTTTTTTTACAAAAAAAAGGTTATTATGGCTTTCCCCCTATATATAAAGACTATTTTAGGCTTTTTTTCAGAAAAGAAGGTTATATTAAGGGTTTCTCATCTAATTCCTGCCTCATAGCCTCACGGTCAAGCTCAGAATACCACTCAAGTATGGTCTTAACACTATCACCCGTGTTCTGCTGAACAGCCTTAATATCCCTCCCCGCCCTACGACTCAGCCGAATAAAAGTATGCCTAAGCCAGTGGCTTCCAACAAGGTCAGCGTAAGGAAAACCAATCCTCTTACACCAACGCTTCAATACACGGTTACAAGTCTTCTCACTCATACAAAACAACTCCCTCCCCCTTATACCTGCTTTCTGCCTGTATAACAAGTACATCTTCAACACACTCCTAACTTTCTCTGGGAAGTAGACCCACCGCCACTTATCCTTCTTATGATCATAAGTATAGACCCTGTTATTCTCCCAATCAATATTATGAACCTCTATGCCTGGGAGCCTCTTACCGCCTTTCTTCTTAACCCCTACTATATCGCTTACTCTTAAGCCTGTCTCAGCGTGGAACATGATATAGGCTTTGTCCCTGGGGTTATCCACGGCTTCGTACAGTTTCTTAAGCCAACCACCAGGAATGTATTTGTCTTCTTTGTTGATTTTTTTAGACACAACAAGTGTTTTAGTGCTTTCATTCATACCTAAAACCCCCTTAAATGTCCGCTTCTCTTAGGGAAACAGACACCCTACTTTTTAAGTTTTGCGATAATATCAGGCTTGTAATACTTAACATTACCTACCTTCATTTCCTCCTTAATCTGTTTCTTATGAATAAGGATCCTGATATAACCCACACTAACCTGCAACTCCCTAGCCAGATCCTTCGTGGTCATCAAACCGCTCTGCTCAGCGTATATCTGCTTATGTATTTTCGCTTTGCCTCTGAGCGTGTAATCGTTCAGCTTCTTAGCTTCCTCAGGATCATTATCCAAGAAGTTAGCCCAGAAATTACACTCCACATAATTATATGCTTCTAACGGGTTAACCAACTTCTTAGACTTATGCTTAATATAGAACATCCTCCAAAGACTATAACCCTTAATACGACCTTGGTTCTTAGTTCTCTTCTCAAGGTGTAATAATAACCTGGGGATCTTATTATAGAAGAGAGCGTTATCTAGCACTAGGAAAGTGGGGAGGCTGAGAACAACAAGGATCTTAGTCGCCCTGTACGTCTCGAATATCCTGTTCAGCCGAAAGTTAAAGTTGGTCAGAGCCCTCTTACTAGTGAAATCACCGCTCTCATCATAGAGCATAACAGGCTTAGTAAGAGCATATTTCTGTAACTTGTTCATGAAATCCCCCCCGCCCATAGCTAACTGCTCCTCACGCTTATAACATGCTAACCGCCCAGAACTATATTTCTCATTATACACACTTGTAGCATACCTAGCAATATGCTCAGCAAGCGTAGTCTTACCCTCGCCCACGCCTCCGTCAATAATAATAAGACTCGCCTTATTAAGCTCAAAAACTCTTTCCATAGCCTTATCAATATTCCTCGCTACCACACTACTAAATTTTAGACCATTATCATAAACCCTTCTCATAGTTCTCTGCCTCGACATTAGTCCTATCATATTCTTTCCTAGTATCAATCCTAGTAAGCCTTATCGTGTCAAAGAACGAGTTGAGAGTGCTAATAGCCCTAACAAGCTCGTTATCACTCTTGAAACCTTCCTTAACCCATGTGAAGAGCTCCTCATACATCTTTGCTTCCTCGTTATCCTTCTTTTTCTTAAGAGCCTCGTATCTTCGCTTAATACTCGGCTCAACCTCTAAGAATAATGTTTTCAGGCTGGCTACTAGTCTCTCTCTCAGTCTCAGGTCATCAATCCTAACCTGCCACTGATTGAAAAGGTTAAGAAGCTCGTACCTCCTCTGAAGAATAGTCAGCTTAACGTAAATGTCAGGGCTCTTAGTAATAGTCAAGCCTTCCTCGAAGTCAATAATCCCTTCTTCCAAAACCACACCACCCCCATCTTCTTCTTCTTCTTCTTCTTTTTTTTTATGTGAAGCCTCTGAAAAAACCGCCGAAGCTGAAAGCAACTAGGAAAGCGAGTACGAGCATGAAAATACCGCCTAGGTATAAGGGGATAATGCCGTAAGCAAGGAATACTAGGTTAACAGGAATAAGCAATAGTAACACCCATACGAAATTAATCCTGAGGGCTAGAGCCACAACCATTACTAGAAGAAAAGTGACGAAGCCGAAAACATACCAGCTGCCAAAAATATTATTAACTGCGTGACTCATAAGTACTCCGACTTGGCTCGTCGCATTAATAAAAGGCATTTTCTAATTATCCCTCCCTACAATAACTAAGGCGAGTAATATTATGTTGAAACTATACCATAACACGGCAATCATGAGAGCGATCTGCTGGGGGATACCAACGCTCTTCATGAAATCATAAGGAGCTTTCAAGACGTTACCGACTTGTTCCAATCCCAGGGTCTTAAGGAAGAAATTCTTGATAGTGCTTATGGGGTCTGAGAAGAAACTTGTCAGGCTAGTCGTCACACCCCCGCCTTCTGTTCCTTTAACTTCCTCTGGGAGGCTGTCAGCAACACTCCTATTAGTGAGCTCGCCGTTAGTGATATAATTCGTAGCAGGACTATTGCTCACGTTGAAAAAGCTGGGAGCACCAGGGTTAATCTCCATGATGCTCATTTGGGTTAGCCATAGGATTATGTTAATGCTCATCATGATTATAACCGCCATTAGGAACTTACCCATTAGTAACCACCTCTGAAGCTACTGATAAGCACGAACAGGGAAATAAGAGCGAATGGTATGAAAGCATACAAGGGAACAAAGCCAAGATAAGTGAAGACGCTCATGCAGAGGATGCTAAGAATACCCGCCCCCATAGCTCCGCCGAGCAAAGCACCCATACCAGCCATGGCGAGAGTAACCCCCATACTAATCATGACTAATTCAAAAGTGCTCATACCAAAATTCTCTGTTCTCATCTTCTCAAGAGTAACATTACCACCCGAAGCATTACCCACATAGAATACTCGTGAGAAAACCCCATAATTACCATTACTCTCATTCCACCAGTAAGTTGCATTAACGTAATCGTTAATACTCGCACCCATCACGGTTATGTTGACAGGAACACTCCCGCCAACAGCGTTATTCCCAGTGCCACCATTCCTTATTGTCTTGTATGAGAGGTTAAGACCGTATCTGAGTAGGGTGCCGTGAGGACTTGAAACGAACAGAGTAATAAGGTTGTTATTGTTGTTCAGAGGCGTGCCTTGGAGATAAGCAGTCACGCCCCCGTACTGCAGGTCGGCCTCGCCCTCATAGATCGGTGTCATGAGAACATCATAACTACCATACACTGGTTGTAAGGTGAAGTTCTTCTGCTCGTAACCCGTCTTCGAGCAGATAAACTTGTACTCTGTGTAAGGAGTATAAGACAAGAACACCCTGCCTGTAATATCGCTCTGCCCGCTACTAATAACCTGCCAGGAACCATTAATAATCCTGTACATAGCGTAATTAACATCTTCAAGGGTTTCGTGGGTGTGCTTGTCTTTGAAGAGGAGCGTGGTGTTGCCAGCCACAACGCTGAGATAAGCCGTGAGGTCAGCATGATGCCCGCTAGTCATAGTAACATTATAGTATCTCGTGCTATAACCAGGACTGGTCACTCTGACAGTGTATAAGCCTGGTGTTACATTATTGAAGAAGGCAATGCTTTGGTTGATGTCGCTGTCATTCTGATAAGTAGCATAAGCGTTATAGATTAACACGCTGAAATTACTGATAACCCCGCCTAATTCTTCCTCCCTAGCATATACCCAGAGACTATTAGCACTGTAAAGGAATATTGTCTGATTAGTAGTCCCATTACTTACTCTGAGGGTGTCGTTGTAAGGTGCGAAGCCAGGAGCATAGATGATGAACCTGTACGTCTCGTTGGTTAGGTGTAGGGTTGTGTTGCTACTCTGATTCGTATGGGTCTCGCTCCAACCAGTCACATTATAATAAGCGGTTAGATTATAATTAGTAACTGTGAGATTAGTGATTATCTCTTTGACAAACAAGGTGAAATTAGTGTTATAGAAAGAGAGGTTGACCGTCTTATTATCCAGAGGATTAACACTTATATTCTTCTGAAAACCATAATAAGCAGGACTATAATTACCAGGAGTAACATTAATAACATAATCGCCTGCTTGGAACCTGAACACTAACTCCCCTGTGCTTGTGGAATTACTCTTATAAGTAGTGTTCACGCTGAAATTATTAACATCCTTCCCTGTGGCTTTCTCTACGCCTCGCAGAGTGATAACGCTCTGCCATAGGCTTGCTGAGAGGTCTGTGCTGACATTATGATAATAAGACCTGTTAAAATAACCCCCGTTATAATCACTGCTAAGATTAATAGTGACGAATACAGAAGCATTACTAGGTATGTTCGTTGTTATCGTCCCAGTAGTAGTATTATAGCTCGTCCCGTTCACAACAGCAGAGAAGTTAAGAATACTGAAACTAGTATTGTAGTAATCATGAGCTGTTATGGTGAAATAATCAGGGTTGCCCGTGCTTAAATTCACGCTGCTTGGCGTGTAGTACAAGTTAATGTTATGTGTGCTTACAAAGATGTCATCAAGCATGAACTTATTATTATACTGGTCGTTCATTATACCTATACAACCGACGTCATCAACAGTTCCACGAGCATCCTCTCCCGTAAGCCTCACAACATTATTAATACTCCAATCAGCCTTACTATTCGCAGAGTCCAAGTCATAAATACTTATTCTAAATAAATATGTTGCTGTGGTATTAACAGGAACATTAGTATTAGCATAACCATTAACATCATCATACTCCTGCCAATAATTATTATATATTTGGTAGTAATGAGCATTACTAAAAGAAGCTGTTGCTTGATGACACGAACCACTATCCACAACGAAAAGACCAACATCATTAGTATTAATATCAAAAACTTTTTTCCTAAAAACCACGTACACAGGATTACTACTCTCCACGCTTGTAAAATTTCTATACACGAAGTTAAGCCCCGACGCTTGATAAACCCAGAGGCTGCCAACACCACCTAAAGGATTACTAGTATTCCAAGACCAACTAATACTCCCGCCGCTATAACCATTGTCCTCCCATAAGCTTGTTGTGTCAGTGTCAAAGTCATCAGCTAACAAGAACAAGCTAGTATTACCAGCACTCACACCACTAGCATTACAATACAAGGCGTAACTCGTATCAACACTCCCAGCAGTCACAGTATTATTATTAATGAACCAAAGAGCCTTCTTACTAGTATTATACCACTGGAAAGGAATCAGCGTGGTATCATCCTTAACTACCCTAACACTATCAGGATCATTAACACAACTAGTATTACTAATATCCAGCTTGATAATCTCAAAAACATGACTCACACTATCAGTGTTATTAATAGTGATGTCGTGTTTGTTATTCCAAGTAGTATTCCACCAACCCGCACAGACCAGGTTAGATGCTATGAATAAGAGTATTATAAATATAATTAACTTGTACTTCATACACCCACCTAGCATTTTTCTTGTCAAGTTGACTATACCTCCAATTCTTTACTCAGTATCGTCCGTAACTATACGTAGCCAGAGCAAATATTGTCATCACTAATCCCAAGATAATCCACAAGTTAATGTTGGACATCAAAAAAGCTTCAATCCCTGTGAGGTTACCATTAGTAATCGCTTGCTCGCTGAAAGTCTTAATCGCTGGGGATAACGCTGCGAATACTCCTAGGAATATCATTAATCCGAAGAGCGTTACTATAGTCAACTGACCTTTCCTATTAAGCCTCATTTTCCTTCATCACCCTATCTTCTTAAGCTTCCTCTTAGCTTCTTCCACTTCGTCAACACTTAACTCTTTGAAACCTTCCTTAATCTCATCCTTGTCTAACTTCAATTTCCTTTTTGCGAAAAAAACCATCTTATCCTTCACCTCCCTTCTTATTATTTTCCGAGGAGCCACGGGTTTTTCTTCTTCTCCTTATCACTGCCCAGGAAGAAAGGACTCTCACCCCTCTCCTCCTCCCTACTACCTAGGAAGAAAGGACTCCTCCTCTCAAAAACACGAGGTTGTTGCTTAACAACGATTCTTTCTGCTTTTTTCTTTATATTCCTCGGTCTTACAACCTTAACAACTCGGTTCTCCTCCTTCTTAAGACCGCCAAACCTCTGCCTAATACTCTTCCTCTTCTCCTCTCTTAACTCCCTCCTAAGCCTCACCTTCTCTTTCTTAGCTCTTAATAAATCCGCTTTCTCCCTGAGTAACTCTTTCTTCGCAATAATCCTCTTCCTCTTCTCCTCTTCACGTTCCTTACGCTTAAGCTCTCTCTCCTTCCTCCTCACACGCAACCGCTCCTTAAACTCCCTGAACCTATGCTTAAAACCAGGCTTCTCATAAGGCTCAAACGGAACTTCCTCTAACTTATCCAACTCAACATACTCCTCAGGCATAATAAAACCACCCCTTTACTTCATCTTTTCTTCTTCCTTCTTCTTCTAGGCATTCTTTCATAACCTCCATAAACCTTTATCCTTCTCCTTCCTCTTCTTTTTCTTCTTCTTAGCCATGAAAGGAGTAGGAACCCCGCCGAGCAAAGCTTTCCTCTCAGTCCGCATAGTCATCTCCTCCCTCATCCTGCCTCGCCATTCACTCGCAGGCCTCCCAGTGATCATCTCCTCCTTGGTCTTGGATACATAACTGCTCATACCAACGCCTTTCCTAGCAATCGGCTTCTCAAACTCTCTTCTCTTTAACAACACACCCCTTTCCCTTCGCATCCTCGTAAAGGAAGGAAGTTTAAGGGGTGTGGCTGGAGATGGCGGGGGAGTAAAAGGCAGTAAGAAACGGTTAATAATTGGCTTGGGTTGTACGACTTGTTTAGGCACTTGCTTAGTCTTAACCTTGAGAGCAGGCTTAAATTCCATCTTAGCTTCGGGCTTAGGCTCAATAATTAATTCAGACTTAACCTCGGGTTTCGCCTCGCTTCTCATCATAAACCTACTTATAGGCTTATTAGTTAAGTGATAATCCTGAACATACCTGCTCTTAGGCTTAACCTCAACTTTTGGATTAAGCTCCTCTCTCACCTCGGGTGACACGCTTATTCTTATACTCCTAAGAGTGTCAGTACTAATAACAGGTGATGATGATGGTGTGAGCTTAGCAGTATGAACAGACCACTCCTTTATGCTAGCGAGAAAGAAAGGACTACTAGCCCGAGGTCTAATAGGCACTCTTAAATCAGGCATAGAACCTCTGCCTTTAACAGGGATATTAATGATCTTAGGTGTCTGTTCATACTCCACGTAAATACCTTTCTCACTAAGCCTATGCTTACTAAGACTAAAAGGGTCTAAAGCCTTAATTAACTGCCTACCAGCCTCAACATCACCCTCTTTAAACTTAGCCCAAGCATACGCCTTACCCCAAACCTCAGGATTAATATAACCAGAAGTCTTCTTAGTGAAAAGCATAGTCTTAGGCTTCCTAACCGTTTTCTCAAACACCAAACCAAACTTCTTATTAGGCTCATAAACATCCCTTAATACAGGTATCTCATCAACCCTCATTCTCTCGCCAGGCTCTATTCTCATACGATGAGTAACAGCATACTCTTCTAACACCTTACTACTAGTGGGGCTCTTCCAAAATAACTGTCCTTCCTTATCATACCTCAAAATAGTAGGCTCTGGTCTCACCTCATAATCCACGAAACGATAAACAGGTATTTCTTCCTTAATAGTAATCCTCGCAGGATAAGTCTTACCTGTCTCAACATCAACGATAGGGAGCTTACCACTGGTCTGAATAGTGAAACCCCTACTTATTGTCTCCGCTCTAAGATAAGTATCCTCCCATAAAACGTTCTTTCCTTTATAAGAAGGCTTCCTAAAAATATTAACTAATCCTTGATAAGCCAGGTTCTTCTCTGACTGAATAGTAAGATCGGCTTGTTCGCTCACCACCTTACTCTCCGCCCTAAGAGGCTCAGAGAAAGTATAGAAAGCCTTAGACTTAACCAACTCCCTACCAACCAGCTTATAATCGCCTTTCTTGAGACGATAGAACTCTGTCTCTAACAAACCCTCTTCTGTAAGAGTTTCTAATACTAAGAACTTACCACGCCTAATCTTACTGACGAAAAAAGTATTCTCTGAAGGCAACATCATACCATACTTAAAACGAGCCTCTGGCTCACCAGTAGTGGTGAAGAAGAAAGTAGCCTTCCTCTCAGGTAACAATAATTCGTACTCGGTCTGCTTCATCCTGTCGGGCACAACAAAACTATCCTCAACACCACTATACTTAACATCACTCCGCCGCTCATAATACTTCATCTTCTTCTCAAAAACACTATACGCCTCTAGACGCTCAGCATTAAGCATCTCTAACTCAGCCTTAATTCTGCCAAAACCCACACTCCTATAACCCATATGACTACCCACACCTATCATGAACAGAGACCTGGTCTCCTTACCAAGAAGACCCCCGAGCTTCCTAAAGCCTTCACCACGATAAACATCTTTTGCCTCGGTTAAAACATGCTTACCATAAGCTAAGGTGAGACCACCACCAATAGTTGGTAATAACCATTTCCGAGCACTAGCACTCACCAAACCCTTAGTACCAAGAACATTAAGACCGTACTGAGCCTCGCTAAACACAGCCCCGAGAGCATAACCTATGCCGAAACTAATAACAGTCCTACCAAGAGCCCTAACATCCTCATCTTCTAACAAATTATCAGTTCTAAAAATCTTATCCTGACCTATATCTATCAGAGGCTCACCCCCCATCGTGTTAGGAGCGTACAAGAACTTACCAAGACCACGAAGAGGCTTAACCACAGCTTCCTCGCCGAAACCCTTAACAAAACCCCAATAATTCTCGGAATACCTCTTTAAACCCTCTTTAACACTCTTAGGAGGCGTCTCAAAATACTCCTCTGGCTTCTTTAAGATTTCTGGCTGGAATAATAATAATTCACCCACACTCTTACTTGGCTTCTTCCTAGCCTCAAAAAAAGACTCCGCCTCTTGCTTCCTAGTAGATTCTAGGAAAATAATATCCCCTTTCTTAGCAAGAGGTATCATCTTATGAACCACCACTCCAGACGGCAGAGTCTCCTCAACCACAGGGAACTCACCATAAACCTCTTTTATGTACTTGTTATATAACCCGGGACTAACCATCACATGACTGGGGCTAAGCCTATCAACATCCACACCTCTCTCAGCTAAAAAACGCTCCTTATAAGCTTGTCTTATCTCTGCTTCAGAAGGTCTGGGCTCAGTAGGACTAACCACACCCATTTCAACAAGACGCCTATACTCATCATCAACATTCCTTGTTTTCTCAGGTTGCTTCTCTTTTTGTTTTAATGCTTCGTATTCTCTTAACTGCTTCTCTGTAAGCCCCGCACCACCACTCTTCTCCAACTCTCGCTCCCTAGCAAGTTTCACTTCCTCATAACTAGGCTCAGGCTTAGACCTCACAACCACTTCCTTACCCTCCGAAGTGGTAAACCTACCACCGCCTCCACTACTACCAATATGAGTATAATACTTAGGCTCACCGTAGATAAGAGTAGCCCCCGTCTTCTTACTACCCTCATATACTCTTGTTACGCTACTACTAGCATAACCCCCGCTAGGAAGCCGACCTCCAATACTAGAAACAGGCTTAGTATCACTCGGAACATGAGGCTTACCAACAACCCTACGACTCTTGCCTCTAAAATATTTCCTGG
>Ga0190334_1001089_pt1 | contig 12134 bp, 13 predicted proteins | sample 48720478_MG_FD_161270 | JGI IMG/M metagenome (GOLD analysis project Ga0190334, IMG submission 161270) | Hydrothermal vent sediment bacterial communities from Southern Trench, Guaymas Basin, Mexico - 4872-04-7-8_MG | ecosystem: Environmental > Aquatic > Marine > Hydrothermal vents > Sediment ...
AACTCTCCCTGACCTTTCTTAGCGTTTAGGTCTATAAACTCGATAGCTAACCCTCTCCGAATAATTTCGTTTATGAAAGGATAACTTATAAACTCCTTAGAACCCGTCGTTTCAACACCGAGAACCCTTATGTTATATGCTAAGCATAGCTCAATAGCTCTATCTATAACCTCATCTGGATGAAGCTTTTCCCCTCTCGCATATCTAAGATAAAGCCTTCCCGTCTCAAGATTAACTCCCCAAACAGCGAATCCTGTTTCTTTCGAGTGCATCTTTACTGTCTTAGCGGGGTCTACTATAACAACACCAGCTAACATATCCCTTTGAGCTATGAAGTCTGGGTCCGTCTCACTATAATATCTAAAATATTCTGGCCTAAACGCAGCGTCTTCCTTAGAAATAGCCATACTCATACGCTCACGGGCGAACACATCCATTATCCCCTTCGCTCTATGCTCCTCGACTTCCTCTGCTATATCCTCATCCGACATAAAATCAGGCGCTAAACTTTTATAGTTCTCATCACATATACTTAGCCTAACAGAATCCCACTCTTTAGAATCTAAAAGATTCTGCATGAGCGAGTTATCGTGCTTTAGAGTATCTATGTATAGAGCGAACCACCTGCTACTAACTCTCGGAAACGCTTTCATAGCGTCCCCGAAAAACCAAACTTTCCTCTTCTCCCTCTGGTCATCGTTTTCGATAGTCTCCGTATCCTCAAGGTCGTCGAAGATAATCAGGTCAGGTCTTATGTTTCCACCGAGCGGGTCTTTCCAAAGCAGACCTCTTATCTGTTGTCCACTACCTCTCGGCAGAACCAGTGTATAGTGTGAGCCACCCGCTGTAGCCGCTACCCACGCTTTCTTACTCCAACTCTCTTCAACCTCCCCAACTTCTCTAACCCTTATATCTCCAAACGCATGTCTTATCATTGGAGAAAGGAGGTCTTTCTTGAGGTTCTCAGTTTGAAGCTCAGCACTCGTAGCGCTGTTCGACACATACACTATGAACTTAGCATCCGCATAGCATATATACTTAGCGGCTACTCCTCTCGCCAGCGTTGTTTTTCCAATACCTCTCGGAGCACATATAGCTACTCTCTTCTTATCTTTAACCTCATCGATAAGGTCAAGCATTTTTATGTGAAGCTGGGAAAAGTTTACATAGAAGTTGTCTTCTAAAAAGACCCTTAGAAACTTTCCAGTGTCTATATAACACTCCTCGAGGAGTTCGAGCATCTCCTCGCTCTTATTTATAGCCACTAACTCTCTCATATCTCTATCAACCCAAACATGAAACCTACTAACACAAACACCAGCGAAACTGGTAGTGAAAGTCTCATAAAACCGTGTTCATACTCCTTACTTATAACATTCATCCCTAACTCAAACGCTCCATATCTGATAAGTAACCAGCCGAGTATCCTCAGGATACTCGACGTATCCAAACACATTGCTGATAGCACTAACAGTGTTAACGATATAGCTTTAACAACGTGCCAATCTTTATATACTCTCTTCACATACGACGTGACACTAAAGTCCCAAAAGTAGAGGTCTCTATACACATCGTATATGCTGCTGATAAACAGCAGAATAGAGGATATCAACCACATCTTCTCTACTGCAAAGGAAGCCATACTGTATCCTTCTCCGCATGCTTCGGCGTTACTACTATGAATAAAGAGTCTCCGTACTCCGTACGGCCTATGCTTTTTATAAAAGCACTACTGTTGAACGATATAGAGTCTACGTTCGTGGATATGCTGTTTTTATCCGCATCTACGAAGAGCGCTTCAGTGCTATCTTCGGTATCTACTCTGAAATCTATATTAGCCCCACTTGGGTTAACCCAAACGTTTCCTTGCCCCTGTACTACATATCCATTCAGCTGAAGAAAATCTCTTTTAGTATTATACAACAAGTTCCAGAAGGATATTCTACCAGACCTCTGAGTTGCCGTCAACTGCGGAGCAGAAAAGACTATACCGTTAAATCTATAGTCGGTTAGAAGCATCTTAGACTGCCCGTATATACCAGCTAAAGTATCACCACTACTTGGACTACTTCCATTTTTATAAAAAGTAAGCTCCCCTCCTTTACTATCGCTATTGGTATTCTCAATAGTAACATTAGGCTTACCACTCTCAGAGCTGGTATACGTAGAGTTCCTCTCACTTATCTTGTCTAGCGAGTCGAGAAGAGCACTCCTTGTAGCGTATCTATCTTTAGCGTGTCCAGTGCTATCTGCTTTATTCAGCTTAGCTGGAAGATAAACATTTTCTATATCCCATATTCCACTAAGAATGCCTACTATACTTGATTCGTTATCTCCTATCCTACTCCTGTGAGCGCTAGCAGTGTCCGCTAAAGCGGAGAAAGTAGCATAGTTGTCGGGGGAATGTGCAGTTGAATCAACAGTGTGAACTATGTTCACAAGTGAATTGCTAAAGCCGCTAACTATGCTCGTTAGGCTAGCTATATTCGTGGTGTTAGCACTTATATTATGAATATTTAGGTTTATATAAGACCTATTCTCGCTTATGTTAAACCTGTTTGTGTTTATACGACTTAGGTTAAGCCCAATAAGTGCTCTGTGCGCACTAGCCGTGTCTTCGAGAGCTTCCTGCGTTGCATACTGGCTACGCACTTGCGCAGCGAGTGTTAACATTAGTATAAGGAATATTATTCTTTTCATAACTGCCTTCCTTCATATAAGTTGTGTCAGATTTTCTGACACATCTCATTCTCTTTCCTTTTTAGTTCCAAAGATAAACAGAGTACCCGTTGCACTCCCTTTATACTCCACTCTATAAAGCCCAGGTATTCTCAGCTCTTTATTAGCTGTTATAGAAAGCGAACTCCCTTCTGGAAGATAGAGCCACTTCTTCCCATATGCCTCTGCGCTCCAGCCAAGTGTGTCTGACGAGGAAATAGCAAACTTAACCCATCCATCGCAGTCTTTGAACATGAGAGTCGCTGATTCGAACTTCTCTGTCGAGAAAGTAGTATCCTTAGCGCTCGTGCTAACTGCTAATGAATCAACCCAGCTGAATGCTGTTTGACTCTTTGCGCCTAAAGACGCTAGCGCTACTAAAAATAATATAAGCAACTTTTTCATAATATCCTCCTTATATATTCCCTATCTCTCCTTGTCAAAAGTCTATCTAAGGATCATTCCAATAACTATTCCCACCAAATCGGCTATCAAATCACCAAGTGAGCTTTTTATAAAATACTCCTTCCACGTTAAACTGTAAGACCACCTCTGAGCCTTCTGCTCATACTCTAATATAACACCAACAAACAGCGTTGCGAACGGAGTGGCTTGATGAAAGTATACGGCACTAAAACAAAGCCCGCTATGAATTAGCCAATCAAAAGGGTGTTTGCTTAATAAACTCATAGCCATCACCTGTTCTCCACATTCATCCACGCAGGCTTCGTACGCCTTTTATAAACGAAGTTTAGTTTAGCTTTTGCCTCCTTTATAGTAGGCTTTTTAAAATATTCTTTATCAACGATATAAACTCCATCCTTTAGCTCACCGTCTTCGTAGGCATCCAGTGAATCTATCTTAACAGCATGTGTATTTATGTACTCCTGTAACGCTTTGTCGTATAGCTGCTGCTCTCGTCGACTCTCGTTTTCATCCCAATCCTCTTTTCTATCGCCGATATCTACATACTTAATAATATACTTGCTGCTATCAAGCAGCCCCTCTTTCCATGCCAGTTCTTGGATAAGTTCTGCTAATCTGTTCATAGCTATATACGTACCCACACCTGCATAGACGTTTTCCTTATAAGTTACATAAGGATATATTTCACTTGTTGCTATATCCGAAGGATAGTTTTCAACATTAGCAGATAGTGTTGTTACGTTTCCCGCTTCATCTCGGACTTTTAACTCAGCACTTCCCCCAGTAGTATCAGTCCACATTTGTGTAATATCAGCAGGACTTGATGTAGGTGCTGTGCCTGCGCCTATGCCTAAGACTTTAGCTGCTGATGTGCCGAAGGTGATTGTATTGAAGCCAATATTGTAATTAGCATCCATCCCTATAACAGTTGTTGCAGCATTATCACTCATTATTTTAAATTTATCACCATCATCTTTATCAAGCCTAAACCGCCAATCATAATTAGTTTCTTCATTTTTAAACACAATTTCCACACTTTGACCCGTAGCATCATCTCCACCAATTAATTGTAAATTAGTTTTTTGGGTAGAAGGATCTTTAATTTTCAACGTAGCTGACAAATCTATATCTGTATAACCTATTGCCATACGCCCCATTATAACCCCATCACCATTTACATCTAATTCCTGATTAGGTGAAGAATGATTAATTGCTACTTTCCCCCCATCCTTCACAAATATCCCATTCCCACCATCATCGGTAAGATAAAGCCCATCACCGTCTCTGGCTCGGACTTTATCAGTGGCCACATATCCGCCATCTCCCACGTTAATGTTTTGGTCAACCTTTAATCCGCCTGCGAAATGTCCACCTATTCCTGTAATAGAAGAGTCTGACGCCTCTCCGCCTGCATCTATTCTATCTCCACTGATAGTTCCATTAAAGTCCAACAGGTTCGAGTCTACAAATCTGTGAAATGCTCTTATCTTGAGGGTAGAAGTGCTCATCTGAAGAACTGGAGAGTCATCGAAATAGTCCGTAGCAGTTAACGAAAGAGTCGTAGACGTGTCAACTGAGGAGGTGGACCCAGATATTTGTATCACTCCATAATCGACTGTGCTAGGAGGGTTGCCAGACTGAATATCCAAAAGACTACCGCCTGTTGGGTCTTTAAACAGTATCATCTTCGGTCTGAGCGTATCACTTAGAGGTATCCCCTCTCTAAGCGAAATCGCTGTATCTACCAAAGCAGACCTCGTTGCATACGAACCCTCCGACGTTCCAGTGCTATCTTTTACACTCACTTTCTCCTCAAGGCTATCGAGAAGAGCACTCCTCGTCGCATAGGTATTCGGAGAATGCCCAGTGCTATCTGCTTTGTTAACCTTCTGTGCTATATCATAAGTCCAGCTGTTAATCCCCGAAACTTTATATATATAGAGCCTACAATCCCAATACGAAGAATCACCAGCAAAAACAAAATAGTTGGTATTCCCAATCCTACTTGGCTTTGCTATAGTTGGAGAACTACCGCCTTTCCTATTTGCTATAACCAATCCACTATCTATAGCAGTAGATGTTATATCCCCGTTCGAAGCTATTTCATAAATCTTATAGTATAAATCGTTCGGGCTCAGATAGCACAAAGCAAATATGTTGTTCATGTTGAGTACAGAAGCCGCACCAACTTTTTCTGCAGATGATATAACTTGCGTTTCTATCACACTGCTAATAGAACCAGTGGCTGGAGATATTTCCACAGTATACATTTTATTAGATACGTCATATTCACTCACAACCAGAGCATATATGTCAGAAACACCTACTCTAACGCCAACCGAATTAGCTCCAATCTGTCCAGAAGCGTCTATTTCACGTGTTGCTACTAATGCGTTACCTATACTACCGTTTGAGGAGTCTATGTCTATAGTAGATAAGTATATATCCCCAGTGGGTGATAGATTGTATAGGAGTCCATAGTAATCGCTACCAGCTACCTTGAACATTCCATATCCAGTTGCGTTAGACGACTTCCTCCCGAGAAATCTTAAGCTATCTACCTCTCCAACAAAGACTCCACTTGAAGGATTAACCTCTACCGTTTTCAAACACGTACTATCGGAAGTAACCTGTGCTAATACTGCTATATACTTACTCCCAACTGATGCCAGTTCAACTCCACCACCAGAAGCAAACGCACTGAACACTTTTAGCGTATCTATATTATCATCAGCTATATCTCCATTAGACGGGTTGACTTTAACTGTTACTATCTTCAGACTATCTCCTTCTCCATGAGCAAGGACAAAGACACCAGAGTTACCTACCTGAGCAAACGCTTCAGAACCGTTGTACCATACATCTTTATCATCTACAGGAGTTGTTGTAAAAGTTCCACCGCTTGTGTCTATTTCAACAGACATAACATAGTCAGTGTTTCCCCAATATGCATATTTGAAGGCAAAGTAGCTGCTGTTTCCTACTTGGAGTACCTTACTCGTAACACCAAAATATCTGCTTCCAAGAGATGCCGAGTCAGAATGTTCTGCATTAGTATAGTAGCTCATTTGATTAGCTACGCTATCCACCCTCGAGCTTATTGTACTTATATTCGGTGCTGTTACATCATCATCAGCATCTATCCCGCCTGATGGAGTCAGGTCAACATGTGGAAGCCAGTCGCTTAGTTCAGTGTGCTCACCTTCCGTAAGGTGATAGTATTCGTCAGCAGAACCTCCTTGTATATCCCCAAGTTCGTTGTGCTCTGTAACAGCTCCATATTCGACCTTAGCCTCGAAGGGAGAATAGATCTTCTCAAAGTTATCCTCTCCCTCTTTAACAATAATCTTTCCTACTAAGGTGCATACTCCACTCACCACATTAGGAAGAGAGCTCGGTGCACTTTCTTCTATCGCTCCCCCTAAGGTAGCATACTGATTCTGCCCGTATACCATGAAGACGCTCCCGTTTGCGTCTACATAGATATACCTACACGTCTTATAGTTGTTGTTTAGCGAAGCTAAACTCCCACCTCCATCATCGTAGTACTGGTTATCGAGCTGGTGCACACCAGTAACTTTAACCCATCCACCAGAGTTGTTCCTATAATAGGCTGTTAGGCTATCAGCAGCGTTCTGCGAATCAAAAGCATCTATGTTTACTTTAGTAAACCCTGCATATATAACACCAGCTGTTATGTGTATGTACCTCTCCCCACTCTCGCTTATTACGAGACCTGAAGCTCTCTGAAGCTTCCCATTCACTTCTATATCTTTCCAAGTAACTTTGCTTGCAAAGTTACTCGTTGTTTGTCCAGCTGTTACTATGTGCAGAGACGTCCCGTCTCGGTATACGAGACCGAGCATTATCTTAGTAGAGTGGTCAGACGGGAGACTCGTCGATGTACTGATAACGGGACTTCCCCCGTTATAGTCTACACATACATAGTTAACCTCTCCATCCGCCAGCGAAACGCTGCTATTAGCATCCCACGAGAACGCTTGCGTTCTCGCTGTGTCTGAGTTAGAGGTTTTTATAAAACCTTCTCCCGCTGATACAGAAATGCTCCCGTTCCCGTTATCCGTTATATCTCCCCCATACATCTTCCCAGCTGACTGGCTCGTCCTCAACCAATCTTGAAGAGTGTTCACGCTCGGTGAGCCAAGCGTATCTATATAAACAGCCTCGCTGTTTATACTTCCACTCCCCATAGCTGTTCTAAGAGCACTTGCTGTATCTACAAGAGCCTTTCTCGTAGCATAACCTTTATAGCCAGTGCTATCTCCTTTGGAGATACCAGGCTTCGTGGATATGATTATCTGAGCGAATGAAGCATTCGCTATTAATAAGAATGCATATATTATATAGAGAAGTTTTTTCATTTCTTAGGGTCCTCCAAAATTCTTTTAGAGAAGCTCTCTTCGAGAGCCTTTCTCATTTCATCCGCCTGTTTTATTATAGTATCAGCCTCTTCAGGCATTATTTTCTTTATTAGTGCCTCTATGAGCACCCGTTGCGATGCCTGCTCTGCTCTAACTGTTATCTCTATCTTATCAACCCTACTCTTTAGCCTTGTATATTTGATTAAAACATACTTAGAGCTTCTGTACCAATTCACTCCCGCTACTACTGTCCCGACTATTATACTCGTCAGCGTTATAGCTAAGAGTATAGTTTTCATAGTGAGCTCAGCATTCTTCAATTTCATCTCCCCCTCCTCGCTAATAGAAAAGCTCCGCTAACCAGAATAGCCGCTGCACATCCTCCTATCATCAAACCTCGCCTGAAGCTACGCTTCTCCTTCTCACTAAACACACCCTGTGTGCTCTTGTATAGATATGCTCGAAGAGCATATCTATCTGTATACAGGGAAACCTTGTTTCCTATCGAATCGATAGGAAAGTGTGAGTATACACTCACCTTCGAGGATACCTTCGCTACTCTTTTTCCACCGAGAAGAATATCCTTGTTAAAGGTTTTTAAGGAAATAATAGTGTTTTTCTTGTGAAAGACTACATCTGGCGATGAAGGCTTGAAGCTAACGGACGAAGTATCTGGTATACCAGATACTACTTTATCTACAATAACCTTTTTAGTAACAACCCTCGGCTTTACAAAGTAAAGCACTGAAAACGGTAAAGAGAGGATACACAAAACAACTATCGCTTTTGTGAAAACTTTCATTTTTCACTCTCCTCCTCCGAACTCCGTTCGGATATTATTTTGACGAAGAAGTTTTTCACTGAAAGAGGTATCGGCTCATACGGAAGGGTAACAGCGCAGCTGTTAGAGAAGACACTGAAAGTGTCTTCTGTGCAAGCACGCATAGCGAACACATATGTTCTTCCGTCTGCCTTATGCTTGACTTCGACTGAAGTCGAAGTAGGTTCTATATTGTCTAAAAAGAGTCTAACAGGCTCTGGTTTGAGTTGCCAAATCTGAAGGTGGGTTACGCCTTTATTCTCTGGAAGAGACAAATCGTATTTGTCCCAGCTAAAGCTAAGGACTACGTCTTTAGTATCCATTCTTGCTAAAGCTATGCATATAAATAGGAGAGCTATTAGTATGTAAGAAAGTGCGTTCTTCATCTATCGTCCCTTCCGTAGTAAGTCCAAATAACATGTGGAGGCTTTCTATAATCATCGTCGACGTGAATGAATGTTCTCCCGATACCTATTCTATTAAAACCAACCTCTATCAGTGCATATATAACCTTCCACCTTGTCTCAGCTGATATACAAAGTATATCAGCCGCTTGAGTCTTTGGGTTAGCTAAGTGTGCAGAGTCGGGAACACCGCCGACGAGCTCGTTATACTCTTCACACCTACATCCACTCGTTATAACGAACGGGATGCCTGCGAGACATCGAGCCTCTTCGAGCTTAGCTATGAACCTATCGCTTACTTTCATGAGTCCACAGCCGCATTTACACTCGAACTCTTTCGAATCAAAATGCTCACTGAGCCTCATCCCTAACCTCCTTCTTTTCACTCTGTGAAGAGATTTCTCTGAAAGAGGCTCTGCGAGCCTCTAAGGCCCGTCTTTTAGCTTCAGCTATCTGTTCAAGAGTAAAATGTCCGTGAAGAACCTTCTTCTCCACCTTTTTAGGAATAGTATGCTCGACAACAGTGATAGCACTCCTCACACCTTGCGTGAGGAGCTTAGTATCTGGAGCACCCTCGTCTATGTCTTCGAGGCTGGCGCCTATTGTCTCCTGGAGGAGGTTTATGGCGAGAGGAGCTATCTCCCTAATCTTCCTTGATAGGTCAATAGCGTCAGCGTCCCGTCCCTCTTCGAGCTCCTGAATCTTAGCTATCGCTATCGGATTATTTCTCACGTTGCTCACAGTCTGCGGAGAACAGCCTACTTGACGGGCTATATACTTATTAGTAAAGCCTCCATTGGACGCAACGAGGAGACGAATAATCTCCCTATGGTGTTCCCATAGACGCTCTATATCGTATTTTTTTCTCTCTGGTGAGACTCTCCTTCTATCCATCTTAGCTAACCCCACATAACGAAGTTATGTTACATAACGAAGTTATGTCAGAAATTCTGACAGAACTCGTTCACGTTGTGAACGAGCTCATTCTCCACTCGCAAGAAGCTTAACGAGTTTGTCCACTGCATGGCTTACCCCGACAAACCCGAGTGCTCCGAGTACTGCATAAACAGTAGAGTATGGAATATCCACGTGCTCTGCCTGAAGGACGGCTAGCACTGCTGTCAAGACAGAAGCTGTATATGCCTTCCATCCCTTATTCCCACTAATATCCGTTATAGCGAGCCTAAATGCTCCGAGTCCAAATGCGCCGAGAAGAGGAAACAGCCAGGTTGGCATGGCTATATGTACACCGAGATAAAGAACCCCGAGCACAGCGAATAGAACTGCTATTATATAGTGGGAATTCTTCTTGAAAAAAGAGATATTCATAGCTAACTCCTCCTTTTCTTTTTAAGCCTCGCTGCTCTCGAAAGAGCAGCCATCTTTTTCTTTCCATATTTCTTAACTCCAACCGAGTAAGCAACGCCAGCTGGATTCTTCGCTCCCGCTGCTTTAGCAGCTGCTTTAACAGCAGCAAAGCGAGCTCCACTTCCAAGAGGGGACCTCTTGGCTCGAGCGTATGCTTTTCGGGCAGCTCTCCTCTTTGTTAAAGACGCTTTTTTCATAACACACCTCGCTCTTTAAATAGATGCTTTGCTTAGCGAAGCTAAGCTGCTTTTTCAGAGAAAAAGCTTTTTCGGAGAAAAAGCATCTATATATACATTCTCCAGAATGTATTCATTCTTTAGGTGAAAGTCAACACATTTTTCTGTATTTTGTAAAACGTGTTTACACGTCAGAATACACGCAGAGGAGAACGTGTGTAAACACACGTTTTCGTGGGTGTTAGTTTGAAAAATAGGCCGTGATGTGGAGATAGCTTTTGTCCGTCGGCAGAGTCGCCGTTCCCCCTTAGGGTATATCACTTTTCAGGTGATATTATCCTTAGGTAATATACGGCACATCACCTAAAAGGTGATATATGGCATCAAGGGTATATAGGGGTATATTGTTTTTGATAATATGGAATATTATCTTTGGGTAATGCAAGAGCATTACTTTTCGGTAATACTTCGTATCATACGAAGTATCATACGAAGTATCATACGAAGTATCGTCTCCCACTAATATAAGTTTCACTAATGCATATCATTAAAAAGTTTCAAGATAAATTTTCATTTTTTCCTTGACAATGATTGTACGATTCCGTATCTTTAGTACGTGTAAGGACGTTCTTTGAAATTCTCAAAAGTGGTTTCCAAGAAAGTGAGGTGGCATCATGGAAACCATTAAAACAAAAAAGCTCTTAGATTATCAAGAGTACAAAGAATTCCATTTACATGGAGCGGAGATTCAAGTTGTTACAAATGTGGGAAAACCATTAAGAGATAAGAACGGGAACAAAGTAAAGGATGAAGACGGCAAAGTTCAGTACATATGGAAAAAAGACCTAAAGTATACCGTAAGCTTTTCGGATTGTACGCTTGCAGATGTTATACATTTAGCAACAGATAAAATCGTCAGAAGTGTTGCAACACTTAGGGACTCAGAGAACGGGCAGGAAAAGCTTGAATCTCTAAACGGCAAAAGGGTGAGCGCTAAGGCTTATATAAGCGGTACACTCAGGCAACCAAAGGAAATCAAGGCACTGAGACGGATAGAAAAACTTGATTTGAATAAAGAGGAAAAGCAAGCCTTGATAAAAGAGTTGCAAAAAAGTTTAGAAAGTTAGAAAATAAAAAGTTAATCAAGTAATAGGAAACCACTTTTTGAGAATAAAAAAGCTCGGTTATGGATAACCGAGCTTTTTCTTTTGGATGTATATTATAAGGAAAGAAACATGTATATTCTACTTTTGCTTTTATTTGCTTTGTTTACTTCTGGATTATATAGAATCTTTCGACTCTGGAACTTGTTCGGGTTGCTAAAAAGGCAAGCCATAAAGAAGCCTTTTTATAGAAGATAACTCTCTTGAAAAGAAAGCTGCTTTCTAAAGAAAGCTGCTTTCTAAAGAAAGCAAGCTTTGTTCTTTGAAAAATGTATTGTGTATGTTGTAAAGTGTAATGTGTCAAACGTAGTTTGAGGGGTATCCCTTTTTTTTGGAATTTGACAGACCTATTCATGGAGTGGATAGCTCTTTGTGTGTTTATTTTCCTCAAAAAAAAAAAGAAAAAAATAAAAAAGAAAGAAATACACTAAAAGAGCTGCGCTCTTTTAAAGAGCTATGCTCTTTTAAAGAGCTACGCTTTCTTAGGATTTAGGTCTGTCAGATTTTCTGACACACCTCTTTCTAAGCACAGCTTAGTTGAGCGCAGCTCAACTTAGGTCTGTCAAAATTCAAAAAAGAGAGAGACCCCCCCGAAACTACGGACGACAGAATACACATTACATAATACAAAAAGCTAACTTTTGCCAGAAAGTTAGTTTTTTCTACGAAAAACTTTT
>Ga0190334_1001090_pt1 | contig 12116 bp, 12 predicted proteins | sample 48720478_MG_FD_161270 | JGI IMG/M metagenome (GOLD analysis project Ga0190334, IMG submission 161270) | Hydrothermal vent sediment bacterial communities from Southern Trench, Guaymas Basin, Mexico - 4872-04-7-8_MG | ecosystem: Environmental > Aquatic > Marine > Hydrothermal vents > Sediment ...
CATGATCGGGATGGCCTGAAAACCCTTCTTAAAGAAAAGAGGCAATCCTTTAAAGCGGCCAACGAATTCCAATTCTTGGAAACACTCTCAAATTCGCGCGGAATCCCCTTAAAGGATCTCCTCTCAAGGTTTAGTAACGGGGCTTATTTGGTTCGCAAGTGGAAAGACAGAGGTTTTCTCGAAACTTACACTGCTCCTGTTCCAAGAAACCTTGACGGAGGATCGCTATTTCCACCCCCTGCTCCCTTTGATTTGTACGAGCAGCAAGAGCGCGTTCTCTCTGCAATTGAAAGGGGGCTGGATAGGCGAGTCTTTATGAGTTACCTTCTTCACGGCATAACGGGTAGCGGAAAAACGGAAGTTTATTGCCGGGCGATTGAATATGCTATTCGCCAGGGCAGGAAGGCGATCTTGATGGTCCCTGAAATAGCCCTGGCCGTTTACATGGAAGGGATATTTCGTTCAAGGATAGGCGACCGTATCGCCATGTATCATAGCGGGCTCAGTGAGGGGGAGAGATACGATCAATGGATGCGCATTGCCAGGGGAGAGGTGGATTTGGTCGTTGGCGCACGTTCAGCGTTGTTTGCTCCTTTCCAAAACCTTGGCCTGATCATTGTGGATGAAGAACATGATCTTTCCTACAAGCAGGAAGAAGCCCCCCGCTACCAGGCAAGGGATGCCGCAGTGGTGAGAGGTAAGCTTGAGAAGGCTGTCGTTTTGCTTGGGTCGGGGACGCCATCTGTTCAGTCTTTTTACAATGCGCGCACGGGAAGATATACATTGCTTTCAATGCCCGATCGAGTTGAAAAAAGACCGATGCCCGAAGTCCGTATCGTTGACATGAAAAAGTTTTCAGGTGCTGGTGAAAAAGATGAGATTATCAGCCCTGTTCTGAAGACAGCCCTGGATAATGTGTTGGCCAGTGGAAAGCAGGCCATGCTTTTCCTTAATCGACGCGGTTTTCACCGTATTTACCTTTGTCGTTCCTGCGGCCGATCACTCAGGTGCCCGAATTGTGACCTGGCACTGATCTACCACTTGAAACAGAATCGCCTGGTGTGTCATTATTGCGGTTTTTATCAGGAACTGCGCAGTGATTGCCCCTCATGCGGATCCCTGGGGTTGAAACCTTACGGCTTTGGGACGGAGAGACTGGAGGAAATTCTCCAGGCTCTTTATCCTGACAGGTGTATTGCCAGGATGGACAGGGACAGTACGCGGAAGAAACACCAGACTTTCCAGATGTTAAAGAAATTCAGCCGGAGAGAGGTTGACATCCTTGTCGGGACCCAGATGATTACAAAAGGCTACGACTTTCCCAATGTTACGCTGGTGGGAGTAATTGGAGCAGACTTTTCCCTTGGTTTCCCTGACTTCAGGGCAGGGGAGAGAACCTTTCAGCTTTTGAGCCAGGTGGCAGGCAGGGCCGGAAGGGGAGATCAAAGAGGCCAGGTAATTGTTCAGACATTTAACCCTGATCATTATGCCATAGCAGCAGCAAAGGAGCATGATTACCATGGCTTCTTTGAAAAAGAAAAAGAACTACGAGAGCAGCTGGGCTATCCCCCATTTTCCTTCATGGCATGTCTCAGGCTGCAGGGGAATAATAAGAAGAGAACCGCAGAGATGGCAGGCTGGGTGGCGCGCACGATGAGCTCCCTGCTCAAAAGCTGGCCCAAGAGGGGAAAAGAGATTCATGTCCTTGGACCTGTGGAGGCGCCTCTTTCAAAGTTAAGGGGAAAATACCGCTGGCAGATATTTGTCAGAAGCCGAAAAACTTGGTTACTTCATGCTTTTCTGGAAAGAGTGGAAAATGTGTGCGAAAAGAAACTCAACCAGGCAGGTGTCCAACTTGTCATTGACATTGACCCTTACCAGATGCTGTAGGCTGCTCCTCTTTTTTGAAGAGAGCGGCGGAAACGTATCCGACCACCCTCCGGTAATCTCCTGTTACATCACCTGAATTTGCATAATGAAGCACAATGGAGCTATTTGCACCGAGCTTTCGTGCTGCCAGCATTGTTGCCACTGCGGGTCCCCCTCCACATGCCTCGCAGGAGCCCATGGCAAGGGAAGATGCCAATCCCTCGGGATCGAAGTTTCGCACGTGCTTTATGAACTCCATGTCGAGCAATCTTGCCTCCTTAGCTCTGTGGTAGTGGGAAAGGTCCGTACTGGCAAGAAGCAGGGTTTGTTCCGGGTGGTCTATGACCCGTGCCAGAATATTAGCCAGTAGTGTACAGGTTGAAAAATCCTGCTTACCCATAATAATAGGTACGATCTTGAAATCCTGGAGCACTGTTTGCAGGAAAGGAAGTTGGATTTCCAGGCAATGTTCATAGGCGTGGGCCGAGGGAACCCAGCTAATCTTGGGACTCGCATCAAGCAATTTCCTTGCAAAGTCCCGGTCCACGGGGGTCACACCAAGGGGGGTTTCATACCCGGACTGAAGGTTCGCCGAGATTCCCCTAAAGGCAAACCTGTGGCTTGGGCCCACCAGGATAACGCGCCTGAATTTGCGTTTTTCAAGGAGGCGATAGGCGTACGCAGCGACAGGGCCGGAGTACTGATAACCCGCATGGGGAACGATAATCGCCTTTAACTTCCCGCCTGGTATACTTGGTATAGGGGGGGTTGCCTCGGCGAGATAGTTCCCTACGGCCTTTCTCAATTCTCCCGGGCTTCCGGGATACCAGGTGCCTGCAAGAATGGATTTGCGCACATCTTTTGCCTGCAAAGTCCCCCCGGTTGTTATACAAAGCAAAAAAAGGGTCACACCTATTTTTTCTGCTATTTTTTTCATCACTCTTGCTTATTTCTTCCTCGGTCTGCCCCTTGTTTGAGGCACAACAACTCGATCGTACATATGGGCCAACTTTTTCAGGAAGGCTGCCTGGCCCCATGCTTTCCCCTGTTTGGTTGCGATGCGGATTGTTTTAAGGTCTTCCATTCGTTCGTCCTCATAAAAAAATTCCTTGTAGCTGAAAGCAGAATCGTGGATGCAATCAGCCAGGATCATCCTGTCTTCTTTGCCTTGAAGATGATAGGCGGCACTGGACCATGGATAGTCAATCGCATCTTCGACCATGCCGGCTCTGACCGGATTCATTTCAATATACTTGAGCACAACATAGTATACTGAGGGGTCAATAGGGTGCATTTTGTAACGATTCTCCCATAGCTTTCCTGTCCTTCCGTATTTGCCGTTATAGTATTGGGTGTACCTTTGGGCAAGCAATTTCATAAAGTTGATTAATCCACTTTCATTGTGACCCCTTTTTTCTTGAAAATGGGATGGATACATAATATTTAACATGACTACCAAGCAAAGGAACTAATTATGAAATTGAATCATCGCTTAAGGATAGGTGTCCTTGGATTTTTTCTGGCCGCGACGCTCATGTTTGGGTGCGGCAAAAAGAATGCAAAAAATATGGCCCCTGATTTCTCCCTTCAGGATCTCTCCGGGAGCACGGTCACTCTTTCAAAAGCCAGGGGAAGCATTGTGGTACTGGATTTTTGGGCCACATGGTGCCCCCCCTGTCTTATGTCCATTCCCGAGCTTGTTGAGCTGCAGGAAAAGTACAGGGACTCCGGGTTGGTCGTCATCGGAATCTCGCTCGACGATCCTGGAAGGGTCAGTGACTCAGACCTCTTGGCTTTCAAGGAAAAACTGAAAATCAACTACAAAGTGTTGCGGGCCAACTACGATGTAGTCAAGAATTATTTTGGTACTGAGAACATGTCAATACCCACGATGTTTATCATTGATAGAAAAGGCAGGATTCTGGAAAAACACGTTGGATTCAGGCCAGGGCTCTTAGAAGAGTCGTTAAGAAAGCTTCTTTCGTGATCATCGATTTTCATACCCATATTTTCCCCCGCCTGTTTAGAGACAGCCGGGAAGAGTTTTTCAGTGAGGAGCCTGCCTTCAAATCCCTTTATGCTAGGCCTGATTCGAGACTGGTCGGCTGCCAGGAGCTATTAAACCACATGGACCGCGAGGGAGTGGAAAAGGCTGTTGTATTCGGGTTTCCATGGGAAAAGTCAGATAATTTTCAAAGGCACAATGACTACGTAATTGAGTCTGTTGGGCGTTACCCTGAAAGGCTGATCGGGTTTTGCTGCTTTTCGCCGAGATCTCCCCACTCGGTGCGCGAGATTAACAGGTGCCTGGAATCAGGGCTTTCAGGCGTGGGGGAGCTTGCCATTTATGACACGTGTCTTTCACTGGAGGAAATTCCTGGGCTGGGAGAGATCATGCAGACCTGCCAGCACTTTGATGTGCCGATTTTGTTTCACACGAACGAGCCTGTGGGGCACGTCTATCCCGGCAAGGCACCAATGAGCCTTTCTGAAATCTACAATCTGCTCAAGCAATACCCTTCTAATCGAGTCATCCTGGCCCACTGGGGAGGAGGGCTTTTCTTCTATGGGCTCATGAAAAAGGAAGTTAAAGATGTTTTAAAGAATGTATGGTTTGATACTGCTGCCTCCCCTTTTCTCTACGGAGCCGACGTGTACAGGATTGCCGGGGAGATCGTTGGATTTGAAAAGATCCTGCTGGGCTCTGATTATCCTTTGCTGAGCCCAAGGCGCTATCTGGAAGAAATGAGGTCAATCGGACTTCCGGCGCACTCCATCAACAAGATCAGTGGAGAAAATGCAGCCCGAGTGCTCGGACTCACACCACAAGAATAAGTTCCAAGTCTTTGAGACCTGCTGCAGCTTTCCAAATATTCATTCTATGTTAATATAGTGCTGGCGATACATTAGAAGGTATTTCCTGGAAAACATGGCCAATCAAGAACAAAAAAGCGACCTGGCACAAGCACCTGGCACGGGGAGCGAACTGGAAGGACAGGTTGAGAGGATAAGCTACTTCAACGAAGAATCAGGCTACACGGTGGCCAGGTTGAAAGTGGCTGGATACCCTGAGCCTGTGACCATTGTCGGAAACATTGCTTCACCCCTTTTGGGAGAAATATTGAAACTCAAAGGAGAGTGGACTGTTCACCCAAAGTTTGGGCGTCAATTCAAGGTCAGCAGTTACCGCAGCGTTGTCCCAGCCACCGCGGCGGGTATTCGAAGGTACCTTGCCTCAGGCCTCATAAAAGGCATTGGCCCCGTTATGGCGGCACGAATCGTGGAACTATTTAAGGAGAAAACTCTTGAAGTCATCGAGAAGCGTCCGAATGAGCTGTTGAAGATTGAGGGAATTGGGCCCAAGCGAGTGGAGATGATTCAAAAAGCATGGAAGGAGCAAAAAGAGATCAGGGACCTCATGATTTTCCTTCAAGAGTACGGGGTCAGCCCGGCTTACGCTGTCAAGATTTTCAAAACCTACGGGTGGGATTCAATATCGGTCGTTTCCAGAAACCCTTACAGGCTTGCCACGGATATTGTTGGAATCGGGTTCTTGAGTGCAGACAAAATAGCCCAAAAACTGGGCTTTGATAAAACAGCTCCTCCCAGGGCTGAAGCGGGGATTCTTTATGTTCTGAACCAACTTTCAGCCGAGGGCCATGTTTACTATCCCTACCAGCTCCTTGTGGAAAAATGCAGGGAGATCCTTGAGGTGGACGCTGAGCTTATAAAGGAGGCGATTGGTTCACTGGCGCTTTCAGGGAAAATTGTGCTGGAGGATTTGAATAAGAACCTGGAAGCATTTGAACCGGATCATAAGTCGGTTTACCTGAAGCACTTTCATGTATCTGAAGTGGGGATTGCCTCGCACCTCGCACGCTTGATCTCTTCCAGGAGAAGAATCCGACAGCTTAACGTGGAAAAGGCCATTTCCTGGGTGCAGAGAAAAATTGGCCTGAATCTGGCTCCTGAACAAAAAGAAGCGGTCAAAAAGGCCATTACCGAAAAAAGCATGGTCATAACCGGGGGACCGGGCACGGGGAAAACGACAATCATTAATGCGGTAATCCGAATCTACAGGGAACTGGGAGCCAGGATCCTTCTTGCAGCGCCAACGGGCCGGGCTTCAAAACGAATGAGTGAAGCCACGGGCTATCCTGCAAGAACAATTCACCGAATGCTTGAGTTCAGCCCCCAGAGTGGAAAATTCCAGAGAGACCAGGATCACCCCCTGGAAGTTGACGTATTGATACTGGATGAGACATCCATGATAGACACCGTGTTGATGTACCACCTTTTGAAGGCAGTGCCCTCTGAGGCCACCCTGATAATGGTGGGTGACGTGAACCAGCTCCCTTCTGTCGGCGCAGGAAGCGTTCTGAAGGATATCATCGATTCAAAACTCGTGCCGGTGGTGGAACTGAAACAGATATTCAGGCAGGCCACGAAAAGTCGTATTGTCGTCAATGCGCACAGAATCAATTCCGGGCTGATGCCCGAGATTGCCCTTAAGCGGGACAGGCAACAGGATTTTTACTTTATCGAGCAGAACGATCCCGAACAAGCCCTTAATATTATCCTGGATCTGGTGGCCGAGCGTATTCCAAGGCGTTTCCATCTTGATCCAATGGAAGATATTCAGGTTCTATCACCAATGCACAAGGGAGCGCTCGGAACCCAAAATCTGAACTCCAGGCTCCAGCAAGTCCTTAATCCATCCAGGAAAGAGATAACAAGGGCAGGGTATACCTTTAGGTTGAAAGACAAGGTTATGCAAACCCGGAACAACTATGAAAAAGAGGTCTTTAATGGCGATATTGGCCGGATTGTCTCAATTGACCTGGAAGATCAGGAAGTGATCGTGAATTTTGAAGGAAGGCCTATTCCCTATGATACCTCGGAGCTTGACGAACTTATACCTGCCTATGCCATCTCGGTTCATAAATCTCAGGGAAGCGAATACCAGGCAGTTGTCTTCCCCATCTTGCCCCAACACCACTTACTTTTGCAGAGAAACTTGATATACACTGCTGTTACCAGGGCAAAGAAGCTGGTGGTAATGGTTGGGAGCAAAAGGGCCCTGGCCACAGGCATAAAAAATGACAGAATCATGAAAAGGTACACTTACCTCTCTGAGAGAATCAGGACACCATGACCCAAGCCTAGGATTGTTCAACAATTACTTTTTTTTCGTGCATCACTTTCTTGAAGAGTGCTGGATCTTCTTTGACCTTTCCAATGATATTGACTGCGCTTGCAGGGATGATTTTCCCCGGCTTACTCATCGGGGTCTGGCCAAAGAAGATGCAAAACGCCTTTCCCGTGGGCCAGTAACCAAGGTCTCCCAGCCCCACCTCTTCTTTTGCCGAATCGTCAAGGTCAGCATCCACGGGAATGGCAAAATATATTTCATCTCCCCATGTGCTGAAACTGGTCTCAATGGGAAGTGCAGCAGCCACTTTTTGTGCCGTGGGAGTGTCATTCAACTCTGCCTGAACCGAGAGATTGCCGATTTTGATTTTTATGTCCATTTTCAAATCTCCTCATTCATTTTTTCTTAAAGATTATTTTTATGGGTGTCTGATCCAGTCCCAGTTTTTTTCTCAACTGGTTCACAAGGAAACGCTGGTATGAGAAGTGTACCATTTCAGGTTTGTTGACAAAGAGTACGAACGTCGGGGGCCTGGTGCCGGTCTGGGTAGCATAGAGAAATTTTAACCTTGTTCTCCCTTTAGAAGGGGGCGGCTTTTTTTGAACCATTTCCTCAAGCACCTTGTTTACCCGGGCAGTACTGATCCTTCGTGAATACTGATCGTAGAGTTTTTCGATCCTGTCAAGGAGAAGTTCCACGCCTTCCCCGGTCAGTGCCGAAATATTCAGACGGGGGGCAAAGGAAACAAACTGGAGCTGCCTTTCTATTGCTGCATCAAGATTTTTTCTTTTTGCCTGGTCTTTTTTAACAAGGTCCCACTTGTTCAGTGCAAGGAACAGCCCCCTGTGCCTTTCAAATGCATACCCGCAGATTCTGGCATCCTGCTCAGTAATCCCTTCTCCAGCATCAAGCACAACAACCACGATATGGCAACGCTCAATGCTTTTGAGGGCCTTTATCATTGAAAATTTGTCTATCTTTTCCCTGACCCTTGCTCTTTTCCTAATGCCTGCTGTATCAATCAGGAGATAGTTCTTGCCTTTCATGGTAAAAGGAGTGTCAACGGCATCCCTGGTTGTACCCGGTGTTTCGCTAACCAGAAGCCTCTCAGAACCTAGAATACGATTGATAAGTGAGGATTTTCCTGCGTTTGGCCGACCGACAACAGCGACCTTTATGGTTTTGTCCTCTCCGCTTTCAAAATCAATACTTTCAATGCCTTCTACCACATCTCCCATCAAGGCCCTGAGACCGTAGCCATGGGCAGCAGAAAGAGGATAGGCTTTCTCCATGCCCAGTTTGTAGAAATCAGAAAGCAAGTGCTCCTTTTCCGGTCCGTCTATCTTGTTTACAGCGAGGAAAGTCTTCTTGCCCGACACACGAAGGACATGGGCTATCTCTTCATCTCCGGGCATTATTCCTTCCCTGCCGTCTACCATGAAAATGATCCTGTCAGCATCCTCTATTGCTTTTAGCACCTGTTCTTTTACTTGATCAATAAAAGGCGTACTGTTGATATCTTCAAATCCTCCGGTATCAACAATAGTCAGGGTATTTCCCTCCCACTGCACAGTGGCGTAAAGCCGGTCCCTTGTAACACCCGGTTGATCGTCCACAAGGGCGCTTCTGGATCTAGAAAGGCGGTTGAAAAGCGTGGATTTTCCCACGTTAGGCCTTCCAACTATGGCAACTATGCAGCTCATGGCTATAAGAGAGATATACCCCCTGGCTGAAATTTTTCTGCAAACCGGGCCTCTCTAATCTTATGGGTTTTTCAATCAGGGTCAAGCTAATACGGGCGGCGAAACCTGATCTTGCCAACCTGTACCGCTGCTGGAAAAGCCGCTCTGAGAAGTTAAGCGGCAAAAGAAATTTTACGCATAAGGAACTTGAGTGCTTGACTCTAAAGGCAAGAACCTATATATTGTGTAAAAATCAGCCTGGAAGTTTGTATATTGTGTTTTTCGAGCCATACTTTCAGCAAGGAGCTCTTTTATCTCTTGACTATTCGAGTGCATAAGGATAACTTAGGAAAAACCTACCTGAATCGATTCTTGTTCTATGGCTGTTAAGTACATCATTGTTACAGGAGGCGTGTTGTCCGGGTTGGGCAAAGGGATAGCCGCCGCCTCTATCGGCCACCTTCTATCTTCAAGACTAAAAATTATTCCAATTAAGTGCGACGGATATCTGAACGTAGATCCAGGGACCATGAACCCCTTTGAGCACGGGGAGGTTTTTGTGCTCGATGACGGGGCAGAAGTGGATATGGATTTCGGACACTATGAGCGTTTCCTTGGGGTAACCTGCAAGTCGAGTTGGAATCTCACAATGGGTAAAGTATTTGACATGGTAAGAAAGAAGGAGCGCAGGGGAGACTACCTGGGGAAGACAGTTCAGTATATTCCACACGTGACCGATGTTATAAAAGACCACATTTTCAAAATCGCCAGGGAGGAAGGTGCTGATCTCGTTATTGTAGAGATCGGTGGAACCGTTGGCGATATTGAAAACGAGCTGTTTCTGGAAGCCACGCGGCAGATGAAAGAAGATGTAGGCAAGGAGAATATCATTTACATTCACCTTACCTATGTTCCCATCCCTTACGGGGTTAATGAGCAAAAATCCAAGCCCACCCAGCAAAGTGTTAACCTGCTGAAACAAAGAGGCATATTCCCTGATGTTATTATTGGAAGGTGTTCCCAGTTCTTGACCAAGAAAGTGAAGACAAAAATCTCAAATTTTTGCGATGTAGACCCACAGGCCGTTATCACGGGGTTGGATGTAGAAGATATATATGAAATACCTCTTATTTTTGAAAAAGAGGGGCTTGCAGAGATACTGCACAAGAAGCTGAATATTTACAGCCCTCCGGACATGCGGAAGTGGAAGCAATGGATTGATAACCTCAGGAACCGCACAAAAGAAATCACGGTTGCCATGTGCGGGAAGTACACGGAGCTCGTTGATTCTTATGCCTCCATTGTAGAGTCTTTTAATCACTGCACTGCACACCTTGGTTGCAAGGTAAATCTCAAGTGGGTGGAAACTACTGATCTCAAGGACACCTCAATCTTGGACGGCGTTGACGGGGTGGTTGTGCCGGGGGGATTCGGGCAGCGCGGCACAGAGGGTAAGATCGAAGTCATTCGCATGGCCAGAGAGCGCAATATCCCTTTCCTGGGCCTTTGCCTTGGGCTTCAACTGGCAGTGATTGAGTTTGCGCGGAATGTGTGTGGCCTCACCGGTGCCAATTCAACGGAAATTGATCCTGATACACCTCATCCCGTTATTGACATTTTGCCGGAGCAGAAACAAGTAGAGGAAAAAGGAGGGACAATGAGGCTTGGGGCCTATCCCGCTGTCTTGAAGAAAGGTACCCTGGTTTACTCCCTTTACAAATCCACCGAGGTTTCTGAGAGGCACCGGCATCGATACGAAGTCAATCCTGAATATCATGAAATCCTCACCGAAAATGGCATGGTTTTCTCAGGACGCTCTAAAGATGGGAGGCTGGTGGAGTTTATTGAGTTGCCTGACCTGAAGTTTTTCGTGGCAACCCAGGCACATCCCGAGCTTAAATCCAGAATGGAAGCCCCTGCCCCATTGTTTTACGGTTTTGTGAAAGCGTGTATGGATTGAGCGCTTGAAATCATTCCTTTTTGCGAAGGTTCCAAGTTGTAGGAAAGCCCATGACGGCCGAGTTTTTGAGGTAGGTTATTATGTTACAAGCGCCGGATGCAGAAAAGAAATACCGCGTTTTGTTCTTGGGTTTGCTCAAAAGCCGGCAAGAGTTCGAAGAGGGGATGAGCAAGCTGGGGGTCAATGGTTCGGAAGTGAAAGAAATACTTCAAAAAGGCACTGTCATCCTGAAGAGTGGCATGAGATTGAAAGAGGCAAGGCAGTATGCGGACGCTATTCAGCTTGCGGGCGGTCGGGTACGAATTGAAGAACACGGATTCTTTGAGCAGGATGAGCAGATGCATAAGACCTTTGAAATCAAACCCCTGGGACAATTTATTGCATGTCCTGAATGTGGGTACAAGCAGCTAAAAGGCAAATCCTGCCTCAAGTGCGGTTTTGTTTTTGAAAGAGAGAGTAACTGACGTGGCAAACAGGGTGGTTCAAATCAGCAGGGCCAGGCTTGAATCCCTGGTTCGAAAAGGGTTCAGGAACTGGAAGACACAGTTTCACGAAGACTTCGACATTCACACCAAGCCATCCAACCTTTCCACTAAGACCCTTATTCAGCTTGCAGCTGGGAAAGAAAACAGCTCCTTCTACCTGTTCGATCTCATAATGAATCTTCTTGATTTTGGATCAGGCTTCGAATTTAATAGCCTGCAATCTGCCAAGAAAATGGCAGTCATGGACCGGTACCTGTTCTTGCTTGATCAAATCCGCTTTGAGTACTTAAAACGCCTTGGGTGGTTGGACAGCTATCCGGGGGAAGAATACTCTATTGTAGATCTGGTGATACACTTTGAAGACCTGGCACCGCGCATACAGGCCACGACCCCTTTGCTCGGGAGCAAGCATCCCGAGTTCGAGGAGTTTTGCAACATGAATGCCTTTCAAAAGGAGGAATTTCTCCGAAGCTTAATATCCAGGGCCCTAAAGCAAATCCAGGATCACTCTACCACCTTGTAGACCTTGTCGTTTTCTCTGACCCTTTCCTTTACCTTGATGCCCACGAGGTCACCCACCTTAACCTCTTCAACAGGATTGTTGTCGATTTCCATGCTCAGGACTTCTTCCGTGAAGTCAGTGGTGTGACCTTTGTATTTCAGGATATCTCCCTTCTTGATGCTTCCGCTGGTGACTTCAACCGCCGCGACACTGGGCTTGGCAAAGAACTTGATTACCAATCCTACTTGTTCTTCAGGCATGTGAAACCCTCCTCGCTAAAGGTTAGACAGAGAAGATACAAAAAACGTATACGGGTTTTTCCCTGTCATGTCAACATATTATTCAAATAGAGGTAGAACGTATTGGAGGGGAGAATATCCCTGTTGCAAGTGTTTGAGCAAATCGTTTAATATGCCTGTGCTCCGGCAAAGGACGCGGCTGTTTTCCCGGGCCAAAGAAAAGCACG
>Ga0190334_1001092_pt1 | contig 12098 bp, 4 predicted proteins | sample 48720478_MG_FD_161270 | JGI IMG/M metagenome (GOLD analysis project Ga0190334, IMG submission 161270) | Hydrothermal vent sediment bacterial communities from Southern Trench, Guaymas Basin, Mexico - 4872-04-7-8_MG | ecosystem: Environmental > Aquatic > Marine > Hydrothermal vents > Sediment ...
TATTTGCAATACAAGCTGTATTGCACCATCTATGACAAGTGAAGCATCTGATATGAAATAATCTCCAAATTTTATACTAACTGCAGTAAGCTCCACATGTTGTGAAGATAATGTTACAAATACTGATGATACCAAATCTGTAAAATCAACTGATAGTCTTCCATATAATTTTATTCTATCAGCTTTAAAAGTAATATTAGTGTAAATTAAACTAAAATCAAGGATATCTAAATATAATTCGCCAGAAATCTGTCCATCTATTATAAAATCTGTTTCATTCCATTCTATAAACAAATCTCCGTCCAATCCTGCTGAAAGGTTAACTGTTCCAGATATTGTGACATTATTATATTCAAAAGAAGATACACTGAAATTGAAATTACTTAATTCAAATATTCCTGAAAAATCAACTGATCCTTCAGTTAAATTTTGATTTAATATTACGTATGCAGATGCATCTAATGAAAGTAAGCCGACTGTAAATGTAATTTTATTTCCGTCACTAGTATTATTCTCTTTAATTTCAATTAGAAAATTTTCAAGTCTAAAATAAGGTGTGCCGTCTTGTGAAAAACTGCTTGCATTTATTTTTAAAAAACCGTTTGATAAATTCCACCAAATATGAATTGCTTTAGTATCAGTGGAAAGATATAATTTGCCTTGGAGTTTAACTAACCATTTTCCTTCTATATCAAGTGTTGTATTGATTGTTAAAGTTCCATTACCCCTTATTCTAATATGCCCAGCTTCTGGTAATATTTCTACGTCATCCTCGTTTGAAGTATCTCCGTTATCGCCGCTGTCGCCATTATCTTCTGTGCCATATAATTTTAATAACTTTTCAAAAATTGGGATAGATCTCAATCTCTGAAACTTTTCAAGAATCTTTAATATAAAGGATTTAATTAAGTCAGGTAAGCTTCTTGATCGATTTAAAATTTGATTATTGTTGTTCTTAGCTGATAGAAAATCCTCTTTATCTTCATTTTCATCTTCTTTATAATCATATTTATGAAAGATAAATTTTGGATTATTATTTTCAAAAGCTTGAATAGATGTAAAAGTAGTAGTAATCAAAAGAAAAGTAACTAATAGGGCAATGTATTTTCTTGAATGAGAAATTCTGTTTTGTGCCATATTTTATTTCTCCAATTAAATTATATAACTATTTTTATTTTATATTTCTTACAATAATATCTTTGTATTTTATCCTTTATATAAATTCCTATAATATCATCGATATTTACATATATTTATTGCTATATAATATATAATTGTCAATAATATTTAAAATATTCTATACAATTGTGACCATTTTATATCAGTTGTACTATTATTTATATTTAATTGAAAAATAAGAAGAAGACTAATTTCAACCTAATTCTAATCCAATGCACCAGTAGCCTGTAAAAGAAATATCAAAAATTCCAGTAAATCCGTTGTAATCGATATGAATCTCCCCTTGAATTGTAAAGCCGGGAGAATCTACACAAAAATCATATCCATCACCCCATGGTTCAATAGAAAACTTCACATAACCATCAATTTCAATATTAGCACTTAATCCAGTAATGCTCATTCCGCCATTGATTTCAAATGAAATCCCAACGATCTCAATATTAGTTTCACTTTCTAACTCCAAATTATTATTTGAAAAAGACATTAAAACAGCCCTATCAAATGATATTCTTTCAGCGCTAAATGAAAAGTTGTTCAACTCTAACTTTAAATCGATTATATCTATGTCCATTTGTGCATTACGAAGTAAATTACCATCAATTGAAATTTCTTTAGTATCATTATTTAAATCCCAATTAATCCAGATATTTCCATCAGTTGACGTAAGAATATCAGCATCAATTCTGCCAGATATTGCAAATTGAGAACTTGAATGATTTATTGATACATCAATATCAATAAAAGATCCATCAACCATTAGAGAGAAATTGCCACTTCTACCCTCATGCCAATGTATACCCCCAGTTATGATCTGACTAACATAGATATTTACATCGTCACCTAAGCAAAAAGCAAAGTTTTCAATAGTAAAATCTGCAGCTCCATCCACTGATAAACTAGCAATATCACCTTGTGTCCAGTTAACATATACATATGAGCTAGCAACATCAAAAACAAAATGGCCAGTTACTTTTCCACTTAGGCCATTTACATCAAATGTAAAATCATCAAGTGTGATTTCATTTTTCCCACCAATTTTTACACTTACATTATTGCCATCAACAGTTACTTCTGCTTCACTTTGATTTTGTGTATTATTGCTAATTGTACTGCCTTTAACCAATACCGTTTCCTCAGACGAAGGATCATTAGAATCGACAACTCTGATTATACCTCCTATATCGACATTATACTCGTTTGGAACTGTTACACTAAATCTAACGATGTCGCTTCCGCCTTTTTTAATAACTCCAGATGTAGCGGAAAACGACCAACTTCCATTCATTGGATAATCTGTTATTTCCCAATTCAAAGAATCTTTACCATCATTTCTAAGCCAAAATGACGAACTTATTGTATCGCCAGGTTCTATGTTTGGTAAGAAAATTGGACCACTTGGCAAAATATTTATTGAGTTAATCATTTGAACTTCAAAGAAATTAGAATCTTCGATACCCTCTTCAGGATTATAGGAAGGATAATTAGAGTTGTTGATGACGATATAATCTACATATTCTTCTCCATTCAAAGGCGGATAGAAAGAAATGTTAATTCTGGCGGTTTTTTGTGGTTCTAAAGTTCCACTATCTGGATCAAAAAACCATTGATTCCATTCAGGAGCCAAACCAAGAGAAAATATTTTCCAATCTAAATTATAAGTTGTAGATGCATCAGCATTGTTTTTAACAATACACCAGGTGTGAATCTTACCATCGTTAGATATATCTTCATAAGAAAATTTAGTTTTTCCAATACTTTCTATGCCCACATAACCCCCTTTAACTACCTTTACCATATTTTCATCTTCAACTATCGGAATGGATGAAGAAGAAGTTTCTACTTTAGCAGTTATTACATATTCTCCTATATCATAATCATGATTTATTGCAACGTATGTATCTTGTGTAGTAACTTGATATGAGTCCCCATCTCCAAAGTTTATAGTGTAGGTATATGGACTTACATCAGAACCATCAAAAGTAATTGGAGGAGCATACCATGCTTCAATTCTTACAGTTGCCGAATCTGTTAGTGTATAAATAGGACCGGTGACAATACTCATTCCAGCACTATTATATGGAAATACAATAACATCTCCAGAGCTGCTAAATGGATAAACTGTAACCCAATCTGAATTATTATCTTTTATTTGAATTAAGCCAGAGAGGCTTCCTTCAGTAGATACATTCAAACCACTTATTGTTAATTTACCATCTTCATTGCTAAATTCATCATAACTAATTTTTATTAATGCGTCAAATTCACCTGCCGCTCTAAAAGCATCTGGTATAACAACAGCTCCTGCTAATTCTTTGGCATTAATGACAAATGATTTTCCACCATCTTCACGAGTATATGAATCTAATCTAAAGTGCCCGGTTCCCTTAAATTTAACATATTCTTTGTTCTCAGATTCTAATGAAACCCACGATGAAGAATGCACATCTAAGTTAAAGTAACTGTATTTTAAACCAAAAACGAAATTTTGCTGAAGCATTAAATGAAATTTACCAGGTTCAAATACAAGTGAGGTATTTTGTTCATTTAAGGATATTTTAGTATCTTCTATAATTTCACCCTTAAGATAAACATAAGAAAAATAAGATATGTCAAGAAATCCAATTAAATATGCAGATCCTGAAATTGTTAAATTTTCTAAACTCATCGGGCTTCCACCCATGTTTAGAATAATAGAAGTAATCTCAATTTTACTATTATCTATCTTCACATATGGTAAAAATGTAGCCATCTCAAGCCCAACGGTCAAGCTTCCATCATAAGTATCCATTGCAATATCTGTTACAAAAATTTGAATAATATCTTGGTATCCTACAAACGCAGATCCAACAGTTAAAGGGTCTTGAGTTATAATAGTTAAAGTAACCGGAATTGCTTCTGACATATTGGCAGCAACATTCAAAGTTGTAGGGCCATTTATAATAAGAGAATCAATATTTAGCTCGATATACATTATAGAAATATACATCCAAAGAGAATTTATTGTAATCTCTGATGTTCCACTCATTGTTGCATCAAATATTAAAGATACATTTCCACTTTGATTCAAATATTGAAAGTTAATTGAAGCAGAGCCATTAAAACTAATACTAGTATCAAGATAAAAAACATAAAGCGAAATCATGAAATTTGCTTCATAAACATCTATCTCTGTCATTCCAGAAGTTGTAGTGAAGGTTACATCATTTCCAGTCATAACTAGATTGATGTTCAAATCGCCAACCACAGAGATTCTATCTATTGAAATTTCTACAAGACCTTTTGCACCAATGAATAATAAATCAGTAATTTCTAATGCGCCTTCACCAGATCCGGTAAAATCTGTATTTAAAGAAGTTATGCCAGATTCATTCCATGATACTTCTACAGTTCCACTAGCAGATCCAGAAAAATCAATATCTATTGAAAATTGTAAAGTGAAATTATAATTATCTCCAATTTCAAAATTTTGAATATTTACATCTAAAATAGCTGGATTGCTATCAACATCAAGCACAAGATTTCCTGATTTTGTTAATCCATCAGTTGATAGTTGGAACTTACCAGATATATGGGAAATCGAGATATCTGCTTTATCCTTTAACCAGAAGTGAAAATTTTTTAATTCAGCAACAGCACTACCATCAAGTGAAAAACTTAGATTGCCGTCAATTTTTTTCCAGGATATATTAAATGCATCGTTTAAAAATTTAAAGCTAATATAGCCAGAAACTAAACCATATAATTCATGATTTTCATCATGATATAAAGAATTAAAACTAAAACTTGAATAGCTTCCACCCTTAATTAAAACATATCCACCATCTTTTCCAACATGCCATTCAATTGCAAGGTCAACTGTAAAGTTATACCAACGAGTTACACTTCCTAGAACCTCTAAATCGCCTTGATAAATTGTAATTTCATTGAATTTCAATAACAAATCTTTAATATTTACTCCATGTTCTATATCAATACTACAATTTCCTGTGATATTTTCATTCTGGTTTTGAATTGAAACATCGACACTAATATTGCCTTGATTTGTTTTAGTTAATTCTTCACATGCCAATGAAAAAATTCCGCCATTAGTTGGAGATTCTATATCAAAATTAAAATCTGAAATTTGCAAATTTTTTCCTGCAAGCTTAATAGAGAGAATACCATTATTTAGTTCATCAAAACTAATCTCAAATGGTCCATCAAAAGTCCTTTTTAATTGTAATCCTCCATTTATTATAGAAAGCACAGTTTGATTTACTATTTCTCCATAAAAAGATAAAGTTAAATCAACATCGCTTCTATCTATTCTAATATATTTTTCACTAAAATCTAGATAAAATGAAAAGTCAAGTGGGTTATGAGAAAATGCTTCAAAATCAATAAATCCATTTCCAGATCCTTTTAGATAAACATGAAAACCTACATCTTCCCCTTCAGAATAAGCAGAAAAATCAGCTTTACCTTTCTTTAAAAATAGAAAACGATCGCGTGACCAATTAAAGCCTGCTTTTGAAGCTAAGTTTGTAAAATAAACCTTATACGTAGGATTTTCAAAATCATCACAAATTCCTACCTCATCAATCGAATCTCCGTGTGAATTAAATTCAATACCACCACTACGACCTCTTTTGTATATTAATGTTAAGAGTTTTGGCAAATTATTTACATATGTATATGTCAGATTAGACTCTTCTATAATTTCTAATCTCATATCAACATTTGAATCATCAGAATGATCTCTTTCAAATTTAAAAACCGACTTGCTAAGACTTCTAGTTCTATCTATAGAGATTTCAGTTTCTACTGCTGGATCATATAATGTTTTTGCGTTAATTTCTGAAATTACTACGTCTCCTTCAAATTCTGTTAGACTAAATAAAAGACTGATTTTTTCTTCTCCTATGGTTTGATCATCAGGATTTAATGCAAAATTAAAACCTGCTTTCCTTCTTAGAGAAAACAAATTTGGAATAAACTTGAATATTACATCACATTTTTCAGGTATTGATTCTCCTTTTGGAGACTGATATCCATATCTAACTCTATCTACAGATAAATTTTTAAAGAAAAGTTTAGGAAAATAAATGTCAGTATATGCTTCAAAAAAAGCATCTTTATCCAATTGATTAAAGCCATATAATTGGTTTATTGTTAACTTAAAGTCTAAAGATAATGAACGGGGTTTTGCAATACTGGGCAATACTGTTAATCTTACACCAATATCTTTACCGTTTTTTCCATCAAGATCTATTTTATTTTGAATAAAAAGCCTTAATCTTGTTTCTTTTTCAATTCCATTATAATTCGTATAAAAATTTAAAATTTTATCATTTGATTGAAATGTATTAGAATTTTCTAAGATTTTTAATGAAGATAAATTATTAATTTGATCTTTTATCCCAAAATTTTTTTCTTTTTTTTCGACATCAATCAAATTATTAACAAAATTTTTTATTCGTTCTTTTGGTTTTCTTTTTCCAAATTCAAAATAAGAAGCACTGCCACTTGAAGATAGAACTGTTGTTATTAATAATACAATAATTAGAATACTTATGGCTTTCATAATTTTTTTATGCATATGTTCGCCCCAATGGTATTTTTAACCCTGTTATATATTTATATGAGTTAATGTTTATATAATTTATTGTATAAATATATGCCAAATTATGCCAAATAAGATTTTTGTTATAACTATAATCTAAAAATATGTTCTAAACTAGATAATAATCAAGTGAAAATCAATAAATACGAACTATATTTTCATATTTAGGAGCAATATATATTTTCATATTCAGGAGCAATATTTTCAATATCCTCAACCCAGCAACGTAGTATCTCAGCCACACTCCACGCTTGAGATATGCAGCCTCTTGGCGCATGTATTGGATCTCCATCAAAAATCTCATGGATTGATCCATCCCAGTTAGGTCCATAAATATCCAATAATGGTTTTATGTAATTACGATAGGCAAACTCTCTCCAGGAGATGTCATGATTTTTGATTTTAAGAAAGGCAGTAACAAATGGTCCAAGTAACCATGGCCACGCGGTACCATTATGATAAGCAAAATCTTTATCATAATCACCAAGATAAGAGCCCTTATATCTAGAATCATCAGGCGAAAGTGTTCTGATACCAACAACCGTACAAAGTTTTTCTCTTACTTTGTCAACTATCTCCTCCTGTATATTTCCAGGTATCATCACATAATCCTGTGATACCAAGAAAATAATATTAGGTCTCATAGAAATATCCTTTGTGTCAATAACATCATAAAACTGATCAAACTGATCATTGAAGTTTTCTTTAACCTTCAGTGAAAGATCATAAAAAACATCTTCTTTGCCAATCCTGTTTGATAAATTACTCATAATCTGAAGAGCATTATACCATAACGCCTGGATTTCAACAGCTTTGTTATTTCTAGGAGTTGGATAGTAATCATCTTTTTTTACATCCATCCAGGTTAAACCAGGACCATGACTTATCAGGTAATCATCATCCATATGAATACCAAATCTAGTACCATTTTTGTAACTAAAAATAATTGATTCTAGAACATCCCAGATATGTGCTAGGAAATCTAAATCATTTGTATATTTAAGATACTGAAAAACCCGGTCAATGTACCACAATGATGCATCAACTGTATTGTAAACAGCCTCTGATGTTTTATCGATAAAAGCATTTGGTATTAAACCATCTTCACAGTATTTACTAAAGTTATGTAGTATCTGTTTAGCATCTTCAAAACGTCTTGTTACAAGAGTCAAACCAGGTAACGCTATTAATGTATCGCGACCCCAATCACCAAACCAGTGATATCCTGCTATAACAGATTTACTATCACCTTTTTGGACAATAAAATTGTCAGAGGATAAAACAAGTTTTTCAAATTTCTCAGGTAAATTTGAGTTATATAATAGCTTTTTTTTCCGTTCGATTTCGTTTTTATAGACATCATCTGGATTAATACTAAGATCATCTTCTAACGTCAGAATAATATAGTAATCCATGTTTTTGTCAATATATTTTTTTATCTTACCAATTTGAACATTGTTATCAACCCATGACTCATTACGTTCACGATCTTTATGATAAAACATTTCTTCCCAGTAAAAAACTGGTTCATAAAAACAATCGTTAAATTTTATTTTCAATATTTTATTTATGTTTTCTGGTTTTATGAAAACGGTGTTATTTGATATCTCCTGTTTAAATGATAAGCTTCTCTGCTCGTTTACATCATAAAAATGCCGGGAGTTAACTATGGGGTTATGATAAAATGTGAATGGTTTATTTGTCTCAATTTCATATTTTAAGATTGTAGTGTTTTTTAGATGTTGCATAAAAACTGTTTTTCTGATTTTTATATCCTCAAGTTCGTATGTGAATATCGGAAAATAATCAAAATTAAAATCTGTTCCATAATCTGTTAAATCATGTATTTCATCATTTATTTGTATTTTGTCATAGATATTTGAAACAAAAACCCATCGTTCTGTTGGTGGGTTTAAGCTAGATATCAAGAGACCATGATATTTCCTTGTATTTCTAAAATTATATGTGAGAGATGCATAGCCTCCTAACCCATTTGTAACGATCCATTCTTTCATATTCTCTTATACAAATTCTTTATAGATATCAAATGTTCTCTTGGCGACATTATCCCATGTGAAGTTGTCTATTACTCTTTGTCGGGCGTTTTGTCCCATCCAACGGCCTTTATCATGTGATTGAAGTATTTGTTTAATTCCCCAAGATATATCCATAGAATCATATGGATTTATATGAATTCCACATTGTTTCTCTCCGGAGGGTATTATTTGTTCTCTGAAGCCATTTGTTCCTCTTGCTCCTACTACAGTTGGTTTGGCCATTGACATTGATTCAGTGCATACTATTCCAAATGGTTCATAGATGGATGGAAGAACTACACAGTCTGAAGCGGCATAATGAACTATACGTTCTTTTTCATTTATGAACTCTATTCGAAATATTACTTTGTCTTGTATCCCCATTTGCTCAACCATTGATTTAAGTTGCCATTCCATGTCGCCTACACCGAGTATAACAAGTTTTGTTTTTGGGAAGTCTTTCAACACATCTGGCATTGCTTGCACAAGTTTATCTATTCCTTTAACTGTGACAAGTCGCCCTATAAATAAAAGCATGTTTTCATCATCATTTATCCCATATTTTCTTCTAAGATTTTGTTTTTCTTCAGAGGATACTTTACTTGGATCATATTTGTTTGGATCCACACCGTTCCAGCAGACACGGATTTTGTGTGGTGGAAATCCCAGTTTTTCAAGTTCATCTTTCATAGCATATGATACAGTTATCACACAATCTGCTTTTTGCCCTCCTTCAAACTCTATATCTTTTATAGTATGTGATCCCCGACCAACTGATCTTCCAACCTCGGTCGAATGAACATGGAAAAACAAGGGGATATCTAGTTCTTTTTTTGCTATCATGCCACCCATTATACCTAGCCAATCATGTGCATCGACAAGGTCAAAAGAATGTCCTTCTTTTCTAATAAGCAAATTCACAAGTTGTGATGCTGATATCATGTTGTAGCTTACTACATCTGCAAAAAATTTGAAGTTCTCACCCCAGCTTCTAAGCGAGTGCTCCGCAAACAAAAGAAATGTTTGTGTGAGATCAATTGTTTTAGGGCGATAAACTGCAACATTATTCCAGTTTTCATGGGTTGGTAGCTGGTTATCTCGATTAAGCGAAAAAACAGTTACTTCGTTCCCCAGTTCTACTTGTTTCTGAGATAACTCTGTGACAAAGGTTCCAAGACCACCATATATAACTGGTGGGAACTCCCAGGAAAAATGTACTATTTTCAATTAAATGCTCTCCTCACACCTTGGAATAAGAAATAATAAAAGGGTTTAATCAAGTTTCTGTTTTAAATCCTGAAGGATGTTCATATAATTTATAAAACCTTCATATGGGCCGTCATATGGGCTGAAATACGCATGAACAGCTCCATCAGATAACCCCTTTGTTGAAATGTAATACAAATGATCGCTTGTTTGCAGACGGCGCCATATCTCCAGTAGTTTTTTGTCGTTTTTTTCTTTTATTTTACGACCTATGTTTTTTAACTCGTTGAAACAAGCAATCTGCATCTCATTCCCAAGCCATGTTGATACATTACGGTCTTCATCTGCCCAGGATATGGCCCAGGGTACATCAATTTCTCCTACTGGTTCATATCTCTCAACAGCTTCACTAACTGTTACAAAATCAAGATGAGGATGTTTAAAAACTGCTTCTGGGAAATGCATAAGGAATTCAAAAATACCTGTTTCACTCCAGTGATGCTCACCAAAGGTTTCATAGTCCATGAACAGGTTTACTATGTCTCCTTGGCACTTGGCAATCCAATATGAGAATTTATCTGCTGTAAGAGGATATTCCTTCCACAAACGAGCTGAGAAACGGAAACCAACATCATCACTAAGGGTGTAGTTTCTAAGAAGAACTTTTATTTCTGAGTTAACTGGTTTGTATAAATAGTTTGGTGATCTCCATCCTAGTATTTTTTCTGTACCTTCTGTTATTATTCCCTTGTATCCCATTTCTGCTATTTTTTTAGCAATACGGTTGTCATAGATTGCTTCTGTGTTACGGAAAACTTTTGGTTTGTAATTGAAAATGTTTTTTATCATCTGATGATGAAGTATTACTTGTTCTTCGAATTCATCTAGATCATCATAGAGCGATGCAAGAGAGTGATAATAGGTTTCTTCTATTAGATCTACTGCACCAGTTTTGAAAAGTTCTTTGAAACTATCTAATAACTCAGGCATGTACTCATTACAGTATTCTACAAATGTGCCTGTTAAACTGAATGACACGCGGAATTTTCCTTTGAATTCTTTGATTAAATCTAGTAGAAGATTGTTTGTTGGAAGGTAACATTTTTTTGCTACTTTTGTAAAAATCTCTTGATTCAAACTATTATTAAAATATCTGGTGATTGACTCATTATCGCCTATGTTAAAAACCGAGAAACGGTTAAGTCGGATAGGTTGATGTACTTCAAAATACAAACAAATCGATGTCATGCTTAGGTTACACTCCGATATACCTTAATTGTTTCATCAGCAACCCTATCCCACGTAAAAAGAGAAACCTCTCTTTTACCTTCCGTAGCTATTGTTTTACGTAATGGATCATAACGTAAGAGAGAAATTATCTTGTTTGCCATTTCATCTGTATCCCAGAAATCAACTTTTAAACAGTTGTTGAAAGCTTCAGAGAAACCAGCTGTTTTACTAGCTATTGTAGGTGTACCAGCAGATATCGCTTCAAGAGCGGTTATTCCAAATGGTTCACTAACCGAAGGCATAACATATACACTTGAAATACCATACAGATGTTTAACTTCCTCATCAGAGAGACGACCTGTGAATATAACTTTATCTGAGAGACCTAGATCTATCGCCTGAGTAATCAAATGAGGAAGCATGTCTCCATCTCCTGCTATAACAAACTTTGTATCTGGTTCGTAATCTTTTACTTTTTGAGCTGCACGTAGGAAAAACTCAGCACCTTTTTGAATAGTAAGACGCCCTAGAAATAATACAATTTCTTTTTTATGTCCTTCAGGAACTGGATAAACAGCGTTATGAATGACCGTAATTTTATCGGAGGGGATTCCATATTTTTCTACTATAATTCTCTTTGTAAAATGACTAACAGCTATTACACGATCAGCATGTTCCATGCCTCTCCGTTCTATATCGATAAACCATTGATTTGGATTAAGCCAACCAGAACGGTCGTACTCCGTAGAGTGAATCGTCATAATAAGCGGTATCCCTGTTTTTTCCTTGATCTCTACACCCGCATTCATAGTTAGCCAATCATGACAATGAACAGTATCATATCT
>Ga0190334_1001095_pt1 | contig 12084 bp, 15 predicted proteins | sample 48720478_MG_FD_161270 | JGI IMG/M metagenome (GOLD analysis project Ga0190334, IMG submission 161270) | Hydrothermal vent sediment bacterial communities from Southern Trench, Guaymas Basin, Mexico - 4872-04-7-8_MG | ecosystem: Environmental > Aquatic > Marine > Hydrothermal vents > Sediment ...
TTGTTCTTAACATCATCACGTACTTAGGTATTAATACCAGTGCAGCCATTTTACTCTTCTTTGCTATAATATCAGTTGTGTTATTCCTTGCAATAATCATCCCAGGAGCTTTTCATATTAATCTGACTAATTTCAAGCCCTTCTTCTCACGCCCTTTTATCTTTATCTTCGTCTCATTATTCTTTATGCTTGAGGCATTGATGGGTTGGGAGGAAGCCTCTTTTCTTGCAGAAGAAACAAAGAACCCTGAAAAAATCATACCAAAAGCATTAATAGTCTCAACTCTTATTGCAGGGCTTCTGGGTATTGGTACTGCTTTTATTTCCTTAGGAATAATTCCATGGGTGAAGCTTATTAGCTCTGTAACTCCTATTACTGATGTCACAACAATTATCTTTGGCTCAGCAGGATCTAAGCTTATTGGTATTGGCATAGTACTGGCACTTATAGGCTCAGCAGCAGGCATTGTTATCTCAGCACCAAGGCTGTTATTAGCAATGGCGCGTGACAAACTTTTCATTCCTCAGCTTGCAGCTATTCATGAGAAGAGGAGAACACCTTACAAAGCAATAATTTTCCAGAGCATAGTATCCATACTTATTATTATTCTTGGCTTTGGGCAGTACAAGACCCTGCTGAGCATGTTCATACCTCTGGCTCTTATCATGTATATTGCAGTCCTGCTCTCAGTGATTATTCTGAGATTCAAGTTGCATGATGTTAAGAGGGTTTTTAAGGTTCCTTTTGGGAAGATAGGACCTGCACTTATCTCATTAGTATACATAGGAGTTATAGTTGTCTGGCTCCTTAAAGAACCAGGCGCTCTTAATCTTTTCAGAATAATTCTTTCTCTTATATTTTTTGCCATACCTATTTATCTCATATTAATCTTCTTTTATAATCCTGATGCTATTGTTGGTTTCTCAAACCGTTTTGCTCGTCTAACATTATGGACTGAGAATATACTCCTGCCTAAACATGTTAGAAGACAAATAGTGGGGTTGTTCAAGGACTTGGAAGAGAAAGCAATACTTGAGTATGGAGCAGGCGTAGGAACATTAACCCTGCACCTTGCAGAAGCAGTAGGACCAAAAGGAAAAGTGTACGCAACCGACCTTAGCAAGAAGAATATTAAACTCCTAACAGAGAGACTACTGAAAGAACGTATAAGCCATGTCACAGTGATTCATGACGAACACCAAGTTAACAGAGTGCATCCTTCTGTGCAAAGCGTTGACATCATCTTTAGCGTAGGGATGATGAGCTATATGCAGGACGTCAAGAAAATACTCAGAGAGATGAACCGCATCCTGCCAGAAGGAGGCAGAATCTTATTTGTAGAATACGTTAATTTCTTCAAATTCCTTCCAGACGCGGAGTGGATTTCAGACATAGAAAAACTTAGGAAAGTATTCAGGCAAGCAGGCTTCTCTGTGAAGATTAAGAAGAAACATGGCTTGTTATGGAACTACTTGTTTGTTTACGGGATAAAGTCAGAGAAGGATGTGCCTATTATTTAATATAAATCTCTAATTTTTATAACTTATCTAAATAGTTAAGAAACTTGAAATAAGCCTCTGCGCATTTCCTGCAGTAAGTATTCTTAGGTATGCCTCGCATGCAGTACTCTGCTTTTGCACCGCAGATTATACACACAGGATTATTTGTATTATTATCTGATTCAGAAAATTTTTTCCCTTCTTTTTTTGAAGTGAGTGGCATGAAAATAAAAAGCTAAGAGGGGATATGAATAATGACCGTCTCCTTGCTTCTTTGGTGAAAGAACAAATATTTAAATTTTTTTGAAAATACCGAGAAGAAATAACAATATATATAAATCAATAATTTGTTCTTAAGTTTTGAATGGCAAAGTTCAGGAAGAAACCCCCGGAAGGAGAAGAGGTTGTTAGAGTAAGGCTTCCTAGAGGAGAAGAAGTTCTAGGCATACTTGATAGAAGACTTGGAGGAAGTAGGTGTGAGGTGAGATGCCTTGACGGTAAGACTCGTATCTGCAGAATACCTGGCAGGCTTAAGAGAAAACTATGGGTTAGAGAAGGGGATATTGTGCTGGTTGAGCCCTGGGAGTATGGTGGGGATAAGAAAGGAGATATTCTTTACAAGTACAGGAACATCCAGGTTGGGTGGCTTAGAAAGAATGGTTATCTTGATAAGTTGGAAGAACTGGATGAATTCTGAGTTTTTAATGCCCTATGTCAAATAAAAAATTTTAAGTTAATGAAAATTTTTAGGTTAAAAAAATATTAAAATTTATTTAAGATTAAAACTAATAATTAAGTAGTGCTCAAGCGCCGCACAGGCTTCTGATATAATATATTTTATTTTATATTTTTTATTTATATTATTTATTTATCTTCTTCTTTTTCTTCTTTCTACAACTCTTAAAGTCCTTACTCAGAATAACTATTATCAACCATATCACACCAATAACTATCAATGCGTCTGCTAGATTAAATACAGGCCAGAACTTTAAATCTATATAATCAATTACATAACCTCTGAATAATCTGTCTATAAGATTACCAAGCAAGCCTGATACTAATAGGATGAGTGGAATGCTATGTTCTTTTTTTATCTTGTCAACATTAAGCATGATTAAGCCGAGCACAATCACGCTTGTCCATGCTAGAAGAGCATTATTGCCTTGGAGTATTCCAAAGCTTGCTCCTGTGTTCTTAACAAAATGAACAACCACTATCTTTAAGTCAATGAAGAGTTTTGTCTTCTCAACTAAGAACTTTAATAACTGGTCAAGTACTATTAAGCCAGCCAGTAAGATTGTGTTTCTTACAAAAGCTTTCATAATAACTCATAATGTTTTATTATAGAATAAAAATGTTTTCTTTTAATATTCTTAGTAGCTCCACTTGTCCTTGCTAAAACTGCTCTCTCCTTCTGCCAGCCTCTCTAGTCTTTTAAGCCTCTGGTTCATTGAGTCAAGTTCTGCTTTTATAGCGTCAAGCTTTGCGCTTATAATCTCAAGGTCTTTTCCAAGATTAATCTCTCCTAGTCTCTGCTCATGAGCTGGAAGAGAAGGTTCTTTCTGAGTTACTCTTTCAAAACCCATGGCTTCTGGTGAGAAAGGAGTAGGAGTAGTGGGTGTGGTTGGAGGAGCTCCAAAGCCAGTGTCAGGACTTCCTAGAGGCTCATTAAGACCTGGTGTTGGGCCTAAGTCTTTCTCCATATTACCCAAGCCCAGGTCATCCTTTTTTTTCCCAAGAAACTTACCTAAGAGACTCATAACTCACCTCTTTTTTTATTGAATAATAATTAATATTCTTTATTATTCGTTGTTTTAGTATAAAAACTTTACTCTTACAACCTTTTATTCATACCCATGGTAGATACTTTATAATCTTAAAGCTTATACTCTGAGGATAAACCCTGAGCTTATCATCCTTAATATTGTTTGTTAATTCTCCTGGCTCTTGTTTCCGGAAGTAGTTGATGAGTAAGCCTGCGAACAAGTAGCCTCTGAGTTTTTCTTCACTACCATAGCTGTTTTCAAAGCCTTTTTTTATGTCTTCTATGCTAAGATTATAGTGTTCCTGTGTCTTCATAGCCATGATTCTGAAAGAGTCATTACTCATCATGATGCTTAGTAAGTCCTTTTCGTCCAGTTTAATACCTAAGTTTATGGAGTAGCTCTTATTAAGAAGACCTGGATTAATGATGAATATCCTGTAGTTATTCCTGAGCAGAACTTCATAGTTCTTATTGTTAAGTTCTTGTTCAGCTGTTCTTATTCCTTCTTTTGTGAAGTAGTCAAAGCTGTTTATGCTTAGGTTGGTGCTGGTCATTGGCTTAAGTGTTACTGCGGTGTAAAGCTGGTTATTTTCGTATAAGAAGAAGGTGTTATTCCCTGTGATAAAACCTCTTCTTAGCTCGGTCATGTCCTTGTACACAAGGACTGTGAGAAGAACAAGGATTGCTATTAATAAGAGCATGAGCTTGGTTACTATCTTAAAAGTTTTATTTAGGAATCTTGTAGCAAGGTAAATGACTATTAATCCTGCAATGATAAGAATGATTATTATGATACTCACTCCTTCACCTCTCCTATTTCATCCTTATTTTCTTTTTATAAAGTTTTGCAATTATTTTATACTTTTTTTATTTATTTTATATTGTCTTTATATTGTCACACTCTTTTTTTAGAATACAAGTCTCACACAAGGGTTTTATTCTGCAATACCTTTTTGCATGCTCTACTATTAAGGCGTGGTATTCTTTGAATAGCTCAGCATCTCTTGGTAGTGATTCATGAAATATTTTTTGTAGTTCATTATAAGACCTTTTTTTATTTATCAGGCCTAGCCTGCTGAATATTCTCTTGGTATAAGCATCTATTATAAAGAAGGGCTTGTTATAAGCATAGAGTAGGATGGAGTCTGCTGTTTCAGGGCCAATACCCCAGATAGTTAGTAGGTTTTCACGGTTAATCTCTTTTTTTGATTCAAGGAACTTAATTATGGCTTTTATCTTCTTGGCTTTCTGGTTGTAGTAACCACTGGATTTTATTATTTTGCCCAGCTTTTTTCCTGGCAATGCTTTAATTTTTTTCATGTCTAATAATTTCTTCTTATTTAACTCTATTATTGTTTTCTCAACATTCTTCCACGCAGTGTTCTGTGTGAGAATTGCTCCGATTATTATTTCAAATCTCTGATTTGCACTTAGTTTTCTTCTTTTCTTATATGTTGGTTTTTCAGACTCTTTATTAGTTACAGGCCACCAGCCTTGTGCACCATAGTTCTTGTAGAGAATATTATAGATTTGTTTATAGATTCGTCTGATTTGTTTATGGTTTTGTCTGGGTTTGTTCATGGTTTTTGGTATTTTTTGATTATTATATAAACTTTGTTGGTGTACATGAAATCCACACTAAAAACAAAACATTTAAATAGTAGTTATGAATTTATATTCATTATCGGTTTTGAATTTATATTCAAATGATAAAGTATAAGACTAACAAAGAATAGAGTAATAAAAAAAAATAAAATTTGGAGGTGGATAAAATGCCAGGAATGGATGGAACAGGACCACTAGGACTAGGACCCATGACAGGAAGAGGCTTAGGCCCGTGTGGTAGAGGACTCGGATGGAGAAGAGGCCTTGGCAGAGGACTAGGATATGGCAGGGGACTTGGACTAGGCAGAGGCTTTGCATGGAGAACCAGATATGCCTGGGATTACCCTACAGCACCAGTAGACCTAAGCAAGGAAGAACAAAAAAAGATACTAGAAGCAGACCTAAGAGACCTTGAAGCAGAAAAACAAGCAATAGAGAAAAAACTAAAAGAACTAGAATAAGAAGACTTAAAAACTTAGAATAACTAAAAGAGACTGATACAAGTTGAAAGAAGTGCAAGAACAAAGAAAAACACTACGTGGACCAAGCCAGGCTGTACTAAAAGCTGCTAAGTCAATGTATAACATGCTGCCAATACTAGGCGGGGTTATGCTATTAATAGGCCTTGTCAATACTTGGGTACCCAAGACATTGTACACATCAATTTTCAGTAAAAACCCTTTATTAGATGTTTTCACAGGAGATGTGCTTGGCAGCATACTAGCAGGCAATCCAATAACCAGTTATATATTAGGCGGGGAGCTCTTAACGCAGGGAGTGAGTTTGTTAGCAATAACAGCCTTTATAGTTGCATGGGTTACTGTAGGTATTGTCCAGCTGCCTGCAGAAGCCTTAATCCTGGGTAAAAGATTTGCAATAACCAGGATTATAATCAGCTTTGGCTTTGCAATAATTATAGCTATGATAACAGTACTGATTTTAGGAATTATTTAGTAAGTAAGGAATTATTTAGTAAGCATAATATGAGATTATGATATGAGACTATGAGAATAGGCAAGAAAAAAAGGACTGAAAAAAAGAATGAACAAAACTAAACCAAGACAAAAAAAACAAGGCAATGGAAAACAAGGTAATGGAGGATGGTATTTTTTCCTAATAGTAATTGCTCTCTACATAATCCTATTAATACTTAATCCAGGAAAGGCAGTGTTGAGTTTTAAGTCTTTCTTCTCATTGCTCATAAAAATAATTCCTACACTTGTGCTAATAATATTGTTAATGGGATTTTTTAATTACTTTGTACCGCCTAAAAAACTACGAAAATGGCTTGTTCATGAAAGAGGAACAAACTCAGGGATAAAAAGAATAAAAGCATGGGTGATAGCGATTATAGGAGGCGTAGTATCATCAGGCCCAATATATCTCTGGTACCCTTTTCTTGCAGAGCTAAGAAAATCAGGTGTGAGGAATAGCTTAATAGCAACATTTTTATACAATAGAGCAGTTAAGATTCCGTTGCTTCCAATGATGATAATGTATTTTGGCCTTGCGTACACAATTGTTTTAACAATAGTAACTATGATATTCTCAGTCTTTAATGGATTATTAGTTGAGAGAATAATAGATAAAAAAGTATTTGGGTGAAAGTATGAATAAGAAAATAAAGTTAGTAGTAAGCTCAACAGGCAATAGTCTAGAAAGCGAAGTTGATGTAAGGTTTGGGAGATGCCCGTACTTCATATTTGTGGATTTAGATGACAAAGAAGTAAAGAATCATGAAATAGTAGAAAATACCAGTGCAAGACAAGCAGGAGGCGCAGGTATGACAGCAGCAGAGTTTGTGGCTAAAAAAGGAGTTCAAGCAGTGCTTACAGGTAACATAGGACCAAGGGCTTTTAGTATTTTCAGCCAGTTCAACATAGATGTTTATCCTGTAACAGGAAAAGTAAGTGATGCTATCAAAGCCTTTGCTGAGGGCAAGCTTAAAAAAGTTGATGCGCCAACCGGACCAATGCTTCACAAAGGAATATTTTAAGGACAATTTTTGAAACAATAATCTTAAGATTCCAAGATAAATAAAAAAATGAAAATCGTAGTGACAGGGGGGAAAGGAGGAACAGGCAAGTCAACAATAGCAGTAGGCCTTGCATATGAATTCTCACAAAGAAAAAAGGTACTATTAGTGGATGCTGATGTTGACTGCCCAAATGACCATCTAATCCTCTCTGTAAAAAGAAAGAAAATAAAAGACGTATTTCAGTTCATTCCTGATTTCAACTATGATAAATGCACTAAGTGCGGTAAGTGCGCAGAGGTTTGTAAGCAGCACTCAATAATCTTTGTTAAGCATAAGTATCCTGCTTTTATACCAGACACATGTACTGGCTGCAAGGCTTGTTTGGTTGTATGCCCAACCGGTGCTATAATAGAAGGAAAGAAAAAGATTGGTTCTGTTTACAGAGGGAATAATTTTGGAATAGAATTAATATCTGGGGAATTAAAAATAGGTGAACTTGCATCTGGTGAAATGGTTAGTGAGACAAGAATAATAGCAGAAGAATTAGAATCAAAAATAAAAGCAGATGCTACAATAATAGATTCAGCAGCTGGTATTGGCTGTCCTGTAATAGCTTCAATAACAGGCTCTGATTATGCAGTTGCAGTTACAGAGCCTTCACCCTCTGCATTAAATGATTTAAAAAGAGTGTTGCTGGTCATAGAGCACTTTAGAATACCTTATGGTATTGTAATAAATAAGCATGATATTTCAAAAACTTTTTGTAAAAAAATAGAATTCTTTGCAAAGAAAAACAAAATACCCGTGCTTGAGAGGATTCCTTACAGCAAAGAAGTTATACAGTCAACTATTAAGATGAAGCCTGTTAATATTCGTAACAAAGATTATAAGAAGTATTTTTCAAATATTTTAAAAAACTTAGAAAAACACCTTATAAGATGAAGATGTCGAGACCAAGAAGACTTAGAAGAGTGATGTTTGAGCCCGGATTTACTTATTTTAAGCCAGCAGGAGTAAGAATGACTGAACTAGCAGATTCTGTGCTAACAGTAGATGAGTACGAGGCTGTCAGACTAAAAGACTTGGAAAGCTTGGACCAGGAACAAGCAGCTAAGGAGATGAGTATATCCCAGCCTACTTTTCACAGATTATTATTATCTGCAAGGAAAAAAATATCTGATGCTATTGTTAATGGTAAGGCTATAAGGATACAAGGAGGTAATTATAAAATGGTAGGACCAGGAAGAGGACTTGGAAGAGGAGCAGGTAGAGGAGCAGGTAGAGGAGCAGGTAGGGGAGCAGGTAGAGGACTAGGAGTAGGCCCTGGGGGGAGAATGGGAGGCTTTGGCCTTGGCCCTAGTGGTGAGTGCATCTGTCCTAAGTGTGGTTACAAGCAAACCCATGTTCGTGGAGCACCTTGTTATGAGCTTAAGTGCCCTAAGTGTGGGGCAGCAATGACAAGAGCATGATAAAGTATGTGTGGAGTTGATAAGTATGAGCATTTTATTATGGATAATCCTAGCAACCATTATTGATGGATTAGTAGCCTTGGTAGGGATACTCTCATTATGGATTAAGGAGGAGTTATTCAAGAAAATATTAATGATACTTGTTGCTTTCTCTGCAGGAGCACTGCTCAGCGGGGCATTCTTCCACTTATTAGCAGAGTCCTTAGAGCACTTACCGGTTTCTAATGCGTTTGCTTACATGATGATAGGGTTCATACTCTTCTTTGTTATTGAGAGGTTTCTTCACTGGCACCACTGTCATAAGCATGGAAAATGCGAAGTACACCCGGTATCATACTTAATCCTGTTTGGTGATGGTATTCATAACTTTATTGACGGCGTAATCATTGGTGTGAGCTTTCTTGTGAGTGTTCCTTTTGGCATAATAACAACCTTACTAATTATAGGGCATGAGATACCTCAGGAACTCGGAGACTTTGGTGTGCTGGTCTACGGGGGTTTTAGCAAGGTAAAAGCCTTGGTGTATAACTTCTTATCCCAGCTGACCTGTATTGTTGGTGGCATAATTGCTTATTTGTTCTCAACTCATATTAAAGGAGTGATTCCTTTTATCCTGCCATTCGCAGCAGGAGGCTTCATATACATAGCAGCTTCTGACCTTATTCCAGAGCTGCATAGAGAGCCTGAGCTTAAGAAGTCACTGGTGTCATTCGGGTTTTTCATAGTCGGAATAGTGTTTATGTTTTTGCTCAAGTTTTTGTTTGAGCACTAGGTACAAGCATGGATTAATGCAAGCGTGGATTGGAATGGAAGAACAAGAAGAAGAGTTTAAAAAGCGATTAATAGAGTCTCTGAGCATGGAGATTAATAATTGTAAGAAATGCAGTTTATGGAGGACAAGGAATAAGCCTTTAGTAGGGGATGGTTCAGTTAATGCAGAAATCCTTGTTGTTGGGGAGTCTCCTGGTTATTATGAGGATTTACAGGGCAGAGCGTTTGTTGGAGAAGCAGGCAAGATACTAGACAAGTTATTGGGTTTGATAAATTTGGAAAGAAAGGATATCTATATAACCAATGTTTTAAAATGTCATCCCCCAAAGAATCATGAGCCTAACAGGCAAGAGATTGATTCCTGTATTAGATACTTGTACAGGCAGATTGATATAATCAAGCCTAGAATCATAATAACTCTTGGAAAATTTGCTTCAAAAGAAGTATTTGATAAGTTTAATCTGGGCTTTACTAGGATTAGCGAGTTACACGGCAGAGTATATGAAGTTAAAACATTATCTGGTAACATGAAGATTATTCCTTTGTATCATCCTGCTGTTGCTTGTTATCATAATGAGATGCTTGGCTTACTTAAAGAAGATTTTAGGAAGTTGAAAAGTATAATAAATAATTAAGAAATTTTGGCATGAGGTAAGTGAAGAGACATATAGAATAGACTTTGATAGTCCGGTGTGGGGATTAGCAAAATTAACACTAAAAGACATCAAAACAGAAATAGAAAAAACGGTTTTAGTTTTGAGAACAAGTATTGTAATTTATTAAGCCATGATAATGCACTTAACCAAGGTTGCATTTTAAATTTTAGGAAAAAATGATAAACATAAGTAAAAACAGGTGTGTAGGGTGTGGAATCTGTGAAAGTAAATGCCCAGCGGGTGCTATTTCTGTAGATTATAAAAAAGGAATTGCTCTAATTGATAAAAATAAATGTACCCTTTGCGGATTATGCTTGGAAAATTGTCCTCAAAACGCAATAAAAGATATTAAAGAAGAATTAACTATGGCTATTGGAACAGATGATGAAGAAACCATAAAATCAGATGATCATGTAGGAATGTCCAAGTATTTCTTAATATGGAAATATTTAGAGGGAAGTTTAATTTTTCAAGAGAAAAGAGAAAATGCTAAATATAAAGAAGATGAGTCAAGGATTCATGGAGATCCGGGCAAGGCCAAAGCAACAGCCTCTGTTTTAAAGGATGTTGATGTTCTTGTAGGGAAAATGTTTGGTCCGAATATTGAAAGATTGAGAAATAAACTTATTTGTGTAGTTATCAGAGAATCAGGTATTGAAGAAGCAACTGAAATAATTAAAGAGAATATTAATGAAATTGTTGAAGAGAAAAATAAAAAAGAGAGAAAGGGAATTGTATTAACATGAAGCCAAGACTAGACAAAAGTAAGGGTGTGGGTTGTAATATCTGTATTAATGCCCTAAAGGTGATACTAAGCATGATAAGAGGAGGTTAAGTTGAAGATAGCAGTATGCTCTAAGTATAACAAGGGGAGAATAATCAGAATCCTAGATAGAAAAGGTTTTGGAGTTGTGAAGGAAAATCCAGACTTAGTTATTTCTTATGGTGGGGATGGGACAATCCTATATGCTGAGAATAAGTATCCTTGTGTTCCTAAATTAGTAATAAAAATAAATTCCAGGAAGCTTAGAGAATATGAATATGACCTGAGAGAGTTTGAAAATAAGTTAGAAAAGATAAAAAAACAGGAATATTCCTTGGTTGAAGAGATGAAAGTAAAGGCAAAGTATAAAGGTAAAATTTTAGACGCACTGAATGAGATTCAGATAAGAAACAGGTTACCTACAAGAGCAATAAGGTTTTCTTTGGAAGCAGGAAATAAAGTTTTTGATAAACTAAGTGGGGATGGTGTGATTATTGCTACTCCTTTTGGGTCTACAGGTTATTATAATTCTGTTGGAGGTAAAGCTTTTGAAAGAGGTGTTGGGTTAGCTTTTAATAACATTCACTTAAGAGATATAAGCAGCAAAGTTTTACCAGAAGAAGTAAAAATCAAAGTGAAAATCAATAGAGGCGATGCGCTTCTAATAAGGGATAATGATGAAAAGTTTATTAAACTAAGCAGAGGTGATAAGGTTAGTGTGGAAAAGTCTAATAATAAAGCTAGGTTTATAAAAACAAAATGAGGATTATCAGCAAAAGAACCCTGCTATTTGAAAATGAATGAAAAAATCAATACTAATATCATAAATAAAATTAATATTAACAATACTAATAAAGTCAAACACAAAATCCTGGTGATGAGTGCGAAGGGAGGTGTGGGGAAGACAACAATAGCTGTGAACTTAGCTTATGCCCTGTCAAAAAAAGGGTTTAGAACAGGATTATTAGATGCGGATATACACGGGCCGAATGCGCCTAAAATGCTTGGTCTGGAAGAGGAAAAACTATTAGTTAGGGATAATAAGATAATTCCAATAAATATAAGAGAGAACCTTAAAGTGGTGTCAATGGCTTTTCTTGCAGACAAGGAGAAAGCAGTTATATGGAGGGGGCCACTAAAACATAAGTTAATAAGACAGTTTGTTGAAGATGTGGATTGGGGCGAACTTGATTATCAGATTATAGATTTACCTCCGGGGACAGGAGACGAATCCATAAGTATTTCGCAGCTTTTAAATAATATAACAGGCTCTGTTATTGTATCAACTCCCCAACAAGTTGCTCTGCTTGATGTTATTAAGTCAATTAATTTTTCAAGAGAAATGAAGGTTCCGATAATAGGGCTGATTGAGAACATGGCAGGAGATGTGTTTGGAAGAGGCAGTGTTAAGACCCTTGCTCATAATGAGCACATTAACTTTCTTGGGAGCCTGGAGTTAGATAAGAAAATAATAGAGTCAGGGGATAAAGGAAAGCCTTTTATAATTAATAACACATGGGATATTAGCAAGTCATTCAACAGAATTGTGCAAAGGATAATCTTAATTAGTAAAAAGGA
>Ga0190334_1001099_pt1 | contig 12055 bp, 9 predicted proteins | sample 48720478_MG_FD_161270 | JGI IMG/M metagenome (GOLD analysis project Ga0190334, IMG submission 161270) | Hydrothermal vent sediment bacterial communities from Southern Trench, Guaymas Basin, Mexico - 4872-04-7-8_MG | ecosystem: Environmental > Aquatic > Marine > Hydrothermal vents > Sediment ...
TGTGTTTCTTGATCTCAACGGCTAGTTCCTCGGCGGAGAAGCTCATCCCGGCGAGGTTGAAGTCGGAGTGGTGCTTCAGATCATCGAAATCTGCCTCCATCAGCTCGATCGTGGCGCGGATGCAGTCGGGCATGTACATCATCGGAAGGACGGTGTCTGCACGGACGAAGAAGTCGTAATGCTCGGTCTTGAGGGCTTCGTAGAAGACCTCGACTGCGTAGTCGGTCGTCCCCCCGCCGGGGAGGGTCTCGCTCGAGATGATCCCCGGATAGCGGACCCCGCGGACGTCGAGGCCGTACTTGCTTACGTAGTAGTCGCCGAGGAGCTCCCCGGTCACCTTGGTTACGCCGTACATCGTCGTCGGCCGGAGGACCGTCTCCTGCGGGGCTGGGTCGCGAGGGGTCTCCGGGCCGAAGACGGCGATCGAGCTCGGGACGAATATCCGAGACAGGCCCCGCTCCCGTCCGACCTCGAGGACGTTGATCAACCCTTCGATGTTCACCTTCCACGCGAGCTGCGGGTTCTGCTCCCCCTTCGCCGAGAGGATGGCTGCGAGGTGGTATACCACGTCGATATCGTATTCTTCGACCGTCTTTTCCAATTGATCCCTGTTTGTGACATCGAGGGTCACGAACGGCCCGGAATCGCGGAGTGCAGGACCCGGCTGCGTCCTATGCCCCGCGGCGACGACGTTCTCGCTCCCGTACCGTTCCCGGAGGGAGAGCGTCAGCTCCGATCCGATCTGTCCGACAGCTCCGGTCACCAGAATCCTATCATCCAACTTTTTATCCTCCCTTCTTAAGGCGAGCGGATTTTACGCGACCGGAAGACCTATCGGCAACGCCCGATCCGGTTGAGGGGGGAGATTCCTCCACCTATACTCCTCCTCGGGATGGCAACTGCGATCGGGATCGACATCGGCGGGACGTTCATCGACATCGTCGTCGCCGACGGGGGCCGTCTCGGTGCGATCAAGGTTCCCTCCACTCCCTCCTCTCCTTCCGATGGTGTGATCACCGCCCTCGGCGAGCTGATCGGAGCCGGTCGGATCGACCCTCAGACGGTCGGGAGGCTGGCGCACGGGACGACGGTAGCGACGAACGCGATCCTTCAGGGTACATGGGCAAAGACGGCCCTGATCACAACGGGGGGATTCCGCGACGTCCTCGAGATCGGAAGGCAGGATCGCCCGCATCTCTACGATCTGTTCCAGGTCAGGCCGAGGCCGGTCGTCCCCCGCGACCTCCGCTTCGGGGTATCCGAGCGGATCGACGCGGAAGGGGAAGTCATCGTCCCCCTCGATCGATCGGCCGTGGAAGGGTTGATCCCTATCCTGGCACAGAACCGGGTCGAGGCGGTCGCGGTATCGTTCCTCTTCTCTTACTTGAATCCGGAACACGAGCGGGAGGCGGCGCGGATCCTCGCTTCCCGCTTGGACGCTCCGATCGTCCTGTCGAGCGATGTCCTCCCGGAGTTCCGCGAGTACGAGCGTACGTCGACGACCGTCCTCTCCGCTGCCCTCCGGCCGATCCTGAGCGGATACCTCGAGGCGCTCGAAGCGGGGGCAGGGAGGCTCGGGTTCGAGCGGAGCTGGCAGATCATGCAGTCGGGCGGGACGGTGACGAGCGCCTCACTCGCCGCCAGCGTCCCGGCGCGGATCGCCCTCTCCGGCCCGGCGGCCGGTGTGAAGGGGGCGGAGGCGATAGGGAGGCTGATCGGTGAGCGGAACCTGATCACCATGGACATGGGCGGGACGAGCTGCGATGTCTCGCTGATCCGGGACGGCCGGACCGAAACCACCAAGGGAGGAGAGGTCGGGGGGTACCCACTCGCCGTACCGATGATCGATGTCCATACGATCGGGGCCGGCGGGGGGAGCATCGCTTGGATCGACGGGGGCGGGGCACTCAGGGTAGGGCCGGAGAGCGCCGGGGCCGATCCCGGCCCGGCCTGCTACGGCCGTGGCGGGACGGAGCCGACGGTGACCGATGCCCATCTCGTCCTCGGGCGGATCGTCCCCGATCGCTCCCTTGGCGGCCTCCCGCCCCTCGACCGGCGGGCGGCGCGGGAGGCGGTCGGGAGGCTCGCCGGAAGGCTCGGCCTGACGGTCGAGGAGACGGCGCTCGGGATCATCGAGGTCGCCGATGCAGCGATGGAGCGGGCGATCCGCGTCATCTCCGTCGAGCGGGGGCACGATCCGCGGGGGTTCGTCCTCCTCCCGTTCGGCGGGGCCGGGCCGTTGCACGGGGTCGGGATCGCCCGGAGGCTCGGGATCGGCCGGGTTGTCGTCCCCCCGCTTGCCGGGATCCTCTCCGCGTTCGGCCTCCTCGCCTCCGAGGTCGGGCACGATTACAGCCGGAGCATCGTCCGGCCGCTCGATGACGTCCGATCGGATCTCGTGCGTGAGATCCTCGCTGAGCTTTGCGAGAAGGGGGTGAGGGACTTGGAGAGCGAGGGGATCGGACCGGAGCGGGTCCGCCTCTCCCTCTCGGCTGATATGCGATACGCCGGCCAATCCCACGAGCTGAACGTCCCCTTCCCTCCAGGGACAGATCCGGAGAGGATCGATGGCAGGGCGCTCTCCTCCATCGCCCCCGCCTTTCACGCCGCCCATCAGGCGGCGTTCGGCCACGCTGCGTCGGGGGAGGAGGTCGAGCTCGTCACCCTCCGCGTCCGCGCCTCCGGGCCGGCCGAGCCGATCGATCTCCGCTGGGAACCTGGCAGATCGTCCTCCCCGATCGGGCGGGTCCCCGTCTGGTTCGACCGGGACCGGCCGACCCCGACCGATGTCAGGTCCCGGGGCGGGCTCGCTCCGGACGAACGGATCGTCGGGCCGCTGATCCTCGTCGGCGAGGATTCGACCCTCCTCGTCCCTCCCGGGACGAATGGGAGATGCGACCGGTACGGGAACGTCATCCTGGAGGTGGATTGATGGATCCGATCACCCTCGAGGTCATCCGCCATGCCCTCGCTGCGGTCGCCGAGGAGATGAACGCGAACCTGATCCGGACGGCGTACAGCCCGAACATCAAGGAGCGGCGCGACTGTTCCTGCGCGGTCTTCGACCCAGAAGGGAGGATGGTCGCCCAGGCCGAGTCGATACCGGTCCACCTCGGGGCGATGCCGTACTCGGTCGCGGCGGCGATCGAGAGCGTCGGCCGGTTCAGCCCCGGAGACGTCGTCGTCCTGAACGATCCGTATCAGGGCGGGGCGCATCTCCCCGACATCACGTTCGTCGCCCCCGTCTTCTTCGGAGGGGAGCTCCTCGGCTACGTCGCATCCCGCGCCCATCACGCCGACGTCGGGGGGAAGGAGCCGGGGAGCCTCGCCGGGGATGCGACCGAGATATTCCAGGAGGGGCTGAGGATCCCGCCGGTCCGCCTATGGAGAGGGGGAGAGCTCAACCCTGATCTTCTCGATCTCATCCTCCTTAATGTGCGCACGCCAGACGAGCGGTTGGGAGATCTGCGTGCCCAGCATGCGGCCTGCGCGGTCGGGATCGAACGGATGGATGAGCTTATCTCCCGTTACGGCGCTGATCTCATCCAGGAGGGGATGGGGACGGTCCTCGACTACTCCGAGCGGAGGATGCGATCGGAGATCGGGCGGCTCCCCGATGGGACATTCTCGTTCGCCGACGAACTCGACGGCGACGGCCTGTCGGATACCCCGGTCTCGATAGCGGTCCGGATCACCGTGAGCGGGGACCGATTGACCATCGACTTCACCGGGAGCTCGGAGCGGGTGAGGGGGCCGGTGAACGCGGTGTACGCGGTGACGGCATCGGCGTGTTACTACGCGATCCGCGCGATCACCGATCCCGAGATACCGCCGAACGCCGGCTGTTACCGGCCGATAGAGATCATCGCCCCTGCAGGGAGCGTCGTAAACGCCGCACCGCCGGCCCCGGTCGTCGGCGGGAACCTCGAGACGTCCCAGCGGATCGTCGATGTCATCCTTGGGGCGTTCTCCAAGGTGATCCCAGAGAGGGTGATCGCCGCCTGCCAAGGGACGATGAACAACATAGCGATCGGGGGGATCGATCCGCGATCCGACCGGGCCTACGCCCTCTACGAGACGATCGCCGGCGGGTTCGGGGCCCGTCCGAATGCGGACGGTATCGACGGGGTTCACTCCCACATGACGAACACCTTAAACACCCCGATCGAGGCGCTGGAGACGGCCTATCCCCTCCGCGTCGAGCGATACGAGCTGATCCCGGGAAGCGGCGGGGAGGGGGAGTTCAGGGGAGGGCAGGGGATCAGGCGGGAGATCACATCGCTCGGGGAGGCGCGCCTCTCCCTCCTGACCGATCGGAGGACGAGGCCCCCGTACGGGCTCGCCGGCGGGAGGCCCGGGGCCTGCGGGAGGAACCTCCTGATCAGAGGGACCTCCGAGATCCCGCTCCCGGCGAAGGGGACAATAACCCTCTTACCCGGGGATACGGTCAGCATCCGGACCCCTGGAGGTGGGGGGTACGGGGATCCGAACCGGCGCCGGAAAGGGGCGATCGAGCGGGATCTGCGCGAGGGGCGGATCTGATTTTCTCAACCGCCCCCTTCGTGATATACTGAATCGAGCGGGCGGAGATGCTCGTATCGCCGAGATAGCGGAAGACCGTTCATCAAGCGGACGAGGCCTTGTGCTTCGTAACCATCATTCGCCGGGCTCCGGCCCGGAGGCGACCGACAAGGGGGTGATGATGAAGGCCGAAAGCGGGCTAGATCGTGCCTCCCTCTTGGAAGCCGTTTTGGACGAGGATCCCCAGATCCGGGAGATCCTGGAGGGGAGCGGCGACCCGGAGGAGGCGCGCGACCGCCTCCTCTCATACCTCGCCGAGCTCGAATCCTCCCTCCGCTTCGAGGAAGGGGACGATCGCCTCGGCCTGGCATCGGCCCTCCGGGCGATCGAGGTATTCAAGGGGATCGTCTCCCCGGCGAACGAGGAGCTAGTCGGATTCAGCGCCCTCTCCGCCCTGTGGGCGGCGGCTCACGGGATGGAGGACGACGATCTCGAGCCGGGCTTCTTCGAGGAGTTCCTCCATATCATAAGGGGGATCAACGGGAAGGGGGGGATCGGCGTCGGTTGGCTCTCCGATAGGCTCGGTCCGGATCTCCCCCCCGATTCGGTTTGGGGAGGGAGGAAGGGGGCGGTCCTCCGCTCGCGGTTCCTCGATCGGCTTGCAGAGGAGATGGAGGCGGCGGTCGGCCGCTATCCGACCGGCCTCGATGAAGACGTGATCGCGGCGCGGAGGGAGAACCGTCGCCGGATCCTCTCCTATTTCGCGGGGAGCGACGCCGATTGGGACGATCCGGCCTGGCACGCCGAACATGTCCTCAAGGGTGAGGAGGGCTGGCGCGCCCTTCAGCGGCTCGTCCCCCTGACCGGAGAGGAGGTGGCCTCGGTAAGGCTCGCCGTCCGCTACGGGATCCCGTGGGGGATCACCCCCTATTACCTCTCCCTGTTCGATTTCGACTCGAGCGATCGGAGCGTGGACTATCAGATCCGCTCCCAGGTGATCCCTTCGCTTCACACGGTCCGGGCGATGATCGAGCACAGACAGGATCGCTACCGCGCGTTCGACTACATGCGCGAGCGGGACACATCACCGATCCCTCGCGTCACCCGCCGCTACCCGGCGGTCGCCATCTTCAAGGTTGCGAACACCTGTCCCCAGATCTGCACGTACTGCCAGCGGAACTGGGAGATCTCCGATGCGATGGTCGCCGCCGGGATACCGGATCGAGAAGCCCTCGCGCCGGCCCTTAACTGGTTCGAGGAGCATGAGGGGATAACGGACGTCCTCCTGACCGGTGGGGATCCGCTCGTCCTCGACGATCGAACGATCGCCTATCTCCTCGGCCGGTTCTCCCGGATGGAGCATATCCGTCACATTCGGATCGGGACGCGCGTCCCTGTGACGATCCCGATGCGCGTGACCGATAAGCTGGCCGAGCTTCTCGGAGCGATCATAGAACCGGGGAGGAGGGATCTCTCCCTCGTCACCCACGTGGAGAGCCCCTACGAGGTGACCCCGGAGCTCGCTTCGGCCGTCGCCCGGCTCCGGCGGCATGGGATCCGCGTCTACAACCAGCAGGTGTTCACCCTGGAGACGAGCCGGCGGTTCCAGACCGTCGCCAACCGGATCGCGCTGAAGCGGGTCGGGATCGATCCCTACTACACGTTCTACGCCAAGGGGAAGGACGAACATCGTGACCTCCTCGTCCCGATCGCCCGGCTCGTCCAGGAGCGGAAGGAGGAGGCCCGCCTCCTCCCCGGGATCTTCCGGACCGACGAGCCGGTGTTCAACGTCCCCGGCCTGGGGAAGAACCACCTCCGCGCAGCGCAGGATCGCGAGCTGATCGGGATCCTGCCGGACGGGAGGAGAGTCTATCTCTTCCATCCTTGGGAGAAGGGGATCGTCCCGGTGGAGCCATGGGTGTACGTCGACGTGTCGATAAGCGAGTACCTGCGAACGATGGAGGAGCGCGGCGAGGATTCAGCCGATTACGAAAGCATCTGGTATTACTACTGATCTTTTTTATTCCGGAGGCGGAGTGCTTAGGGTCGCTTCCCACGTGAAGTGATACAGATTCCCGCTGATCGTCTGCGATCCGGTCCCCGACATTTCTGTCGCGTCGTAATCCCCGTCGAGTTCGATCGAGACGTTCACCGGCGGGTCGATGTTATAGTTCGTCCCCAATGCGGCTATGAACAGGGAGGAGCCGCGCGCCGTCCCCGCGGTTATCGACAGGTCGAACGGCTGTGAACCCGGCCCGACCAGGGTGATCGTCCCGGAGAGGGAACGATCCTCGTGGACGAGGGTGAGTCCGATCGGGCTCGTCAATCCGGCCGCCGGGCCGTCGGTCCAGGTAATCCATCCGTCCCAGCGGCCGGAGATGTCGATCCGCGGCGCAAGGAGGCAGGAGGACAGGGACAGGGTCGCAATGGCGATCCCCTGAACGATCATCCTCTTCTGAAACCGGCTGAGCATCGCAACCTCCGACATCGAAGTCTCTTCCCATCCGCCGAGCGGGGGAAGGAAGGCCGGGATCGGCCGGGGAGACACCGCGCACCTTTACCCCGGGTCAGAAGAGGCCGAGGTATATCCCGAGAACGTCGAGGATGCTGGCGATGACGCACGAGACGATCGCTACGGGGAGCCCATTCCGGAGCCACATCGATGCGGTTATCGGCTCTTCTGTCTTGTCGCTGAACGAGATGGCGAGCACGTTCGCCGTCGCCCCGACGGGGGTCGCGTTCCCGCCGAATCCGACCCCGAGAGCGAGGGCCCACCAGAGCGGAGCGACGGCGATCCCCCGCTCGCCGAGCCCGACGATGATCGGGAGCATGGCAATGGTGAACGGGACGTTGTCGACGATCGCCGACATTATCGCCGATCCCCACAGGATGGAGAGGGAGGCGAGTACGATCCCGCGGCCGGCGAGGGAGGCGAGGGCCGAGGCGATGATGTCGAACGCGCCCGATGCCTCGAGACCGCCGACGATGATGAACAGGGAGATGAAGAAGAGGAGGACGTCCCAATGCACTTCACGTAGGGCCTCCTGGGCGTCCGGACGGATCAGGATCAGCCCGGCGCTCGCCCCGATCAGGGCGACAAGGCCGGATTCGAGGCCGATCCGTTCGTGGATGAAGAATAGGATGATCGTCCCGGCGAGGACGGCGAGGATCCGGATCATCCTCCTCCGGTCGATGATGGCGCGGTGCTCGTCCATCTTGAGGAGATGTTCGATGTTGGCCGGCTGCTTAAACAGGGCGGAACGGAAGAAGAGGAGGAGGACCCCCAGGGCGGCGATCCAAGCGACGATCACGATCGGTGCGAGGTGGACGACGAAGTCGGTGAACGTCAGGCCGGCCGCCGATCCGATCAGCACGTTCGGCGGGTCTCCGATCAGGGTGGCGACCCCCCCGATGTTGGAGAGGATCGCCTCCCCGATCAGGAACGGGGCGATCGGGATCCCGAGTATGTCGGCGAGCGACATCGTCACCGGGATCATCAGGATTATCGTGGTCACGTTGTCGAGGATCATCGATACCAGGCTCGTCGCAAGCCCGAGGTAGACGAAAAGGAGCCACGGTCGGCCGCGGGCGAGCTTCGCCGCCTTGATCGCGAGGTACTCGAAGAACCCGGTCGCCCGAAACAGCCCGACGATGATCATCATCCCGAAAAGGAGGATGATCGTGTTCGGATCGATCGCAGCGCTCGCCTGTTCCGGCGAGTAGAAGGAGAGCCAACTCCCAAGTGCGAGGATGGCGATCGCGCCGATCAGCGCGACGACGGTCCGGTGGAGCCGCTCGGCGAGGATCCCGAAGTACGTCAGCCCGAAGACCGCACTCGCTAGGATCATCGGGAGGGTCGGGGCATCGATCATAAAAGGTGATCGTATGACTCTCCGCCTGGATCTGCAAATCGAATCGTATAATCAGGGGAAGGAGGGATATATGCCCGAACTCCCCGATCTCGAGGTGATGCGAGAGGGTCTCGACCGGCGCCTGGTCGGTCGGGAGATCCTCGCTGCGAATGCCTACTCCCCCTCGATCCTGAAGACGGCCTCGATCCCCCTCGAGGAGCTCGTCGGCGAGAGGTTCGCCGCCGTCTCCCGCCGGGGGAAGCACCTGATCCTGACCTGCCGCGATGACCTTCACGTCGTGGTCCACCTGATGCTCGCCGGTCGACTCGTCATCGCAAGGGGAGCGACGGAGCCGACGAAGGCGACGGCGTTCGGCCTTGCATTCGACGATGGAAGCGAGCTTCGGATCGTCGAAAACGGGGGTATCAAGCTGGCGAAGGTCTATCTGGTGGGCGATCCGATCGACGTCCCCGCGATCGCCTCCCTCGGGGTCGAGCCGCTATCGGAGATGTTCACTGTCGCGTATCTCAAGGAGCGGCTAGTCGGCCTACGGAGGCAGCTGAAGGGGCTGATCACCGACCAGCGGGTGATCGCCGGGATCGGTACGGCCTACGCCGATGAGATCCTGTTCGAGGCCCGCCTCTCCCCGATCCGGTATGCGAGTGCCCTCACCGATGAGGAGATCGAACGCCTCCATCGGGCGATAATGGAGGTCCTGAGGAGGGGGATCGAGGAGATCCGCTCCCGCTCGGACGGGGTCCTCCTCGCCGAGGGTTCCCGCGACTTCATGCGCGTCTACAAGAGGACCGGTCAACCGTGCCCCGTCTGCGGTGGGAGGATCGCCGAGATCCGCTACGCGCAGAAGAGGACGTATTACTGCCCGAACTGCCAGTCGAAGGGGAGGGCCATCCCCGACCGGCGGAGCTGGATGAAACGGTGAACGGCTAGCAGATCCGCGGGACCGGATCGCCGAGCGGCATGTCGAGGAACCGCCTCCCCCCCACCTCCGTCGCGATGACGACCCGGCCGGGGTACTCGTCGGTGACCCGGCCGATGACGGCAGCCTCCCCGCCGAGCGGATGAGTGCGGATCGCGGCGAGGATCTCCTCTTCCCTCCCGTCCTCGACGATCAGGATCGCCTTCCCCTCGTTCGCCACCTCGAGCGGGGAGATCCCGAGGAGCTCGGATAGGCTGAGGACCTCCCGGCGGAGCGGGATCTTGTCCTCTTCGATTTCGATCGTGGCCATCGACTTTCCCGCCATCTCGTTCAGCGCCGCGGCGAGCCCTCCCCTGGTCGGATCCTTCATCGCCTTGATCCCGCCGAGCGAAAGGGCCCGCTCGATCATCGGCCAGATCGGCGCGACGTCGCTTGAAAGCGGGGATTCGAGATTGAACTCCTCTCGCGCGGCGAGGAGGGCCATCCCGTGATCGCCGATCGTACCGGTTACGATGACCGCATCACCCGGTTCGATCGCGGCGTCTGAGATCGCGCGGACGGCGATCCCGATCCCGGCGGTGTTGATCGCTATCCCGTCGATCTCGCCGTGACCCATCACCTTGGTGTCGCCGGTGACGAGGACCGCCCCCGCCTCGGCGAGCGTCGCTGAGAACGAGGCGAGGATCCGGTCGAGGGAGTCGAGGGGGAACCCCTCCTCGACGATGAGGGCGAGGGTCAGCGCGAGCGGCCGCGCCCCCATCACAGTGAGGTCGTTCAGCGTCCCGGCCGCGGCGAGCCGGCCGATGTCCCCGCCGGGGAAGAAGATCGGCTTCACCACGTGGCTGTCGGTGGTGATCACTACCTCCCCCTCGGTCGGTATCTCGACCGTCGCCCCATCGTCGAGCTCGGTCAGCCCGATCCTCCCGGCGTGGCAATCCTCGAAATGGATGAGGATCCTCTCCCGCAGGAGCTTCTCCATCATCTCCCCTCCTGCGCCGTGCAGCGGGCTTATCTTCTCCTCTCTCAAGGGTTGATCCTTTCTCCGTAGCGGAACCAGATGCTGCATGCCCCTTCCGCCCCGACCATGCACGGACCGACCGGGGTGAGGGGGGTGCATCTCTTGGCGAACAGCGGGCAGTCGCTCGGGACGGCCCGGGCGGTGAGGACGTCCGGGCAACGGCAGCCGGGGATCTCCGGGTCCGGGCCGGCTTCTGGGAGATTGAACCTCCTCCGCGCGTCGATCCCGGCGAACGCCGCGCGGAGCTCGAGACCGGACGATGGGATCGTCCCTATCCCCCGCCAGGCGGCGTCCCTCACCTCGAAGACCTCCTCGATCAGCTTGAGGGCGGCCGGGTTCCCGGGCGCGTCGACGGCGCGCGGGTATGCGTTCTCCACCTTCGGTGCGGAATCGGCGATCTGGCGAAGGATGAGGGCGAGGGCGTAGAGGATGTCGAGCGGCTCGAACCCGCCGATCACGACCGGGATATCGTAGCGGTCGAGCCACCTCCGGTACGGTCCGGTCCCGATGATCGTCGAGACGTGCCCGGGGGCGAGGTAGCCGGCTATCCCATGATCGGGGAGCTCGAGGAGGGCGGCCATCGCCGGCGGGATCAGCTTGTGGGAGGCGAGGACGGAGAGGTTGTCCGGCGGGTCGTCGAGGACGATCGCTGCCGTCATCGGCGCCGTCGTCTCGAACCCGACGGCGAAGAAGACGACCTCCTTCTTAGTCTCCCGCGCCTCCTTCACCGCGTCCTTCGCCGACAGCACGGTCCGGATGTCGCACCCCTCCGATCGGGCCTGTTCGAGGGAGATCCTCCCGCCGGGGACCCTCATCATGTCACCGAACGAGCAGACGACCGCCCCGCTCTTCGCGATCGCCACAGCGGCGTCGATGTCGGACGCCGGAGTAACGCAGACCGGGCAGCCCGGCCCCTCGAGGATCGTCACCGTCTCGGGGAGGAGGCGGCGGAGGCCGTTGTGAGCGATCGCCACCTCGTGCGTCCCGCAGACGTGGACGATCTTGACCGGTTCGGGCGGGGCGAGGAGGCGGATCGCCTCGGCGAGGGCGCGGGCACGGGCCGGATCGGCGAGGCGGAACGGCGCGCTCATCCGACCCCGCTCGGCCTTTCGGGGGGATCGCCCTCGTCCTCGGGGCGGTGCGGTTCGAGGGAGGCGGTGAGTTCGTCGAACAGGGCGAGCGTCTCGCGGCCGTCCTCAGGGGAGAGGCGCTGGATGGCGAACCCGGTGTGGATCAGGATGTAGTCGCCCGGTTCCACCGGTTCGGACAGGGTATCGAGGCGGGCGGTCGTCCTCACCCCCCCGTAATCGACGTGGGCGATCTTCCCTTCCACCGAGATGACGCGCGCTGGCGCAGCAAGGCACATTTCCCATCACCGCGCCGATTATACCGGCCCCAGCGGGGAACACACCCCTCCTCGCCCCCTTTTCGAGAACTTCGGTTCGATGGGCCCTGCGATCGGCTCGCTTGTCCGATGTCTGATTACGCGCTAGGCTTCTTGGAAGAGAATATGGCGAGCGGACTGTATGAAAGGATCTACGAGACGGTGAAGCTGGTCCCGGCTGGGAGGGTGGCGACGTACGGGCAGATCGCCGCGCTCATCGGGATCCCGAACGGGGCGCGTCAGGTCGGGTACGCTCTCGCATCCCTCGGCCGCGGTAGGCCTCGGCCGGACGTCCCCTGGCATCGGGTCGTGAACGCCAAGGGCGAATCTCGGATCGGGAAAGA
>Ga0190334_1001100_pt1 | contig 12022 bp, 12 predicted proteins | sample 48720478_MG_FD_161270 | JGI IMG/M metagenome (GOLD analysis project Ga0190334, IMG submission 161270) | Hydrothermal vent sediment bacterial communities from Southern Trench, Guaymas Basin, Mexico - 4872-04-7-8_MG | ecosystem: Environmental > Aquatic > Marine > Hydrothermal vents > Sediment ...
ATCATAGACCTTGTGGCTTTCCAACAGTAATTAAGGATAAAAAAGGCAAAGAGAGGAAAATTTACAAACCAGAAGATTATCAGACACCTTATGAGAAATTAGAATCATTAGAAAATGCAAAACAATACCTAAAAGATGGTATTTCATTCAAAATGTTAGATGTGATTGCTTATCAGGAAAGTGACAATGATTTTGCCCAAGAAATGCAAAAAGCAAAAGAGAAATTATTCAAAAACTTTAAACATATACCGCAAGAAATGACAGAATTCACCACTTTCATTTCATGCTCATATGTTGATTAGAAAATGCTACTCTATTCCGTCGCACACATTGGTCTTGTACAAAGAAGCACCAATTTCCTAGCATCAAGCACAGTGATTGTCCCATCACCATCAATATCACACTTAGGACATGTACCTGCAGGTTGATTACGATAGGTGAGGAGAATGTTTAAGTCGTCTTGGTCAACATCACCATCACCATCTAGATCACCAATAATAACTCTGTATTTTTTTGATTCAAAGACAGCGCTTGCTTTCCAAGAACTATCAGCAACATAGGTATAATAGAGATTTTGGTCAGCTGAATTGACCGGATCGACTGGAAGATGAGATAAAGGAGAGCCAGAGGTAATAGATTGAAAATTAACTGGTATCCAACCAGTACCATCAATTTTTTGATAGGTTGCCTTAGGAGCGCAATGATACTGCCAGCCAGCAGGTAAGGAAGGAAGACTTGGATAGTCAGCAGCACAGGTTGGATCGTCACTTGGCAAAGAGATGTAAGCCGTCTTCGGCGAACCCATACCTGCGCCGCCATACTCAGAGAGATAAAGTTCAAGAGATTCATTAATGGAACGAATATCAATTACTCTTTTCGCGTCTCTGGTTGTTTTAAGATGTTCGGCAGGATTGATAATTATCAAAACTGCTGTGCTCGAAATAGCCAAGATAGCAACGGTAATTAAAAGTCCCAAGAGAGTGAAAGCTCTGCTAGAGGTATTATTCATATTTGTTTTTCGTTCGCTGACCTTTTTGTTGTATCTATAATAAAATATTTTAGGAAAAAAGTAAAGAGGTAGTAGAAATGACAAGGGAAGCAAAGTAGTTTTTTTCTTTAAAGAAAAGAAAGAAAGTGTCTTTTTCCCGATTTTTTCCCTGTCTAAATTTTTGCAAAGCGAAAATTTAGACGGGAAAGAAACGGAAAGAAAAATAGAGCTGGCTTTGTTTTTCAGATCTACCCTTCTCTAATAATTTTTTCAAATTCTTCTTTTTCAATAATTTCTTTTTCCAAAAGAGTTTCGGCAAGTTTATCTAGAATCTTTCTTTTCTTTTTTAAGATTGTCTCGGCTTTTTTGTAGGCCTTACGAATAAATTTTCTAACTTCCTCATCAACTTCATTGGCTAATTCTTCTGAATAATCTTTAGCCGTAACAATCTCTCTGCCCAAAAAGACCGCTTCTTCACCACTAGTTAAATTAAGAGGACCAATTTTTTCACTCATCCCATATTTAGTAACCAAAGCCCGAGCAATATCAGTGGCTTTCTTCAAGTCATCAGAAGCGCCAGTAGTGATATCGCCGAAAACTATTTTCTCAGCCAAATAGCCGCCTAAAAGAACTGCCATATCTCCTAAAAATTGACTTTTAGTTTTAAAATGCCTATCTTCCTCTGGTAATCTCAAGGTGTAACCAGCCGCCTGACCGCGAGCAATAATAGAAATTTTTTGAACTTTTTCAGCTGAAGGAATAAAAGCGGCTACTAAGGCATGGCCGGCTTCATGATAAGCAGCAATTTTTTTCTCTTCAGGAATTAAAAGATAACTTTTTCTTTCTGGACCTAAAATAACTTTTTCTATTGAATCTAAAAACTCTTGCTGGCTAACCACTTTTTTGTTCTTTCTGGCAGCCAAAATGGCTGCTTCGTTAACCAAATTCTCTAAATCAGCCCCAGAAAGACCAGGCGTTCTTTCAGCAATTCTTTTCAAATTAACATCATTAGCCAAAGGCATTTTCCGAGTATGAATTTTTAAAATTTCTTCTCGGCCTCTTAAATCTGGCAAATCCAAAATAACTCTTCTGTCAAACCTTCCGGGTCTAAGCAAAGCCGGATCTAAAATGTCAGGCCTATTAGTAGCTGCTATAACTACAACTTTATCATGCTTTTCAAAGCCATCCATTTCAACCAAAATTTGATTTAAGGTTTGTTCTCTTTCATCATGACCTCCACCCAAGCCAGCGCCTCTCTCCCGGCCAATAGCGTCAATTTCATCTACAAAAAGAATTGAAGGGGCATTCTTTTTGGCTATCGAGAAAGCATCTCTTACTCGAGAAGCGCCTACACCGACGAAGAGTTCGATAAATTCTGAACCAGAAATATGGAAAAAAGGTACACCAGCTGTTCCGGCCACTGCTCTGGCTAAAAGAGTTTTACCGCAACCGGGCGGGCCAACCAACAAAACGCCTTTAGGAATTCTGGCGCCGATATTCAAAAACTTCTGGGGATTTTTCAAAAATTCAACTACTTCTTCTAATTCCTCTTTGGCTTCTTTGAGGTTAGCAACATTATCAAAAGTAATTCTGCCTTTTTCTGGCTTGAAAACCCTTAAACGAGAGCGGCCAAAAGTTAAGGCCTGGCCAGCACCTTTTTGGGCTTGCTTAAAAGTCCACCAGAAAAAAAGAAGCAAAAGAAGAAGAGGTAAAAGCGAGGAAAGAACAATTCCTAGCCAAAAATTAGAACCGGCTTCGCTTTTAACATTTATCTTGACTCCCTTTAAATCCTCATTAGTCAAACCAAACTCTTTCAAGGTCTCCAACAATCCTTGACTAGCTTCTTTATAAGAAACAAGCTCCTCTCCTTCTTTGGTTTTAAGAGTTATTTTTTCTCCTTTGAGAACGATTTCTTCAACTTGGCTATTCTTTATTTTTTGAACAACTTCATTCAAACTAATTGTCTTGACTGGAGCAAATAAATTGCTTGAACCAAGCCAAGAAAAAAATAAGCCAAAAAGAAAAAAAAGGAAAATAACCAAAAAGATGTTATTTAAAATTCTTTTCATCTTTATTTCTTAGGCATTTTTATACCAAAATTATATTTAAAAAAATCTTTTTAGCAAATTTAAATCAGTGGGAGGTAAAAAAATTTTTTTGACAACTCAAAACAAAAGAAATTTTATAAGGTAAGATTTTTTAAGTAGAGAAACACCTTTTTTCTAAAAAAGGGGTCTGAAAGACCCCTTTTTTTTAATACACAGATATTGAAGAACCTGAAATAGTTTCCCATCTTGAAATTATCCTGATTTCTTCAATCCTGATCCTTTCCTTCCCTCCTAATAATATCTTCTCTTCATCTACTTCCTTTAGAATCCCAATTTTTTTCTTTCCATTCTCAACTTCAACTTCAACCTCAATTCCCTTTCTTGCCCATCTTTTTAAAATGGGCAGAACATGAGATTGAAAAAAATTCGGCTTAACGAATTCAACTTCTATTTTCTGTATTTCTACTCCTTTTCCTCCTTCAACTTTCCCTTCAACTCCTTTACTCAAAAAAGATTCGTTTCCCCAAGGAGTAAATGTTCCATCCCAAGACATTTTCTTCACCTCCTTTCCTTATTTATTTTTTTAAATAACTAAAAAATCTCCCGGTTGGGAGATTTTTTAATGACTACTTAATATCTTATTTTTTTATTTTAAAAAACCTCCCAACCGCTGGGAAAAAGCAAAAAAACTAAACCAATATTGGTTAGCGGCTGAGAAGTTGTTTTCTATTGTCTGCCAAGTATTCTCTCTCATTAATTTTAAACAAAATAATAATTCCCTAAAATTTTTTGTCAAGGAGATATACAAGATGAGGACATTTTTGACAAGTAGTATTTTCTCCTCTCCCTCCTTACTCCTCCCCCTTCAGAGTAGGAAGAGAAGATTTCTTCGGTTCCTCCCCCTCCGACTTGTGTCGGAGGGGGAGGACGTAGGAGGGGGAGGGACTGAGGAAATATTTTCCCTCTTCCAACCTGTGTCGGAGGAGAAGAATGAAAAAAGAACTAAAAAAGAGTTGGATCTATCTCTTCATTTTTACGTTTTTCTCGGCCTTGTTTTTGGCATTCTTATTTTCTGCCGACAAAAATCTTTCAACTCTTGACAAATGAAAATTTTTGAATATATCTTCTCAAACAAAGGCGAGTCCGTCAAGGACTTGACAAAAAATTTTTTTTGGATTAAAATTCGCAGGCAACTTGAAAATTTAAAAGGAAAGGAGGTGATGGGATAATTCAAAAGTTTAGTTTTCTAAAAAAATTAAAGGAGGTGTAGCATGAAAAGGTTAGGAGGAGGGTTAGTAGTAGTAGCATTGGTATTTTTGTTAGGTATAGGCAATGTATCCGCTGATAGTAGCAGTACAGCAAATGCAGGTGCAAGTGCAAATGCGAGTGCAGGTGCGGCTTCATTTGCGAGTGGAGGCTCAGCCTCTGCCCATGTGTCTAATGTGAATGTTACAGCGCCTGAGATTAAAGTAGGAGTAAGCGTGAATCCTGGGCAGGAAGTTTCGCCTGAGACGACTTCTCGAGTAGAAATTGATTCCCATGCGGTAACCAATTACAAGTATATCAATCGGCAATTCTTTCCTATTGGAATACCGCCAATCGGTGGAACGATGCAGGATTTCCTTGCACCAAGCCAGTTCGGCTACCCTTGGAATTTTAGTCCGGTGCTTGAAGGAACTTGGAAACAGAAAGGAGAAATTAAAAAGATAAAAATCAAAGAAATGAAAGAGTACTGTTACCGGAAGCTCAAATCCCAAAAAAAAGTAACGGTAGTGGCTAATCACAAAGTATTGATAGAAGGTGAAATTATAGGAGAGATAAAGATAAAGGCAGCAGAAAGCGAAGATTCTCTCTCGATTCAGATGGCTGCAATTGATAGACTAGCCAGCTGGGGAGCAAATGTGATTTGGATTAGAGTAAACGCCCTCGAGCATGAGGCTAAATCCAGTTATTCTGGTTTTATTCTTGGAGGCGGTACCGGTGGCGTGATGGCATCCCAGGAAAAGGTAGCCGCTAGCGGCAGCGGCGGAATCGGGAAAGGATCTAGCAGATTAAGTTTCTTGCACTACCCAGTAGTACACGCAACTGGCTATCGGGGAAAGTTAGTTGAAGTAAAAAAGGAAATAAAAAAGGAAGTAGAAGAGAAAGCTAAAAGTGGCAACGGAAAAAAGTGGCAAGCAATTCAATAAAATAAACAAAGGAGGTAAAAATGAAAAAACTTTTATTGTTAGCAATATTAGTTATAGTCTTAGTAGGAATCGGGTGCGGGAGCACTCAAACCTTAAAATATCACCAATGGGTGCCACAGATTCAACAGTCACAATTGCAACAGCCATTACAGCAACAACAGCAACATCTTAAAAAGTAAATTAAAGTAAACTCTAAAACGAAAGGAGGTGAGAAAGCTTTTTTTGGGCTTAGCAAGCCAAGAAGAGAATTCAAAAATAAAGGAGGTGAAAAAGAAGCTAAAACAGGTTTAGCAAACCGAAAGAAAAGAAAAAAATTAGGAGGATAAGTTATGAAGGAAAAGTTTTTAAGAGTGTTATTAGCATCATCCAAGGAGAAATTTTTAGGAGTGTTATTAGGAGTATTCTTGGTATTAGGGCTAACCATAATGGTCCCTGTTCAAGGGTTTGCCCAAGGATTTTATGTGGGCGGCGGAAGCGATCAGTACCAATACATGATGAATGATGGAGCCATTACCGACACTACTCTTTGGCAATATCAATCTCAGATGCAGCAGACGGTTTTTGGCGTTGAGAACATGGCGGTGGCAGAAGTAGATTCTTTCATGTCTGGATATATGGAGCAGGAAATCGGAAATTGTTGTTCAACTGCTTATACCTCAACCGGGAACTCAACCTATTATGGAGTATCCGTAGACACAGGTGTATCCGCTGGCGCCGGCGCGGATGCTTACGCCTTCACTGCTACCACAGGGGACGCCTTTGGGTATGCTGATGCTTACACTGATGTATCGATCACAATATTACCCTAGACCTTAAATTCATAAGGAGAGGCAAATGCCTCTCCTTTTTTTATTTTTTAATTTTAAATCCTTTAAATTTCTATTTTTTAAAATAAAACCAAAATTCTTTTAATTTTACTTCTAAAAATAACTAAAACATAACTTGGGGCTTAAAATAGATCTATCTGGAAAAAATAAGAGGTATCCCCACTTTTATCCTCCTCCTCCGACCTGTGTCGAAGGAGAGAGATTAAGAGGAAGACGGAGAACCAAATTTCAAATTTAATTATGATCGTAATTAAATTTGAAATTTTAGAAGTTCCAAAAATAAAAGCGATCGCTTTTATTTGTAAATTTTTGTAAGTTCAGAGAAACGGCGAGGGTAGGCCTCTCCGACTTAAGTCGAAAAAGTTTGACCTTGCTTAATCTTTACTCAAATCAAAACAATAACCAAAATTATCAATTACTTGATTGATTTCTTTAAAAGAATTGCCTATCTTTTCTAACTCAATTAAATAAAAATAAAGTTTATCTTCTTAAGTGAAATTTGTTCTCGGCAAAGAAAAGAATTGGAAAATCTGAGAAATTTCCTCTTTAGTTAAAAAATCATCTGGATTTTGATAAAAATAATAGTTCCCTTTTTGGTTAAGAGCCAGATTTTTGAGAAAGAAAGTGTATTTTTTATCTTTCTTTATCAAAAAACTTCCTTGATATTCATTTCCCTCAACTGAAGGTTGAGAACAAAGAAGAGATCCTCGATTGCCTAAATAGTTTGGCAGAGAAGTTTCTATCTTTCTTGAAGATTTTTTTATTTCAAAAGTTGAACTGCTATTAGTTGAAGGCAAGAAAGCGTTTTCAGAAAAAGTATAAAGACGAAGAGAATTATTTTCTACTTCAATTTCTTTGTTCCAAGAAACATAAATTCTCAGGTAAGTAGTCGTCTTTGCCTGAAAAGATAAAGAAAGGACTGGCGAGGAAAAACCTTCTTTTTCTTGATAAGACCAAGAAAGGTTGCCAAAATAATTATTGCCACCGCCTTGAGTATAATTAAGGTCAAGAAAATCATAGTCAAAATATCTTTCTAAATTCTCTTCTTCAATTAGAGGCAATTCTTCAATTGCTTTGTCAAAACTAAGGTAAACCCGATAAGCCGAACTAGTTGGCAAGGAAAGAGAAAAAACAAGGTTGGCAGAAAGAGAAGGAGAAATTTCAGTAGAAGAAGAGGTTAGATGGTTGAATTCGCCTTTAACTTTTTCGAAAAGAGAAAGGAAAATTTTCTTTTTGGAATTCGTTTTAGGATTGTTATAATTAACTTTTATTTTTATTTCTTTTGAAGAGCTATTAAAGTAATTATAAGGAGAGACAACTTTTATTTCTGGCCAACTAAAGCCATAACCATTGTTATCAAGAAAAACCTGATTGTTTTCATCTCGAAGATAAAGAACTAAATAGTCATCTAGATTAAAAAGATTTTCTTTCACTTCTTCTGAATTAAGGGCCTTGCCAGAAAAAGCCGAACTTGAACTGGCAGAAAGAATCTGCCAAGGATTTTGGCTGACAATCTGATACTTTTTGCCTTTTTCCAAAGAAAGAAAATCATTTAGATTAGGAAAAAAATGAAAAGCAAAGCTTTTTTCTTCTTTTCTCTCAAAAACGAAAAAGTTAAAGCGAGACCTCCAAAAATGGAAATCCAAAATGCCCCAAGAATGACAGAGAAAGAATTAGTAAATGCTTCATTATGACTGGCAACTCAATCATAGCAATGAAATCCCCATAGTATTTCTCCAATCCCAAATTCTAAAACGACAGCTACGAGTTGTTTTCTAAATTCTTTTGATTCTCGCCAATTTGAAACCCACCAATTCAATTTTTTCTTTGGCAAAAGAAAAAAACTTCTAACTCTTTTTGAAAAAGACATAATTAAAAGTTTTAAAAGTTTTGTTTTTTCTTACTTTAAAAAACTTTAAAAAAAGCAAAAAGAAATGTCAAATTTGGGTTAAAAAATGAGGATTTAATTAGAATAGATTAAGGAGTTTAACAATAAAAAGAATGTAAATCAAAATATACATCGCTCCTTCCCAGATGTAAATCCTTCTGGAAATTCCAGAAATCACAAAAAGGAAGGTGGCAAGAACTAAAAAGGGAAGCCCAATCAAAAAGGTAAGATTATCTACTGCCAGGGGTCTAATTAAAGTAGGAACTCCAGCTACAATTAGGATATTAAAAACATTTGAGCCAAAGACATTCCCCAAAGCAATTTCATATTTTTTCTTTATGGCTGCCCTGACCGAAACAACTAATTCTGGCAAGGAGGTGCCAACAGCAACACCAGTAATGGCTATTAGGCCAGCGGATATCTTTAGAATTTCAGAAATTTTTAAAACCGACTCAATAGTATAGTTAGCACCGATAATCAAACCAACTATTCCTAAAATTAAAAAAAGAAAGGTTTTGAAATTTAACCTCGCTGGTTTTTCTTTTATTCCTTCCCTTCGCCTTTCAACTCGGGAGGGTAAAATTTTAATCTTTGTTCCTTCAGGCAAAATCTCTACCAGTTCTGGGCTGATTACCTCTTCTTTTCTTTGAAAAACTGTGTAGAGGAAATAGACGGCAAATGCTAATAGAAGCAGAATCCCTTCTCCAAAAACAATTTTTCTATCCCAAACAATAAAGACAAACAAACCAGTGGTAGCGGCTAAAAGAGGAGCATCCAGATCAATTAAACTCCTCTTAACAAACAAACTCCGGGCAGCAACCGCTGACAAGCCAATAACTAAAAGGATATTGGCAATGTTTGAACCAATTACATTAGCAGTAACAATTTCGCTTGCCCCTTTTAGAACAGCGGCAACAGAAGATGCCAGCTCGGGAAAAGAGGTACCGATAGAAACAATAGTCACCCCAACAATAAAAGGTGAAATTTTTAAAGCCAAGCCAATCTTTTCTGAACTTTCAACAAACCAATCAGCCGACTTTACCAGTAAAGCTAAACTTAAAATAAAAACCAAAATCCAAATTATAAGCATATGTTTTACATATTTTGAACAAAATCCTGATACCGACCTTGAATTGTCACTCGCAAGGCGATAATCCTGTCAAACATTTCCCACTCCGAGCTCTGCTTCATAAACAAATCAATTACTATTTTTTAAACCTACAAGATCTTACAAATTCATATCCTAACTGGGTAAATCCAATTAACTTGTATGTTCTTAATTGTATCGGATATTCTCCTATTTTTACGCCACCAAAAGAAGCAGGGGGCTGACATAAATTTAATCTAAAAAGATTATCTGCTATTACATCAAATTGATTCCTATCAATCTCGAAATTTTGACAAATTTTTTCTTTGTCAAAAAATATCTCAACCTTATTTTGATTTTTGTTTCTATTTACCTCATCAAACATCCTATCTAATAGAGACACTTCTATTGGCGACAATTGTTTCAAAATTTCTGCAAAACTTGGTTTTACTGAATATCGTCTATTTGGATCTGCTGCATTCGCTAAAAGAGCTGCCCATTTGTTTTGCATATCTTCATTTTCTTCAAGAGAACCATTTTCTAAAATTGATACCAAAGTTTTTGGTAAAACCTTTGCTGGTTCGATACTTTTTTCTTCAAGAAATCGTTTTGCTTTTAAGACTATATTTATTTGATTCTTAAATCGCCAAAACTTAATAGTATCTTGAATAATTCCGCCACCCTCTGTAAGAGCGGGGTTTACTAATTTTCCAACAAATTCTTTTGCCGCTTCAAAAGATTGTTTTATTGCCTCCTTTGCCAATTCTATGCTTTTATCATTATTCATATTAATAATATTTCTTTAACAACGAATTTAACAAACTCGCAAGTTCAGTGTATGGTCTATCATTTTGTCTTTCAAAATAATCTAAAATCAATCTTAAGGTTTCTCCTTTTCTAAATATTGCCGCAATGATTCCCTCTGTCCACAATTTTTCGTTTTCTAATATCTTCCTCCAATGTCTAATCGGTAAATCTTTTATTTCCTCAAGACTTTTTTCTGGTTCCTTATCAAAATCAATCTCGGGAATTTCTGGAAGACTATCTTTCCATTGCTTCAACCAAGCAAGAATTTTCTCCCATAAATCAGGCTTGCCAATATAATCAAATAATTCTTTACCATAAAGTAAGTGAAGTTCTGTACCATAAAATTTACTTAATCTTTCAAGCTCTGCCAAATAATAGTTTTTATTCTTTGACAAATCAGGATCAATAAAATACATAATCCCGATAAGTTTATTTTTGTGTTTTTTGTATAATGTTTCCAGTTTAGTTTCAAAATTAGAAATTTGTCCCCGTTTTTTAGTTGAGTCGTGATCATCTCTTACTTTCTGCTCTATAAAATAATAAATTCCTTTCCCCTCAAAGTATTGGTCCAAAGATAAAGAGTCGCCATTCTCTCCTACAATTGATTTATTAAGAATTTCAAAACCACATTCTCTTAAAATTTCCTCTATCAATTCCTCAAAAGCATCGCCAAATCTAATTTCGTGAGATTGTAAAAGATGTTGAAGAATCTTTGCCCCCGGTTTTGTGGGCCGGAATAAACCTATAAACCGCTCTGGTCTATCAGCGATTTTCTTTAGTAATTCTCTCTTTTCGCCTTCAAATATATGTTTGTTTAGTATCTGACAAAATTTATCGTAGTTCATAATGATTTATTCTAATTTCATATACTTTTTAATTTTTTTACTATCACCTAAAAAATCCTCCTGTATGGCTAACGGTTTTTTAAATCTTTCAACTATTCCAGCCACATATTTTGGGTTAATTTCTATCATAATAAAATCTCTTTTCAGAGTTTGAGCTACATATCCCGTTGTGCCTGTTCCAGCAACAGGGTCTAATATTAGATCTCCTTCTTTTGTTGAAGATAATATAACCCGTTTTAATAACTCTATTGGTTTTTGGGTAGAGTGTAATTTCTTTCCTTCTTTATCTTTAATTCTTTCTTTACCCCAACAAAGAGGCAACACCCAGACATTCGCTCCTACGCTTCCAATGCCAACCTTTTTAGCGTACTCCTTGTTAAAAGTATATTTTTTGGCTTTTTTATCTTTAACTGCCCAAATCAGGGTTTCTGTCGCATTAGTAAATCTCACACCTAACCAATTCGGCATAGGATTTGTTTTAACCCAGATTACATTATTAAGAATCCAGTAGCCCAAATCCTGCATGATCTTTCCGATTCTAAAAATACTATGATATGTAGCGATAACCCATATTGTGGCCTGCGGCTTCATTACTCGTTTTACTTCAGTAAGCAGTTTTTTAATAAACTCATCATATTCTTCAAAAGAAGAAAACTTGTCCCATTCATCATTTACGCCTTCAACAACAGTATTAACCGTCCATCTCTTTAGCTCCTTATTATTAGGCAATTGTAAAAAGTAAGGAGGATCAATAAAAACCATATCCACGCTTTCATCATCTATCTTTTGCAAAACCTTAAAAGCATCTCCTAAAATAATCTTATTCCTTACTTCTTCTATAGAATATTTTTGTTTTTCGATTATATCTCTTAAGACCAGATTATTCATTGTAGACGAAATGAATTTCATAATTATTTTTTTCTTGGCGGAAGGGTAGGGATTCGCCCAGTACCACTAAAGGGTACTGGGCGTCCAGAACCTTTTAATAGTTCTGGACGAACCCACAACTTCTAGAAAAAATCTTGAATCATTCTCTTAAATTATTGTTTAGCGGAAGGGCAGGGATTCGAACCCTGGGTACCCTTTCGGGCACACTTGCTCTCCAGGCAAGCCCGTTCATCCACTCCGGCACCCTTCCGAAGATAGCTATTTGGCAGTTGGCAGTTGGCAGTTAGAAGTCGGCAAAAAGTATAAATAAAACTATAATTAAATTCTGTTAAAAATCAACTTTGCCAAAAAAACTCTCGTTTAGCCCCCAATATCTTTTTAAAAAAAGCCAGAGAAAAAGATAGTACAGAAAAAAGAAAATAATAAACAAAGGAAATGGCAAGGATAAAGAAAAA
>Ga0190334_1001103_pt1 | contig 12015 bp, 8 predicted proteins | sample 48720478_MG_FD_161270 | JGI IMG/M metagenome (GOLD analysis project Ga0190334, IMG submission 161270) | Hydrothermal vent sediment bacterial communities from Southern Trench, Guaymas Basin, Mexico - 4872-04-7-8_MG | ecosystem: Environmental > Aquatic > Marine > Hydrothermal vents > Sediment ...
ATAATTGCGATTGGGACGGAATCAGTATTCAAGATTCAAACAACAATAATGTATCAGGCAATGAATGTATTAATAACAATAATGGTATAACCCTTAAGAATTCGAACAATAATATTATATCACGCAACAACTGCAAGAATAATAACTTGTTTAATGGCATGTATATCAAAAATTCGAGTGATAATACCATTTACCTGAATAATCTAATAGATAATACAAACAATGTCTATCCCCCTGCATCAACAAACATCTGGAACTCCACCGAGAAAATAACCTACACATACAAAGGTAAAACTTACACAAACTGCTTAGGTAACTACTGGAGCGATTACAAAGAAAAATATCCGGATGCTGAAGAGATAGATGGAACTGGGATCGGAGACACGCCTTATAGCATAAATTCCGATAATGACAATTATCCGCTGATCATGCCTTTTGAAAATTACTTTTTGACAACTGAAAACATATTTGACACCGGCACACCCTCAAATCCATACCCCTCAATAGCAGGCACGCATACTGGAACAATCATACCAAATCGAACGATCACCATGAACAAACTTTACACTTATTCATGCGAAGGCACAGGCGGGCATACCGAATACGCAAGGATTTATAACGATTCATGGAGTATCGAGACTTTACCATGGGAAGGCTATGGTGGAGATTGGCGTAATCTTTCTTTCGCTGAACCTTTCAAGTTGTGTGCAGAAGAGGAGTATAAATTCACATTAATAACAGGCTCCTACCCACAAATCATACACAAACAAAATCATACAACCCTGGATGGAAGCTTAATCACATGCACGAAATTTACAGATGCGAATGGGAGGGTTTATTATGACTAGATACCGGCAATTCGGCTGGAGTAAAGTTCTTTGATAAAACTTTCTTCCAAGAATGTTTTACTGGATACCTGCGATAAAGTTGTGGAGAATTTAAAGAATCTGCATCGCTATACAGTACAGAAGATTGTCGAACGGTAGTTAGTGGAAGGGGCTGTAATATGTTTATTCTCTCCTGATCTCCACCACATCACTGCCCTTTATAACTTTAAACTCGATATCAGCCAGGAATCTCTTCGTCACGTATATATTCGTCCTGAGATGTTCCGTCACCTCCCTGACCTTCAGCTCAGAACCGGTATCCGCAAGAGCAATATAGGGTATAAGCTGGTCAGCGAGGTGTATATCAACGGTGGAAGAGGAATTCAGTTCTTTTATTATCTCATGAGCTGCTTCTTTGCCCACGAGTTCCGCTCTCTTTCCTGGCTTACCAAGTGCACTGCCGCTCTTATAGCCCAGCCATAGGGTAATGCCACTGCCAGTTGATGCTGCTCCTGATGGCGTTTTATCACCCACATCACGCTCTAACTCTATTGCAGCGCTGTAGCCGTAATCACGCAATACCTGCTCCGCTGCTCTCGCCTGCCGCTCTGTTACATGTGCGGGCAAACCGCGGGAATGCGAGATGCCACTTACCATTACCATCGGTTCCTGCTGCTCTGGTTCAGGTTTAAACCCTCTTAGCGTACCATCCAGAGGTGATATCTGCACCTCTACTAACCCTCCACCTCTTGGATAATAACCCCGCTGCTTCACATCAAGCTGGATATCACAGCCCATAACATTCAGAGCTTTCAGGAATACACCTGTGTAGAAATCAATCGGGGGAGCCCATCTCACATCGGTTCCACCTTTTACCCTCACCACACTCTCACAATCCGCGAACAATGCAACCGGGATAAGACATTGCAATAACAATGTTATGCTACCCGCAGTACCTATGTCCAGCTCAGTATTGATGCACTTCAAAACGCCGGGTGAGAACTTCAGCTTCTGGGAATGCAATTGCAACCCCTCAGTCTTACCGCCTGACAATCTCTCTACTGCTTTAACGGCATGCAGATGTTGAGCTGCAAGACCAGGATTAGGTCTATTAGCTCTTATGTTCCTTATCTCCACTTCCTGACCGGTTATAGCAGCAAGAGCTATTGCGGTTCTTACTATCTGCCCACCCCCCTCTCCTACTGAACCATCTATCTCTATCATATATATCACATATCTTTCATGGGCGCATACTCATACTCCAGTATCTACTCAATACATCCCTCACCTCTTCTACTCTATTCTTCACTACTTCTCCTGGTGTCATTGCTTCCCGATGCTTATCCTTATCATCAGTTCCGGCGAGCAGGGAATTGAAGACAGCAGAAACTGATTCTGCAATTGCTGACAGATTATATCCACCTTCCAGAGTTATCACGAGCTTGCCATTGCTGTTCTCTGCTGCTATCTCTTTTATTACATCCGTGAACAATCCAAAGCCATGAGAGGTTACCTTCATAGAAGCCAGTGGATCATCAACATGGGGGTCGAAACCAGCAGACACGAGTACAAAATCGGGTTTGAACTCCCGCGCTACTGGCATCAGCAGATTATTCAATGCATAAAGGTATCCGCCATCATCGGTACCGGAAGGAAGCGGGACGTTTATTGTGTAGCCTTCTCCTGCTCCTTTACCCACTTCAGTCAGCCAGCCAGTGCCGGGATAATAGGGATACTGATGCAGAGAGAAGTACAGGACAGAAGGGTCATTTAAGAACGCCTCCTGCGTGCCATTACCATGATGTACATCCCAATCAGCGATTAAAATGCGCTTAATTCCATATTCACGCTTCAAATGCTCAGCAGCAATCGCAATGTTGTTGAATATGCAGAACCCCATACCCCTGCTCGAGGTAGCATGATGCCCGGGTGGTCTTACCAGTGCAAATATATGCTTCATTGTGGGTTCTTCCATTATTGTATCTACCGCTTTGAGCACACCTCCTGCCGCGAGTAGGGCTATCTCAAAGCTATCAGGGCAGATTGGCGTATCCGGGTCGAGCATACCCCCACCACGAGCACTCATCACTTCTACTTTTGATATATATGCGCCCTGGTGGACGTATTCTATCTGCTCCCTGGATGCTTTTATCGGCGATAGCAGTTCCACTCTCTCAGTTATACCCTCTGCATCCAGTTTTTTCATTATAGATAGCAGTCGTTTGGCTCTCTCAGGGTGACTACGTCCAGTATAATGTCTCAAATAAGAGGCATGATAGACGAGACCAGTACTAGTACTTTTACTTTTCATCTCTACTCCTTCCTCTTCCTTATACTCCTTATTATGTTATGCTCTCATTTTTAAACCTTTTATAGTAGTAAAGGGAGTATAATACCAAATAAATACAAATAGCAAACGAGGTTGAAAATATGGCAATGAAGGGGGCACTGATAGAAACAGGTAAGAGTCTGATGGAGGCGGTGTTGATTGTTGGTCTTATAATAGTGGTGGCATATGCGCTCACGGGTACGTGGCACATCGGCTATGCTGTTGAGTCCGGGAGTATGGTACCAAACATGCAGGTAGGGGATTTGATATTCGTACAATCACCGCATCGCACACATATCATAACGTATGAGGAGGGTATGCAGTGCAATTATAAATCATTCAATAATTACGGGGACGTGATTATATACAGACCAGATGGGTTCTCTTCCATAACACCGATTATACACCGTGCGATGTACTGGGTGAACAAGGGAGATAAGATGCCTGATGGTAGACCTGCGCCTCATGCGGGTTACATTACAAAGGGCGATAATAATAGTGCCTATGACCAGCAGTGTCTGGCTGTGAGAGTTAGTGATGGCAGGTGGGTCAGGATTGAGCCAGTGAAGCCAGAATGGGTCATAGCGGTAGCAAGGGTGCGTGTTCCTTATCTGGGATACCCCTCACTCATATTGAAGAAACCGGCAATCATAAAAGAGAAGTTATCAATCATAAAGAAGATGTTATAAAATGGTAAAGCCTAAGATAACACTACTGGACTTCCTGCATCTGAAGAAAGAAGATGATACTGCTGCTGCGGTGATAGAGGAAGATGTACCGGGCGAAGGAGAAGTAGGAGAAGGAGAAGAAAAAGAAAAAACTCATACTCGTATATACTCTGTATGGGAAATAACGCGCTACATCAGGCAGAAATTGGATAGTGATGAGTTATTAAGGGATATTTATATAAAGGGTGAGCTCTCCAATGTGAGTCAACCCACTTCCGGGCATGTCTATTTCACACTCAAGGATGAATATTCAGAGTTGCGGTGTGTGATGTTTCGTAATAGGAATGCATTACTGAAATTTAGGCTTGAAGATGGTATGAGTGTGATAGTCCGGGGGCATATAAGCGTGTATGAGAAACGGGGCAGGTATCAGTTGTATGTAGAAGAGCTGCAGGAGTCGGGTATAGGTGCGCTATATCGAGCTTTTGAGCAATTGAAGAAGAAGCTTAAGGACGAAGGCATGTTCGATGCCACACATAAGAAGCCGATACCGGTTATTCCCCATACCATAGGTATTATCACCTCCCCTACCGGTGCAGCCATCCGTGATATGATAAACATCACGAGGCGGCGATTCCCTCATGTGCATATCCTGCTGGCACCGGTAGCAGTACAGGGCGAAGAAGCTGCTCCTCAGATTGTTAATGCCATCAAGCTGATGAATCGTGTGAATAGGGAACTTGAGAAGGTGGATGTGCTCGTGGTGGGACGAGGTGGTGGTTCAATAGAAGAGCTGTGGGCTTTTAACGAGGAGAGTGTAGCAAGAGCGATATTTGCATCTGAAATTCCTGTAATATCGGCAGTGGGGCATGAAACCGACTTTACCATCTCGGATTTCGTTGCAGACCGGCGAGCGGCAACACCATCAGAAGCTGCTGAGCTGGTCGTGCCTGATAAGCGGCAGATAGAGAAGAATATGAGCACGCTTGAGCTGCAGTTGCGGCAGAACATCTACAAACTGATAGAGCAGCAAAGGCGGAGACTTGAGAGTATAGAAAAGAACGTCCTGTTCAGAAAGCCCACTGAGAGGATAAACCAATATCGGCAGATGGTGGACGAAGTGAAGAGAACCCTGATTGCTGAGGTTATGCATCGTGTGCAGCTACACAGGAAGGGTTTACAGGCTCTTACTGGTAAACTTGATGCTTTAAGTCCGCGAGCAATCCTCGAAAGGGGTTATAGTATCTGCTTGAAGGAACAAAAGGTGGTGAGGAGTGTGATGGATATCTCGACCGGGGACATGCTAAGAATCCTATTCCGGGATGGGGAAGCGATTTCAGAGGTGAAGGAGAAGAAGCATGAAGAGACATGAAGCATATCAAAATAGAGTTCCATCCTGCTCATAACCCCTGTTAAGGTATAGTGCGAGCTCAGCCTTCATCAATTCCCTGCTCAGGTATGATGCATGCTCCAGCAGCGAGACCTTCTTCAGCCGCAGGATTGTATCCATCACTTCCTTCGCATTCAAACCCACTATCTGGATACCAGAGGGCAGGTGCTTAGCATATATCTTTCGTCTGCCTCCAACCTCACAGATACCGATTTCAAAAGACCCTGCGGGGTCGAGCCGCCATTTCTTCGCGCCTCTTGCTTCTATAACATCTGCATCGGCGTTAATTTGCAATACCGGCTTACTTCGCTTCTCTTTCATGATGAGAAGATCGAGTCCGAGGTCCTTAGGTGTGCTATTACGAGCTTTCGAGAGCATCATCATCTCCGATGCCACTCTTAATTCCTTCACACTACCCTTCGCCTTGGCACTGTATTCGGGTGTAAAAAGGATATCAGCACCTATATCAGAGGCAATGCCAGCTAAAAGTGCGTTCACGCCGACAGAGTCGGCATCCATGAGCTCCGTTACGTTACCGGCACCGAAGAATAGTGGTGTACACTTATCCAGCAGCCTGAAGAGATAATACCGGTGCAGTGACTCTCCTATTCCATAGCCGACGGCATCCAGAACAGGGTCTGCTATTATGCGCTTGATGCCCATCTCACGTGCGGTATTTATGTTCGTAAGCAGTGTGGATAATTTAAGACCGGTATTGGTATTGGTATCGGGCACAACAACCGCTGCTATATCATTTCTCGCTATTGCATCCCCAACTGCAGAGATATTCGCACTGTTGAGGCTGAGCACCATATCGGCACCTGACTCTATGCCCGCGAGTATAAGTTCCTGCTCCATGGTATCAACAGAGATGGGGAGCTCAGGTGCGAAACTACGAGCAGCCTTAACCGCCCTTCTCACATCCGCAGGATTCGCACCTATATGAACGCCAATATCCACAATATCGGCGCCACTCTCGATGAAGTATTCCATCCTGTGTTGGATATCCGCATCATCCATCAGAGTTGCATCCACAAGCTCTGCACAGACCTTCATCCTCGTAACCCCTCCTATTTTCACACCTCTCAGCCTGAACTTATCCTTCGCTCTTCTCTCTAATACCCGTAAGAGCTGTTTAGCATCCTCTTTCCTCTTCATGCTCAGTAATACATCGGCAGGTATCCGGGCAGAGAATTCTATTCTATCAGCGAATTTCAAAATTTCGGTGATGTCGTATGCGTTCCGCGGTCCCAATCGAACAGGTGTCTTCAACTCTCGCTCTAAATGAGAGAAATTGGCTTTGCAAAGTCCTGAGACCAGAATGAGGTCATACTTATTACCATTACCGGATTGTGTAACGAGTGCCCTTCTCAACGACGCTGGTGTTGAAAATGCTGCTATGTCCAGGTCTTGTGTGAGTACTTCACATTGCAGCGCAGAAGCTGAACTACCGTCTATATCTATATTCTTTACCGCATCACGAACCATCCACTCTGCCTTCCTTCCCGTGGCTAATAGGATTCTCATCTGTAAATGTAAATCTTTTCTCATACACTATGGCATCTTCACCGTCTGCGTAATAGCCATGTATAACAAAAGCGGGTTTAAAACCCTGACGCTCGTAGAACCTTATTGCTTCTTTGTTACTCTTCCGCACTTCCAGTGTTACTCGCTCAAAACCGTCATTGTAGAATTCTTCGTACAACCGCCGCAATAAGCTACTCCCTATTCCCTTCCTTCTATACTCACGCTCCACAGCGATCCCGGAGACATGCCCGTGTCCATCCTTCACCGCTCCCGCAACAAAACCGATAACATCATACCCGTCATACCCCTGTCCATGCTCTTCTTTTCCCCTGTCCTTTTCCTTGTGAATGACCGCAATGAGGAAATATTTCTTGAAATAGTGATATAATCTGGCGATATCAGAAGCTGTATTTATCGTTTTTATATTCCTGCGCCATATATTTGCGATATCACGTAAATCGGAGTTTTCTGCCTTCCTTATCTCTATCTTTACCATAATACCCTCTCTATATTCGGTATTTATTGATATCTATAACTATAATCGTAAGTCATAAACATCTATGAATAGAAGAAGGTAGAGGAGATGATAAGTATAGCGATACCAAAAGGTAGTTTAGAGGCGCAGACGCTGCAGCTATTCAAACAGGCGGACCTGGAGATAAAAGTAACGAGTAGAGAGTATAATCCACAGATCGATGACCCGAGAATAGAGAAGGTGAAGATATTGAGACCTCAGGAGATACCGGAGTATGTAGAGAAGGGGTATTTTGATATAGGGATAACAGGAAAGGATTGGATAGCAGAGAGGGGCGCGGATGTGGTTGAGATAGCAGATTTGAGCTACAGCAAGACTGCGGAGAAGAATGGAAAAGTGAGAATTGTGCTTGCAGTTCAGGCAGATAGTGATATAAGAGCAGCAGAGGATATAAAGCCCAATAGTCGAATCAGTACGGAATATCCAAACCTTACAAAAGCGTTCTTCGATGAACTCGGCATACCGGTACAGATTTTCTTCTCTTATGGTGCTACGGAAGCGAAGGATATGATGGATGCGATAGTAGAGCTAACAGAGACCGGGGAGACACTGCGGAAGAACAACTGGCGTATTATTCACACTATTTTCGAATCCTCAACGAAATTGATAGCGAATAAGGACTCGTGGCGTGAGCCTGGCAAGAGGCGTGAGATGGAGGAGATAAAAACACTGCTCAGTGGCGTGATAGAGGCACGGGACAGGGTATTACTGAGTATGAACGTTGCAGAGGATAAGTTGCGAGATGTCGTATCTGCACTACCAGCGATGAAGAAGCCAACGATAGCGCAGCTCTATGATTCCGATAGTACGGAGCGGAGATATTACGCGGTGGAGACGGTGGTGAGTAAAAAGAAGGTGAATATATTGATACCGAGATTGAAGGCGCTCGGCGCTGAAGACATCATTGAGATTGATATAACCAAGATAGTGAAGTGATGAGCACGACGATGAAAGATGATGAAACTGGATTTCAGTAATATGATGGAATCCCGTATAGGCGAGCGGGGCATCAGTATCGGGGCAATAGAGTATATGGAGCACCGTATAAAGGAGATAGACAGGAAATTGAAGGGCGATAGAAGCGAAGGACGGTTACAATTCATGGAACTCCCTTATAAGAATGTGGATGAGATTATATCGTTAGCGAATGAAGAAGCCACGAAATATGAAAATTTCGTTCTCATCGGGATTGGAGGTTCCTCATGGGGCAGTATTGCATTGCATACAGCATTATCTCATCCATATTATAACCTGTTACCAGCATCGAAACGGAATGGAAGACCGAGATTCTTCGTGATTGACAATTGTGACCCTGACGAGACAGCAGGGCTCTTCGATATTATTGATATGAAGAAGACACTGGTAAATGTGGTCAGTAAATCAGGAACAACGCCGGAGCCGATGGCTAATTTCGTGAAGTGCTATGAGATGATGAAGCGTTCCGTCGGGAAAGCCTATACGGAGCATTTTATTATTACTACGGATGAAGGTGATGGTGATGGTGTACTGAGGAGGGTAGCGGAGCGCGAGGGTATTCGGTGTCTGGAAATTCCGAAGCGAGTAGGAGGTAGATTCTCCGTATTCTCGCCTGCTGGCTTGTTTCCCGCGGCAGTATCGGGTATAGACATTAAAGAGGTACTCAATGGGGCACGGCACATGGATGAAGCCTGTAAAAAGCCTGATATATGGCATAATCCCGCGTATATGTTCGCAGTTCTGGAATATTTAGCAATTGATAAGGGATATAATATCTCTGTATTGATGCCATATTCACGTAAACTCCGCCATTTCGGCAACTGGTACATGCAGTTGTGGGCGGAGAGCCTTGGTAAAGAGCATGACAGAGATAATAACACGGTAAATGCGGGAAGCACACCTCTTAAAGCTATTGGCGCTGCCGATCAGCATTCGTTGCTCCAACTATTCAATGAAGGTCCTTTTGATAAAGTCATCACTTTTATTAGAGTGGAGAGTTATGAGAATGATGTGAGTCTACCGGCTGTTTTCCGTGGCTGGAATGAACTGGAGTATTTCGGTGGGCATACACTGGGGGAATTGATGAAGACAGAGCAGTTTGCCACCGAGTTAGCATTGACCAATCACCGGAGACCGAATAAGACGATAGTTATACCTGCGATAAATGCCTTTACTGTTGGCGCATTGATGTACTTTTTTGAGCTGGTGACGACAGTGATGGGTGAACTGCTGAATGTGAACGCTTTCGACCAGCCGGGCGTGGAGGAGGGTAAGCGGCTCACATACGCATTGATGGGCAGGAGAGGGTTTGAACGTGAAAGGAATGCGATAAGAGCTAAGATGTTTGAAGAGGAGAATAAGGAAGAGAAGGAGAAGAGTAAGTCGTTAATTATTTGTTTTTGTTAAGTCCAATTTTGCTCAAATCCACACCCGGAACTAAAATTGGTAAGCCCATAAAGGGTTATTGTTACTCATTTGAATTATAACTCTCACCAAAAAAATTAAAATCGAAACTCATTTTATTGGTTACCACCGAAGGTTTAGATACGGTTGCGTGAACAACAACCGTGAAGGAGGTGAAAAGATAAAAATAAAGATGAGGGAAATAGGGGGGCAAAGACCATTACCATTGATTGCATCTATCACGGCGCTGGGTATCGTGCTCGTGATATCCGCGTCGGTAGCGATAGCGTCTGCATCTGACTGGCAGCAGTTCCAGAAGGACGAGGTGAATATTGGATGGACGACAGACCATGCGCCAGTTGCAGGACCTAATGAAAAGGCTCACCAGTACTTAGAGGGATGTAGCTGGTCTGGCATAGACGTTACACCGATTGTGGCTGACGATGTTGGTGGTAACCCTGATCTGGACCTGGTCTATGTGCACACGTGCGGCGGTAATATATGGGCATGCTGGAAGAATAACGGCTCGGTGAAGTGGTCGAAAACAACATCAGTTGGAGGTTTTCCTTTCCAGGTGGGCAATCCCGCATATGGAAACAACAAGATCTATGTGCCGACAAACAATGGACATCTATTCATATTCAATGCAGCCACAGGAGCTCAGTTAAATAACATAGCTGTATGTGATGGTTATCAATTGAACACGCCCGTCACATATTACAATGGCAGGGTATTCTTCGGCGACTGGAACGGACCAAAGAAATACTACTGCTACTGGGAGAACGGGACGGAGTGCTGGAATCGCAGTTCAACAAGTGGCGGCGGCTATTACTGGGCGGGTGCTGCGGTAATCGGCGATTATCTTGTGTATGGTGATGATAAGAGCAATCTGACATCTGTGTATTGGTGCAATGGAACGACAGCAGATGAGATTAATGTCTCTGCAGTTTACGGTGTAACTGCAAACGAGATTCGTTCTTCAATCACATGGAACGAAACTTACGAGCGTATCTACTTCACATCAAAAGGCGGATATTGCTACGCGCTTGGGTTTGACGAAAGCACTGGAACGTTCAACACAGCAGATAAATGGTGCACCAATATCGGGTACTCAACATCCACACCGGCAGTTTACAATGGAAGAGTATATGTGGGGTATAACAATGGCTTCTCAAGTGGAAAATTATATTGCCTGAACGAGAATAACGGGAATGAAATATGGAACGCCTCGATAGGTCCAGTTCAGGCTTCACCAGCGCTCTCGATCCAGGGCTCGGACGTTTACATATACGTAACCACGAACTGTGAGAACGGCAGACTTTATTGCATCAAGGATAACGGAGGCACATACGAACAGAAATGGTCGTATATAACACACGAAGCAGGTGGGAGCGGTGGATACATCTTGCAGGGTGTAGCGATCTCAAATGGCTCTTTGTATTTCGGGAACGATGGAGGGTATCTCTACATCATTAATGAAAAGCTCACAAAGCCTGACCTCACCGTTACTGCCATTAACAACAGCACAATCTACAACGGCACGTACAACATCATAACCGCAACGGTGGAGAATGTAGGCAACGGAAGCGCAGGCACATTCAATGTAACGCTCAGCGATGGCAGTGGTGTAGTGGACGATGTAAGCGTCGAGGGTCTTAATGCGGGCGAGCAGACACAGGTGAAGCTGCTGTGGACACCAACAACGACAAATTCATACACGCTGACAGTTACAGCAGATTCTGGTGGCGTCATACCCGAATGGAACGAAGGTAACAACACGATGCAGAAGACTTTAACACCAATCGGAATCCCGGCGACCGACCTCGTAGTGAGCGAGGTCTGCGACGGCAATCTCATCAACGGAACTGCTAATGAGGTCTTTGCGGTGATAAGGAACGATGGTGCAAATGCAAGCGGGTTCAATGTCTCACTTGAGGTCAATGGCGTGGAGGTAGACAAAGCGTTTGTGCCGATGCTGCATTTCAGAGCGGCTCAACTTGTGGCACTTCACTGGACGCCCACTTCCGTAGGAAGCGTGCAGTTGAACGTGACGGTTGATTCCGACGGGCAAATCGCGGAATCCGATGAGTTAAACAATATGACGAGCCAGAACGTTAATGTTGTGTCTCATGTGACAGTGACGGTGAATCCAGGCGGAAGCATACAGAATGCAATAACCAGTGCTGCGAACGACACCATAATCCTCGTTAATGACGGTACTTACAACGAGCGAATAACGATTCCTGCGAGCAAATCGGGGATAAAGCTGATAGCAAATGGCAGCGATGTTGTGATTTGCAGTAATACTGCTGGCGACATCGTTACTGTGGAAGGAAATTACTGCAAGGTGGAAGGTTTCA
>Ga0190334_1001104_pt1 | contig 12015 bp, 10 predicted proteins | sample 48720478_MG_FD_161270 | JGI IMG/M metagenome (GOLD analysis project Ga0190334, IMG submission 161270) | Hydrothermal vent sediment bacterial communities from Southern Trench, Guaymas Basin, Mexico - 4872-04-7-8_MG | ecosystem: Environmental > Aquatic > Marine > Hydrothermal vents > Sediment ...
AACGATTGTTCCACCACCGGTGTTGACAGCTGTTAGTTGTCCTAACGCTGCGAGAACAGAAGCTTTGACTTTGGCTATCACGCTCAAGCCGCCGGCCAGAGTGCCAACCAGTGGCAAACCCGAGAAACCAGAGCCATCGAGCCCTGTTATAGCTCCAACAAGAGCCTGCATTGGTCCAACTGCGAATCTGTTCAGAGGAACTTTTGCAGCAAGGGCGTTGCTAAGATCAAAGAGTAGCGGCTTACCTGCATCGCCGAATATTGCCGTCGATTGTCCACCGCCCATATAGAAAAGAGCCGCTATGATGAAAACAGGTGTGAATATCTTCATTCCAAACATGAAGCCTTCCCTGAGGTAATCTACTCCTATCTCTAAAGCTTCACCTTTGTGCTGAAGGATGCTGAACACCAAAAGCAGAAGAGCCGCAGTACCACCCAAAAGTGCCGTTGCATCTCCTCCTCGAAGCTCAAACACAAGCATGAGAATAATGTCAAGTAAAAATGCCAACGCAACGACGACAGCTTCCGTTTTAGCGAAAGATGAATGTTCGCTACTTTTACTGTTGACAACACTTGAACCGAAAATCTCCATGTCTTTCTTAGGATCGTAACCCCGATTCAACTTCATGGACATGAAGTAAGAGATAGGGATGGCTATTAATGCCCAAACAATTATCAGTGGCACCATGGCAGTCATTACTTCTCCTACTCCCAGTCCAGCCGCCTTTGCCACAAGTGTCGGTGCTCCTTGAATGACAAAGTCGGTTGTTAGCGCGATTCCGTACGCGAACATGGCTATCGAAATGCCAGCGACTAAAGGAGACAGTCCCGCGCTCACTGCAACAGGAACGAGTAGAGAGCCGAGCAACGCAACAGCTGGTGTGGGCCATATGAAGTAGGCCAGAATCGCGGTGATGATTCCAACGAACCAGAATGCTGATTTCGGACCCTTGATTGGCCGTCCAAGGGTTCTTATCAGTACTGCAGCGGCCCCACTTGTTTCCATCTGCTTTGACAGGGCTACCATCAGTGATATGACTACTACTATTCCAATAAGTTCTATGGCGGCGACAACAATGGCGTTGAAAACTGACTGGATGCCGCCTAAAAAGGAACCAGTAACTGCCCATCCTACAGCGAGAGCTCCAATGATACATATCAACGGTGTGTCCTTTCTGAGAAACATTGTTACAACCACTGCTATTACAAAAATCAAGTAGAGCCAATGGGCCAACGTGAGTTGTACTTCAGCACCCATATTCCCCAACCTCCTCCTGGATGAGAGTTAGATTATGGATTTACCGAAAATGCCAGAGAATCCTGAATTCTGAACTCTCTTTTTTATTTCTTCAACATCTGTGGTGTAAAGTCCCTTTTCCTTCATTCTCTTGAAATATATGGAACCAGAGAACGTGTATTTGTACTGCCTTCCCTCTTCCTTTTTCATTTCCGGTACGACGTAATTGACGAAGTCCCCAACTGCCAGAGAATCGGGAAATTTAACCAAGCTTTCACCAACGGCATGTCTTACAGCGTTGTGTCCAGAAAGCGTGCCAGTCACGATTGCCTCCGTGTGTCCCACCATCGCTCCGGCTTTTTCTCCCGCGCAGAAGAGATTTGAAACGGGACCCACGGCTTGAAGCGTTTGTTCACAGTTCGCAAAACCAAAGTATCTCATTGAGTTTCCTTTTGTGCCGCTGAGCGGGTCTTCATATCTTGCCCGTTCCATACCTGGGACTTTTCTCAATCGCTCCAATGGGAAAAACGGGGTCATCAGCTTCACAGGTCCCGTATCGAGAAGCACCAGATTTTCTATGAACTCCTTGAGAGCGTACTGCTGGCATGCTTTCATTCCAAGAATCTCTTCTTCTTCCATCAGCTCCTTTGGCACAGGAACAAGTGCACTTCCTTTTTCCTCCAGTTCCTTGACTATCTGTGGATCCACGGATTCTTTGAAAATCTTGCATGATCCACTCATTGCACCAATGACACCACCTGGTTTTTTACCAATCCATTCTTCAACGCCGGCTTTAGTTGTTATGCTCACACGGGGTCCGAAGCTGTGACACCTGAGTATACACATGGCACAACCATTCCCATATTTTGTACAGTTTCCAGGAATAGCTGAAGTTCCAGTGGCATCGACAAAGGCATCGGCTGTTATAGGATCGCGTCCCTGCACGATAACAGCGGCTATTTTTCCACCTTCAACCTTGATATCTGTGACTCTTGCCTGAGTGATCACTGTGATACCAAGGTTCTTCAAGTATTCCTTTACGGCGGGTTCTATTTTGTACACGTTGTAAAGGCTTGCGTGTTTGTGTCCGGGAAATTCGACGTCCGTGTGCTCCGCACACTTATCCATTACAGAAAAGATATCCGCTCCCATTTCCACCATTTCTTCTAAAGCCGTGAACCTCCCGTTATTTCGGAAAATTCCACCAACGAGACCTGTTCCAAGAAGCATATCTGTTCTTTCAAGAAGAGTTACTTCGCCACCAGCTTTGGCAGCGGCGGCAGCAGCAGCGCAGCCGCCCCAGCCACCTCCAACAACAACGATCTTTGGTTTGCGCATCGCAATCCCTTCCTTCAATTAAATTAGACCGGCATATTTTGCGACGATTTCTATGAGTTTCACAAGTCCTCTAATTGCGAGTCTCATTTTGTCTTCAAGTATGTCGCCATTCTTGTCTATTGTTCCGAGACCGAGAGAGATGTAGATATTTGCATCGTATGCTATTGTGGGAACAATTCCCATTTCGCTCGCGCCAGCCTGCAGTATATTTGTTCCTGCATACATGTCTTCAATGGAGAATATTGGAAGCGGGACACCTTTCTCCCAACATTCGTCGTAGTTAATCTCGACGGCAGCGGAGTTGTAGCTTTTGGATATTTTGAAAATGCCCTTGAGCTTGGAGTCTATTTTGTCAAACTCTTCCACTGTGATTTGATGAAGTTTGTCGACATTCGCTTTGAACTTGTCTGCTTTGTTTCTAAGAGCTTTGAGTGCTGCTATAGCGCCTGCAAGGCTTTCTTTCCCAGGATCGAAAGTTACATATGCGGCTTTACCGTAAGATGTCCAGGTACCATGTCTTTCACCATGTGTTCCCATCGCTCTTCTGATAGATACCATTATGTCTTCTCTACCTATGATCAGTCCGCAGGTGGGAGCACCGCTCGCTTTATCCATGCTGTAGGTCATTACCCAGGCTCCCGTCTTTCTGGGATCTGTTCCAATGAAAGGAACTCCCCATGCGTTATCAACTATGTAAGGAACGTTATACTTCTTCGCGATCTCGCCGAGTTTCTTCTGCAAAAGAGGGGCTCCGTCATCAGTTTTTTCTCCATAGCCATAGCCGACTGTGTCGTATCCGAGAGAAGAAATTCCGGCAAATGTTTCTGAGTACCTGTTAGCTGTTTCTTCAATCTTTCTTGCGGTCTCTTCTGCCTTCACACCGCTTAACAGTATGGTGGGATGGTACTTGATGCCGTGGACTGTGTATCTTGCGCCTTCCATGGGAACTATAACGGTTTCAACATTTTCAAGTCGTTTTCCATAGAATCCAAGTTCTCCCGATGTGCATCCCCTGTCTGCGAGAATGTCTTTGTAGAAACCTGGCACAGGTCTGCCATAGCCTCCGTGATGGTGAAGATGTCTTTCGTAAGGAACTATGTATCTGCTGTGATACTTCTCTCCTCTTCCGCTAAAGGGTGGTGAAACTAAAACATCAAAGCTCAACCAAAGAGCCGCTTCACAGGTGCTCACCAGCACGGCATCGTAATCATCCCCGTAGTAGTCCTTGACAATGTCTCGGATCTCATCTGCAAAAACTTTGTTTGGTATAACCTCGTGTGCAACAGCGCTAATCGCTTTGTCAACTTCTTCAGAAATCAGTCCGTGAGCTCCGGAAATTGCACCTGTCAAACCGAATTTCCCTCGCCATTCTTTGGGTATTCCAATCTCATCAGCAGCTTTTCGAGCTTCCTCGTAGATCTTGGGAATGGAAAGCTTTAAGTGTTTGTAAAGATGGTACTTGTTCTTAAACATAATTCGACACCTCCTATTTAGTCTTCACGCCAGAAGAGAACGAGATCGTTCAATTCGATGTTCATGTCCTCACCTGTTGTTATCTTTTCACTGAAAATAACTATGTTCTGGTGATTTGGCATGTGAGTTTCATCGAAACCCACAACTGTTCCTATCTTCGAGTTGTTTGTTGATACTCTGACAGAGTCTCCTGTCACTACCACTCCGCCCTCAATGATTTCGACGAACGCTATGTATCCAATGTGGTTGACTTGCTTTCCTGGACCGGCTTGTTTCTCATCTGTAACTATGATTTCATGAATCTCTGAACGTCTCAAAGCTCTGGATTTTGGGGCAATCAAAGAGAGACCTCGTTTATCCATAGTTCCTCTGAGTACTGCAACGACTCTTGCGGTAACAATTTTCTTTTTTGCGTAGGGATTGTAATTAATCATTCCATGAGCATAGGGATCGGTCACCCCTATCCCTCCTTTTTCACGGCAATAACCTCGACCTCTATCTGCGCCTCTTTTGGCAGAGCTGACACTTCAACAAAAGACCTTGCAGGTTTGTGATTTTTGAAATATTCGCCATAGACTTCGTTTATTGGTCCAAAATTCTTGAGATCGGTGACAAAAACTGTCACCTTCACCACGTGTTCAAGGTCTGAGCCAGCTTCCTTGAGTATCGCCCTTATGTTTTCCAGAACACGTTTTGTTTGAGTAGCAATATCTGAGTTCTCAAGGGCTCCCGTTTTTGGATCAATGGGAATCTGTCCAGAAACAAACACAAAATCTCCAGTGGCGATTGCCTGTGAATATGGACCTATAGCTTGTGGGGCATCATTTGTGGATATTGGATACACGTTACTCCCTCCCTTTTCAAATTTCAAATAAGATTTCCATTTTTCAGCTTTCGTACTTCTCTCAAATACGAGTAAATGGTGAACTTGGAATTACCCATTTCCTTTGAAAGTTCCTCTACGGCTCCTTTAAGCAGAAAAAACCCCTTTTCGTCGAGCTCTTTTATGACACGAAGTTTTTCTTCCTTTGAAGCCATTCTTAGAGGCTTATGGAGAAAATTTCGAGCATTCTCCAAGGTTTCTGCAAGTAACTCTTCTAATCGTGTTGGAAAACGTTCAGCGCTTCCCTGAGAAATACTTTCAAGTTCTTGAACCTGAACCATGTAGTCGATGGTTTCTTTCAGCATAGAAAACTTTGTGGTATCGAAGTTGATGCACAGAAATCCTATGATTTTGCCGTTCTCATCTCTCAGAAATATAGTTGTTGAACGCAACTTTCTGCCATCTCCCGTTGAAGTGGCATAATTTGCTACATGGCTGACATTACTGAATTTCTTTGATTTCAAGATGTACAAACCGAGATCTGTCAGGGGAGAGCCAATCCTCCTACCTGTAACATGGCTGTTTTCAATTGCGATTACAGAATGCTCAGGGTTCGATACATCGTGAAGTACAATTTCGTAGTCAGGTCCCAACATAGCGGCTAATCCTTTAACAACTGGGAGCATCGCTCTTAGAAGAGGATGGGTTTTCTTGGTCATTGTAAAAACCTCCCTTTGCCATGATACAAAAAATTGTATTTATATGCAACACTTTTTTTCATAAGATACAATTAATTGTATGAAGAATACCTTTCAAAAACAAAGGATTTTGACTATAATTGGCTTTTTTCAGCCTCATCTGCTTCAAACGGTATCTCGACACCTAACTTACGACAGAGATCATTGATACAGCAGGTACTACAAACAGGTTTCTTCTTACACCTTTCTTTGGCATGTTTAACGATAAGGGCATGATATTCCTTGTACAGGTGTGTACTTTTAGGTAGGCTGTGAAACAATTTCTGGATTTGCGAATATTTCTCAGTGCCTGCTAAAATTCCAATTCTGGAAAAGATTCTTCTGGTGTAGCTATCCACAACAAAGATTGGGATTTCGAAGGCATAGAGGAGTATGGAATCCGCGGTTTCTGGACCTATGCCTTTTATATTGAGCAGTTCTTTTCTCAGTGACGATATGCTCAACTGCTTCATTTGATTCAGGTTGTAGTTGTACAGCTTTAGAAAATATACCAGATTCTTGATAGTTTGAGCTTTGTTTCGATGGTAACCGCACGGCCGTATGATCTCTGATAGTTCGTCTAACGTCATCTTATCCACATTAACTGGACTAAGCTTTCCACACGACTTTAACCGTGAAATCGCCTTAACAACGTTTTTCCACGATGTGTTCTGGGTCATAACTGCCCCTATCATTACTTCAAAGGATGTGTCCGCTGGCCACCAATATTGTCGACCGTACTCATTCAAAAATCTTTTGTACACATTTGTGAGTGTTGATCTGATAGACTTATTCATGTCAATAGATAATTCTACCGCATGAAAAGGGGGGCGCGGAATGGATTCTTTGGAATACTCCGAACAGATGCGTGATTCTTTGGTGAATTTTCTCAGTCGTCTCATAAAAACACCCAGCCTATCTGGTCACGAGGAGAACGTTGTCGTGTTAATCCGCGATGAAATGGAGAAACTCGGATTTGACGAGGTTTTTGTTGACAATTTTGGTAATGTTATTGGTAGAATTGGCTCTGGCAAAACGAGAATCGCGATCGATGGACACGTCGACACCGTTGATATCGGAGATGAAAAGCAGTGGCAAAGGGATCCTTTCAGTGGTGAGTTTGACGATGAATGGGTTTACGGGCGTGGTGCTGCAGATCAAAAAGCTGGGGTTGCATGTGCGGTTTATGCTGGAAGAGTTATCAAGGATCTCGACTTGATTGATGATTTCACTCTGTACGTTGTTGGATCTGCTTTAGAAGAAAACTGCGATGGTCTTTGCTGGCAGTACATTGTCAAAGAAGGAGGGATTAGACCTGATTATGTTCTCATAACTGAACCAACGAATCTTGCATTAGCCCGTGGTCAGCGGGGAAGGTTGGAATTCAAAATCAACGTAAAAGGGGTTTCCGCCCACGCAAGTGCACCAGAGCGTGGAGTGAATGCTATTTACAATATGGCAAAGATTGCTCTCGAAATAGAGAAACTGAACGAAAAACTCCCGCGTGATGAGTTTCTTGGAAAAGGCTCGATCGCCATTACTCAGATCTCTTCAAGAAGTCCTTCACTCAATGCTGTGCCGGATTTCTGCTCCGCTCACGTAGACAGAAGGCTCACAAATGGTGAAGATAAGGAAACCGTGCTTCAACAAATGAATAATCTGCTTCATGAGCTACCTGTTGATGCTCATATTGAGGTTTGTACCTTTTCTGATCCCACTCACACAGGGCTTGTATACCCCGCAGAGAAATATTTCCCGTCATGGGTGATGCCTGAAGATCACGTTTTACTCAGGGCTGCTAAGGAATGTTTCGAACGTCTCTTTAACGAAGAGGCGGAGATCGGAAAATGGGTGTTCAGCACTAATGGAGTGGCGACATGTGGTTTATTTTCAATCCCCACGGTGGGATTTGGCCCGGGTGAAGAGAGGTTTGCTCATGCACCCAATGAGAGAGTTCGAATAGATCATCTGGTTAAAGCAACAGCATTTTATTCGGTATTTCCACAGATCTTAGTGAAATCTTTGAAGAATGAGAGGGGGAATTAAGAATGTCAACGTTTTTCAAAGGTCGACACTTTATAACCACGCAAGACTTTTCCAAAGAAGAAATAGACTTGTTACTCGATCTTTCAAAGGAACTGAAGATGAAATTCGCAGTCGATGAACCCACTCCCTGGCTTCTTTATAAAACCGTTTTCATGATATTCTTTGATGAATCTACGAGAACCAGAAATTCCATTGAAGCGGGCATAACTCAGCTTGGGGGCCACGCTCATTTCTTAACTCCAGACAAAATGCAGATAGCCCATGGAGAGACCGCCGCTGATACGGCAAAAGTCCTTTCGCGTTTCGGCCATGCAATAGCGATAAGGGCTTGCAAATTTGCTCAGGGTAACAACTACATTAGAACATGTGCGGTCAATTCGCGTGTTCCTGTTCTGAATTTGCAGGACGACGTTTACCACCCCATGCAAGCTTTAGCAGATTTGATGACAATTCGAGAAAGGTTTGGAGAGAATCTTAGAGGTCTTAAAGTGGGTATCAGCTGGGCTTACGCTGAATCTCACCTGAAACCGTTGTCGGTTCCACAATCACAGCTTCTTCTCTTCAGTAAGTACGGTATGGAAATAACGCTCGCTTACCCCGAAAAGTTCGATCTGATGCCTGACATAGTTGAGAAAGCTCGGCAGAACGCCGCCAAGTCAGGCGCAAAGATATCAATTACACACAGCATGGAAGAAGCTTTCGAAAAGGCTGATGTCGTGATACCCAAAAACTGGGGTGGATTCTTCGTTTCGCAGAACGAGAAGGAGATACTTGAGGAGACAAGAAAGCACACGGATTGGATTTGCGATGAGCGTAAAATGAAACTCGCGAAACCAGGTGTTATATACATGCACGCTTTACCAGCCGACAGGGGAAATGAAGTTGCTGATTCAGTTATAGATGGTCCATCTTCCGTAGTTTACGACGAAGCCGAAAACAGACTTCACACAGCCAAAGCAGTTATGGCACTCACAATGGGAGGGAGATAATACGCAGTGCGATCTGTGTCTTGTTAACAGCAGGATATATCTGGAAGGTGAATTCGTAGAAGCCGATCTGGGAATCAGAAAAGGTAAGGTGTGTTCTATCGGTCATGGTATTGATGCCAAAGATTTTCACGACGTGAGAGGAAAGATTTTGCTTCCTGGCTTCATAGATCCTCACGTGCATTTTGAACTTTTCGTGGGTAAACACACGAGCGTTGATGGATTTCACACAGGTAGTATATCTGCGGCTTTTGGTGGAATTACTACTTTCATAGATTTTCTCGATCCAGTGCGCAGAGCGCAAGATATCCCAAAGGCCTTTGAGAATAGGTTGAAAAGAGCGCAGAACAGTTTTTGCGATTACTCTTTTCATGTTACGCTTGCGGATCCTTTGGATCCTGCGCATAAAATTGCGGAGGAGTGTTTAGACCTGGGATTGAGCAGTGTGAAGATTTTTACTACCTATTCCGAGACAGACAGGAGAACTCCCGATTCCTTCATATACCAACTCTGCAAAGTCTCTTCTGAAAAACACATAGTCATGTGCGTGCACGCGGAAAACGATGAAATAATTAGGAGCTTTAAGAAAAACTTCACTCACTACTCTCAGTTATCTTCAGTTCGACCAAGTGTTTCAGAAACCACCGAGGTTCTGAAAATAAGTGAAATGATCTCTGAGACAGAAGGTATGGCTTATTTCGTGCATGTCTCCAGTGGTAGCACAGTTGAGAGAGTGCGTCTGGCTTTCTCGGAAGATCTTGGAACTCATGTGCGGCTTGAGAGTTGCCCTCACTATTTTTGTTTTACGAATCGTGACTTGCTTAAGAGTGAAGGATACCTCTTTACCATGTGTCCGCCTCTTAGAAGTGAAGAAGAGAGAAAAAAGTTGTTTCAAGAAATTGAAAACATTTACACGATTGGTACAGATCACTGTTCTTTCATGAGAAACCAAAAAAGAGAGAATTCCATTGAAAATCTACCAATGGGTGTTGGAGGTATTGAGTTTTCTTTTGTGGTTATGTATGACCTTTTTGGGAGCCGCGTTATAGACAAATTTTCAAAGAACGTTGCACAGACTTTCGGACTGTATCCCAAAAAAGGAACACTCCTTCCGGGGAGCGACGCCGATATAGTTGTCTTTGATCCCGACCATGAATGGACATTGTCTTCACATCACTCAAGATCGGACTACAACATTTATGCCAATCGTACGGTTAGAGGTAGAATCACAGACACACTGTTGAGAGGTAAGTTTCTGGTCAAAGATATGAAATTCACTTCAATGGATAACAGAGGTTCGTTTGTGAGCAGAGAGGAAGTGATGTGGAAATGATTCTACTCAACTGCACTGTTTATGACTACGAAAATTTCATCGACAAGGCCTACTTAGTGATAGAAAGTGGAGAGATATCGCAGGTGGGCAGAATGGAAGATCTGAGGGACTCACTGAAAGGCAAACACGATGTTATCGATATGAAAAATAGATTCGTTATGCCAGGTTTTGTGAACTGCCATACTCATGTTTATTCCACATTTGCTCGCGGAATACCGCTGAAAGTTGCCCCGGAGGATTTCAGAGATATTTTGGAAAAGGTGTGGTGGAAGCTCGACTCAGCTTTAGATCTCGAAGCCGTGTATTACAGCGGCTTAGTTGCGGGGATAGAGTGCATTAAGAACGGTGTTACAACGCTTTTTGACCATCATGCGGGAACGGCTATTTCGGGAAGCCTCGAGACACTTCGTAAGTCTTTGTGTGATGTTTTGGGATTGAGAGCTGTGCTTTGCTTCGAAACAAGTGATCGTTTTGATGTTTCAGCTTGCCTTGATGAAAACCTTTCTTTTATGAGCAGGCGAAATGCCAAAAGTCTGGGTTTATTTGGACTTCACGCTTCATTCACGCTTTCTGAGAATACACTTTCAAGGGTTTCCGAGGTTCTTGAGGATCGTCCCATTCACATTCATGTAGCTGAGGCGCCGGTGGACGAAAAAGCCAGTGTTGAAAAGTATGGGATGAGAGTCTTAGAAAGATTGAAGAAGCACAATCTTTTGAATGAGAATTCTATTCTTGCGCACTGCGTACATATAGATGAGCTCGAAGCTGATATCATTTCCGAATCTGGCGCGTTTGTTGCAGTGAATCCAACTTCGAACATGAACAACGGTGTTGGTCTGCCAAACACAAAACTTTTACGCAGGCACAGTGTCAGTTTCGTTGTGGGCACAGATGGCTTGGGATTCAACTTAACGCGCGATTTGCTGAATTTATTTTTCACTCAAAGGCTTCTCCTGGGTCAGGGTTCATTTGATCTTGAAGATCTAAGGCGGGCTATTTTGCATTCTTACAGTCTTGCAAGTACCTTGTTTGAGAAGAACATCGGACGGATAATGCCCGGGTACATTGCTGATCTGATAACTTTTGATTACGCGACTCCAACGCCGTTGAGTGAGGAGAATATCTTTGCCCATATATTCTTTGGAGTGTGGGATCGTGTTGAGCTAAAAGATGTTATGGTTGGCGGTGAATTTCTGATGCGTGATGGAAATCTCCGTGTTGATCAGGACGAGATTTTTTCCAGATCTCGGAAAGTGTGTCAGAAGGTATGGAGGAGGATGGGGTTATGACATTGAAAACAGTGGTTGGCGGTCTAACATTGAGAAACCCTGTGATGCCAGCTTCCGGTCCTATTGTCGGCGATCTTGAAAAGTTACATCTTCTTCAGAAAGAAGGCGTGGGGGCACTTGTAACGAAAACTATATCCAGCAAGAAAGCCAACGTTCCGCGGCCCTGCATAATTGCCGGAAAAAACTTTCTTCTCAACTCTGAACTCTGGTCTGAATTCAGTGTCGATTACTGGTTAGAGCAGGTTTTTCCACAGCTTAGAGAAGAGCTCATTGTCCCTCTGATAATAAGCGTTGGATACACTCCTAAGGATATGGAACTCCTGATTCCTAAGCTGGAAGCATTTGCAGATGCATTTGAGATTTCCACTCACTACACTGGGGACGATCCCAGTTTTGTTTCAGAGATTCTGAAAACAGTTAGAAAACACACATCTAAACCGGTTTTTCTGAAAATGAGCCCGCACATGCGTGATCCGATAGGTTTCGCTTTACTTGCGAGAGATTACGGTGCAAATGGGCTTGTCGTATCTAACTCGGTTGGTCCTGCGCTTGCTGTGAATCTCGAGGAGCGAAGAATTGTTTTGGGAAACAAGGAAGGTTTCAGTTGGCTATCAGGCCCTGCTATGAAACCGCTTTCCCTGGCTTTGGTCTACAAAATAAGTAGCTCTGTTGAAGATCTTGACATCATAGGCGTTGGGGGAATAGAGAACTGCCGTGATGTTTTGGAGTATCTTCTGGCAGGAGCCAAAGCGGT
>Ga0190334_1001106_pt1 | contig 12011 bp, 10 predicted proteins | sample 48720478_MG_FD_161270 | JGI IMG/M metagenome (GOLD analysis project Ga0190334, IMG submission 161270) | Hydrothermal vent sediment bacterial communities from Southern Trench, Guaymas Basin, Mexico - 4872-04-7-8_MG | ecosystem: Environmental > Aquatic > Marine > Hydrothermal vents > Sediment ...
AAAAGATTAGCGGTGATGCCATAGGCTTTGCTGGCTACGAGTTTGAGATAACCGGCGGCAGTGATTACTGCGGCTTCCCAATGCGGAGAGACGTGAGAGGCACAGCAAGGAAGAGAATACTCATAGTAAGCGGGGTAGGTATAAGGAAGAACAGAAAAGGAAGGAAGGTAAGAAAGACGGTTGCTGGGAACACGATTTACTCCAAGACCGCGCAAATCAACCTCAAGATTACTAAGCATGGCTCTAAGCCATTGGTAGAGGAGGAAAAAAAGGAAGAAGCTACTCATAAGAAGAAAGGAGATGAGAAGAAAGTGTCAGAGGAGGAGAGGAGCACAGAATCTAATAAGGGGAAGAAAGAGGAAAAGCAAGAAGAAGATAAGAAGGATTAAGAACTTTAGGAAGAGGGATGAAAAGAGAGAAATAAGAAATAAAGGAGTCTAATGTCCTGGGAGGACTGCTTAAGATATTTTATAAGGATTATTTTTAATTTGAAGGTTTGAGTTTCTTATTCTGAGTATTTGTGTTTACTATTTGAGTAATCAAGTAAAAAGAATTTATGGATTAATTAAAAGATTTTATGAATGAAAATTTAAAAGAATTAAGGGAGATAAGTCTAAGATCAGGGAATGAAAAATTTTATTTTGGTTGGAAGTGCTGTTCAAATAGTCTTGAAGTATTCTTCATAAGTGCTTTAGGCTTATAGGGTCTCTGCTCTGAAGATTTTTGCCAGGATTAGCTAATAATTTTTTAGTGCGAAGGAGTTTAGATTGAAACCGCTTTCTTCTCCCAAAACATATTATCTAACAAAATTCCAGGTAATACCGTAATATATTTGATATCTGCGAATTATTTACGAAAAATAAGTAGGAGGGTATAATAAAGACCTAAGCTAACAAAAAAATTATTGAAAAAAAATTCAAGTAAGTTTCATCTTAGAAACAGGAGATTACAATATTCCAACCTAGCGAGAGCTATGGAGGAAGAAAATGAAGAAAAGAGAAGATAAATTCCCAAAAAGAAAGCAAAGATTCTGGAGATTAAAAGAAAAAAAGATCTCAAAAGCTGAAATATTACGAGAATTAGATATAACACTAGCAAACACATCCTCGTTATACAACTCTAAACAGCCAAGTGCAAAACCAGGCACTGTTAATGATAAATTTGCAACTCAGATTTATATTAGAAGTATGAAAAGTGATAATGCAAATCTTGTAGATCCTACGATGTTCTATGGAGCTTATCAAAGAGAAAGAGAAGCTCTTGCAATGACAGCAGACCTCCTTCATCACCCCACACCCGAAAAAGCCGGAGGATTCTTTCTAAGCGGAGGCACAGAGTCAATAAACCAAGCAGTTTGGATGCTAAGAAACAAGTATTTCCTAGAAAAATATGATTTCAACATTCGAACCAAAGGGTTCCTTGGACTATATAAAGAATTTATTGAAAAAGGAAGAAAAATTCCAACTCCAAAAATAATAGCTCCTATTGACTCCCATTTCGCTATTTATAAAGCAGCAGATATTTTCGGTCTCGGCATGGAAAGTATCGTATTCTACGATTTGGACCAAGACTATAACACAGATTTCAGATCTTTAGAACAAAAAGTAAGAGAGGTATACGAAACAGGAGAAGATATATTTGTAAGCTTCACAGTTGTAGGAGATACCCAAAAAGGAAAAATACAAGATGTAAGAAGAATAAATGAAATAATAAAAACACTTTCGGAAGAATACAAAAAAAAGAATCCTCCCATAGTTGTTGATGCTGCTGCTCAATACTTATTTGCAAGCCTAATGAGGGAATCAAAAAAATATAATAAAAAAATTCCAGACTGGGATTTTACTATTAGGAACGTAAGAGCGATTATTGCGGACCCACATAAAAATCAAATACCATACAATACAGGAATCCTACTAATAAGAGACCCTGAAGATTTAAAATATACTCATATGGAGATGGCACATTATTTAGCAACAGACCTGAGTAAGAATTTCAAAGTTGATGAGAATGAGATGAAGTTAATGCAAGCAGTAGCAACTATTCCCACATCAAGAGGGGGTTACGGAGCAGCAGCTACCTGGGCGTATTACTTGAATAATGGAAGAGAAGGACTAAGAAAGAAAAAAGAGAAAATATGGGAGCTTGTTCAAAGATTTACAGATTACATAAAGCACTCAGAATATTATGAGTTAATTTCAGAACCTGAAACTGCTATTGTAGCCTTTTGTGTTAAAAATGGAAGTGATAAAGATAATAAAACGATATATAATAGGATAAACCATGGACCTAATGATTACTGCTACATCTCAGAGAGTGATTCTTTAAGAGCGAGAAATATAAAAGAAGTCAAAGAAAAAAATGGGTTTAGTGGACTCTACATTCAAATAATGGAACATAATGATAAGGAAAATCTGGACTACCTAATGAAACGGCTTGATGAAGAGGCTTATAAACTTAAAAAACTTAAAAAATAACTTTTAAAATATTAAGAATAAAAATGGAAAGATATAAAAATCCTAAATCATTCCAAGATAACATGAGCCCAGCTATGAAACAGAATATGAAAAGGAATAGTAATACTAATTCTAAATTCTTTAGCTGGTGCTGGTAATTTTTATGAGTAATTCCTAAGAACTCTTTCCAAGGAGTATCTTAGCAGAGTAATAAAATGAAAAGAAAAGGGTGAAAAAATGTTGGAAAAAAAACTACAAGGTGATTATCGGTGGCTCAACCCCTGTGATGAGCATAGAGGAAATCAAAGAAAAAGCTAAGATTTTCAACATAAACCATGTTCTAAAATATTATGCCTATCAGAACAAACCTCTAGACTTCGAAACAGCATATCTGTTAGGTGTATTCACCCTCTACCCTTACAAAGAAGAGTTAAATAATATTTTCTCAGAAAAGAAAGAAGTAGCAGAAAAACAAAGCATAGCAGCACTTTGCGCCCTACACAACCAAGAAACATACCGTAGAGCTGGAGCTGAGCAACAAATAGCAGGTATCTGTGCAGCAATATTTGATTATGACATACGAATCTCAGAGAACTCTTACCTAACCCCGGACATAGAATATGCTATAGATAATTGTGGGATGGGAGGAGACTTATTAAGAACCCCGAATGTGAGCACAATTGCAGCACTAATTGCTTGTGCGCAAGGGATAAGAGTGTGTAAGCACGGATCACCTGGGAATACAGATAATGTTGGGAGTAGTGACTTCCTCAAATATTGCGGAGTTAACCTATTCTTGCCGAAAAGAGTTGTTGAAGAAGCTCTGGAATCAGTAGGTTTTGGATATACGGATGCTGTTGATACTAAGTACAAAACAATCCATGTTCAAACCCATCTGTCAGCTCGGTTAGCCCATATGAATGATATCATTGGTCCAATAACAAACCCATTAAATCCAAAACTTCTAAAAAAAAGGATTGTAGGTATTAACCATTTAATCCATCCAAAAGTAGTAGCCAAAACTTACATACTACTGAATAAAAAAGGCGTTACAAATATGGAAAGAGGACTGTTTATCAGAGGATTCGCTGATAAAGAAAGAACTAAGGGAATGGATGAAGCATCAATTCTCAGAGGTGGAACAATCGTTGCAGAGTTGAATAAAGGAGAAATAACAGTTTATGAATTATTTGCTGAAGACTTCGGCCTAAAACCAGCCAGTTATGAAGAAGTAACACCAGGCCCTAACAAAGCACAGAGGAGTAAACGAATATTGGAAGGAAAGGATATGACCAGAGCAACTGATTTGGTGTGTGTTAATGCTGCTCTCATTGATTACTTGGTTAATAATACGTGCTTAGAAGAAGGTGTTATGAAGGCTAAGGATGTATTAATGAATGGTAAAGCTTATAAGAAACTTGAGGAATATGTACAATTAATAGGAGGGGATGGGAGATGAGAATAATTGGAATGATTCACTTGGAGACTCTTCCAGGGTTCCATGGCTTTAAGGACATGGATTATGTTGTAGAGAGGGCTTTACAAGATGCTGAAGCCTTAGAACAAGGCGGGGTGGACGCGATACTTATAGAGAACACAGAGGACCACCCCCACACGGAAAGAGTAAGGGAGGTAACAGTTAGGGCTTTCGTAAGGGTTGCTAGGGAGGTGCGTGGAAGGGTAAAGCTCCCTATAGGTATCTGTGTGCTCTGGAATGATTACAGGTCAGCTCTGAGGATTGCAAAGGAGTGCGGAGCATCCTTTATTAGGGTGCCTGTTTTCGTGGATAGGTTCAGAACAGAAGCAGGGATTATTACCGGGGACCCAGAGGATGTTATCTTGTTCAGGAAGAGGATAGGAGCACACACAGTAAGGGTAATGGCGGATATCCATGTGAAGCACGCTATCATCCTAACGAAGAGGAGTATAGAGGAGTCTGCTAGGGATGCTCTGAGGAGAGGAGCTGATGCATTAATAGTTACTGGAAGAGTAACAGGGGATGCTCCTATACTTGACGATTTGAAGCGGGTAAGACAAGCATGTCCTGAAGCTGAGATAGTGGTTGGGAGTGGTACCACCCCCCAGAATATTAAGGAATTAGCAGGGTATGCTAATGCTGCTATTGTAGGAACATATTTTAAGACTCATAACAAGATAGATCCTAAGAAGGTGAGGAGAATAATGAGTCTTGCAAGGGAGGTAGAGCAAGGAGGTCTGGGTTAAAAGGAAATATTCTGGAGTGGTGAGGTTAATGAGATGGGTATGAGGAGGGTTCTGTTCAGAGCATGTTTATAGCTTTGGGAGGGTAAGAAAAGAAAGATTTAAATTCATGTGAGTGTTATAAAGGAGTTGTGTGATGTGAAAAGTGGAGTTTAAACAGAAGATTATCAGGCTTCTTAAGAAGCATACCTTTCTAGGCGAGGATGAGATAAGCAGAGCTATAGAGATCCCTCGGCTGCCTGAACTGGGTGATTTTGCTTTTCCTTGTTTTGTATTGGCTAAGAAGTTAAAGAAGAGTCCTAGTATACTTGCTGAGGAGCTTGCTAAGAGGATTAAGCCCAAACCACCAATTTCAGATGTAAAAGCACAAGGCCCCTATCTTAACTTCTTCATAGATAAGAATAAACTCGCAGAACAGGTTATTAAGGAGGTGATTAGGTGCGGTGCGTGTTATGGTAGTCTGCCTTTGAAACATAAGAAGGTAATGGTGGAGTACCCTGCTCCTAATACTAACAAGCCCCTGCACCTCGGTCATGTGAGGAACATGCTTCTTGGTAATGCTATTTGTAACATCCTTGCTTTTGCTGGTTATGAAGTGATACCTGTTGACCTGGTTAATGATAGGGGCGTGCATATTTGTAAGTCAATGCTGGCTTATAAGAAGTGGGGTGGGGGAGAGGAGCCTGATAAGAAGCCTGATCACTTCGTGGGGGATTATTACGTGCTTTATAACAGGAAGGTAGAGGAGCACCCTGAGCTTGAACAAGAAGTCCAGGATATGCTTAGAAAGTGGGAGGCTGGTGACAAGGAAGTAATTGCGTTGTGGAAGAAGATGCGTGGATGGGCTCTTAAGGGTTTTAAACAAACATACGCATTATTCGGTGTTCATCACAAGAAGGTTTATTATGAGTCAGAGATATACCAGCACGGCAAAGAGATTGTTCTTGAAGGATTAAGAAAAGGCTTGTTCTACAAGAACGAGGAAGGAGCAATAATGGTTGACTTAGAGAAAGATGGGCTTGGAAAAAAGGTTTTGTTAAGAAAGGACGGTACAGGCATCTACATAACCCAAGACCTATACCTTGCTAAGAAGAAGTTTGATGATTTCAAGATGGATAAGTCTGTGTACATTGTTGGTAACGAGCAAAAGTATCATTTCCAGGTGTTGTTCAGAGTGCTTGAAATGCTGGGGTTCCCTTATGCAAAGCAATGCTATCACTTAGCTTATGGCATGATATACCTCCCTGAGGGTAGGATGAAGAGCAGGGAGGGTAAGATTGTTGATGCGGATGATATTGTTGAGGAAATGAAAAGGGTTGCAGAGGATGAAATTAAAAAAAGGCACACTCTTGACTATAAGGAACTGGAGAAAAGAAAAGAAATCATTGGCATGGGAGCTCTCAAGTTCTTTATCCTAAAATACGACCCTATGAAAGACTTTACCTACAACCCAGAGGAAAGCATTAGCTTTGAAGGAGAGACAGGTCCTTATGTGCAGTACGCTCATGCACGTATCTGCTCAATACTGAGAAAAGAGAAGAAATTCAACCCGGAAAAAGTAAAAAAGCTTGAATACAAACACCCAACCGAGTTTAAACTGATAAAATTACTAGCAGACTTTTCAAAAACAGTAAGCGATGCTGCTGAAAATTACAAGCCAAGCCTCGTAGCACGTTACTCCCTTGAACTAGCCCAAGCTTTTAATGAGTTCTACCATGAGTGCCCTGTGCTAAAAGCAGATAATAATAAGGTAAGGGATTCAAGACTTGCACTAATCTTCTGTGTTAAGACGGTCCTAAGAAACGCTCTTGACCTCCTAGGCATAGAAGCGCCTGAGGAGATGTAGCTATACTGGTAAGAAAACGAATTTGTGTTCTTTACAGAATAACATGTAATGATAATTTTTTATTATTTCTGAGAATTTGGTTTTAATATCTGCGATTATTTTTCTTAAATCATTAAGAGTTTCTACTTGTATTTCTATCTCAAAATCATCTCCTCCAAGGACTTCATTGTCATAAATAATGTTCGGATGTCGTTTTACATATGCTCTGAATTGTTTTTCTTTTTCTTCTGTAACATTATGCAGATTAATATGTAGTTTAAAATATTGGTATCCTAGTTTTTCTAAGTCAAACATTGTTCTGTAGCCAATTATTATTTTCTTTTTTTCTAGTTCTCTTATTCTCGTTGTTACTGTTTTTGGCGTGATATTTAGTCTACGGGATAGTTCTAGCACTGAAATTCTTGAGTTAGGTGCAATGAGTTTTAAAAGTTCCATATCCTTATCATCTAGTTTTATTTCTTCTGGCTCTGTTACAAAAACATATTCTTCATCATTATATTCCTTATCTAAGATATATACTCTAGGAAAATATGAAACCTTTGTAAAGATTGTAAGCCACCTTTTTGCTATGTAATTCACATAATTTTTCATAAGTTCCTTCCAAAAAATATTTGCTTCCTTAATTGATTTTGCTAAAATCCACATCCCCAAATCATATTCTCCATCAATAGATACGATCCAAGAAACTATTTTTTGACTTTTTATGAATTCTATTATTTCCTTTTCTTTTTCTGGCGTTGTGTTCTGCAATTTTAGGTATAGCCTAAATGAGATAAAACCAAGCTTCCCCACATCTATTATTGTGTGAAACTGCTTTATTATACCTTGTTCTTTTTGCTTATTTATTCTGTATATGACTGAATCCTTGCTCAAACCCACTTTCTTTGCTATTTGATGAAATGACTGTCTACTATTAGTATCTAATTCATAGAGTATTTTACGGTCTTTAAGGTCTAATTTGTACATATTATAGACATAAAAGTAATATTATATATAAATTTTTCTTTTTTGGCTTAATTATTACCAGAACATTTCTTATAGTTAAAAATAACTATTATATAATAGTAACAAAAAGAGGTGAATGAATGAAAAAATACCAACCAGATTCAGAATATAGGGCTGATATAAAAAGCCCAGAGATCCAAAAAAAGATAAAAGAAGCTAACGAGGCATACAGGAATTTTTACAAGGAAAATATAAAACAACTTGATTTGGAAAACCCAAAAAGCATAAGCGAGGCTTACAAGAAAGCACAAGAAAAAGGGGTTTTCAAAAAAGCACAGGAAATAAGAAAACTTCTCTTTGGAAAAGACATTCATTTCTATGGGGTTTCTTACCTGTGGGATGCCTGCATAAATTATTGTGCTTACTGCCCTGGAAGTGTTCCTAACAGGAAAAAAGCAATAGAGGCAGGCAAAGAGTATCCTTTAAGAGAATTATCCGTAGAACAGGCAGTAGTAGACACTTTAGCAGTAATGGAAGATGGACATACACATATATGTTATCTAACTGGAAGCGCACCAGGTAGAGAAAGACTGCCTGAAAAAATAGTTCCATACTTAAAAGCATTTGATGATCTGGGATTAACAGAGATCATACTAAATATTGAACCTGCAAGTGAAGAAGGATTTAAGAAAATGAGAAAAGCAGTGAAGAAAACCTCCCTTCAGTTTAGAGTATTTCAAGAAACATATAACAGAGAAACTTACGCAAAAATGCATCCAAAAGGTCCGAAAGCAGACTACGATTTTAGAAGACAATCACAAGCAAGAGCAATCAAGGCAGGATTTGATAATGTGGGATTGGGAGCATTATTCGGATTGCATAGATACCCTCTTGAAGAGATTGAAGGATTAAGAAAACACGCAGAAGAACTTGAAAAAGAGCATGGTGTGAAACCAGCAAGAGTATGTTTACCAAGTGCAAATGAACTAACAAATATCGGTGTGAATATTCCATACTTCCTTAAAAGAGGAGTTTACACCAAAGGAAGAGAGAAACTTGTCAAAGCAGGAGAATATGAAAAATTCAACGAACTAATCTACGCCTTAGCAAGGTTAGCAATGCCAACAATAAATATAGTCAGTTCAGAAAGAGATGGGCCTGGAATGCTAAAAATATTGGATAAGTATGCAACCTGCACAACATTAAATGTGCACCCTGGTGTAGGAGACAATGCGAAAATATTCCCTTGTAACGGGCATAAAAAAACTCACTTTGAACAAGCAACAACATTTCCCAGGAAACCAAAGAAAACAATTAAAGACATGATAAGAAGGGGATATAATCCCATAATCAAGAGATAAGGTTTTTTATTTTATTACCAACCCAAAACTTTTTAATCCCTTTCTTTTTTCTTCATTTATCATGAAACTCTCCAAATACAAGGACGTAATTCCTGAAAAAGTCTACAAGGAGATAGAGAAAAGAGGATTCTCTGAGCTAAGACCCTGCCAGACTAAGAGTATTAATGCTGGTTTGTTCGAGGACAAAAACCTGCTTGTATGCACTCCTACTGCTAGTGGTAAGACCTTAGTAGCTGAACTTGCTTTTTTAAATGCAATACTCCATGATAAAGGAAAAGCAGTGTATGTAGTGCCTTTGCGTGCTCTGGCAAGTGAGAAGTACAAGACCTTTAAGAAGGACTACCCGAACCTTAAAATCGCTATTAGTTCAGGTGATATTGATAGCTCAGACCCCTATCTGGGAAGGTATGATTTGATTATTATAACGAGTGAAAAGCTAGACAGCCTGATACGGCATAAGGCTTCTTGGCTGAGGCAGGTGAAGACTCTTATTATTGACGAAATCCACTTACTTAATGACCCTGGGAGAGGACCAACTCTTGAAGTGCTTATAACAATTCTAAGAGGAATGCTTAAGAATCTTCAAATCATAGCTCTAAGCGCTACTATTGGGAACCCGGAAGAGCTGGCAGAATGGCTTGATGCAAAGCTGGTAATGGATAATTGGAGGCCTGTAAAGCTCTACAAAGGAGTTTATCTTAATGGAGAAGTTGAGTTCAGGTGAAATCCTTTGTTCTTATTAAGCCAGGCTTCGTACTCCTCAACACTAGCAAAGAAGTATTTGACCTCTCTCTTATTCTTCTGGCACTCCTCTACTTTTGCCTTCTTGCAAACAGGAGGTCTCTTATCATATATCAAGCATCTTCCATTCTCATCCAGGTACTTACACTTAGTGTTGAACTGCACATTCCAAGCGTTATTCATATCAATATAAACACTAACCCCGGGGTGGTATAAATACCATTTAATATCTTCATAATCATCTCTTGTCTTAGGGGTGTCAATTTCTATGACCAGGACTCTACAGCACTCACCCCTACACTCATCACACGTTATCATTTTTTAGCCCCTTGCTTTTTTTATTAGTTCTTGAGCAACGCCTCTTGGCAGTGATGTACTCTTGTATTTCTTGAACATTATCATAATATCATAGGAGATTATGAATTCTGAGAGTAAGTCTCTTATTTTTATGAGGGTGCGACGTAGTTCAGCTATGCTTCGCGCTAGGAGATGGATTTCAAAATCCCATTTACCCATACACCTTACAATGTAGTGGATGTTAGGGATTTGTTTTATTCGTGTCATGAACTTTTTCTCGTCTGCTTCTTGGAATCTTCTCAGGTCTATTATTAACTGATACCAGTTGTAACCAAGGGCTTCAATATTTATTCTTGTGTTGAAATCTGTTATTATTTTTCGTGCTACAAGGTTTCTTAGCCTGTACCTTATAGTATCAGCTGATGTGTTTATTTTATTTGCGATTTCTACAAGTGATGCTCTGGAGTTGATTTGTAGGTGTTGAAGGATTTTAATATCTGTTTCGTCTATTTTTATAATATCTTCACCTGTGGAGAATTCTTGTCTTACAGGTCTTTCCTTGTAGTAGGCATACTTCTTTGTTCCTAGTAAGTCCAGAGAGAAGTTTTGAAGGGTGTATATTATGTTTGTATCATATATTTCTATGTGGTCTCCTATCATATCTGTGATTTCTTCGAATTTATGATTGAAGTCAAGGATGTTCTTTGCGGCTAGTGCGAATGCAAGGTCCCATTTTCCTTCGCAGATAACCACCCATTTTGTAAAGGGGTGTTGGACTAGGAAGTCTATTATTTGTTTTTCTTTTTCTTCAGTTAGGCCTCTTAATCTTAAGTAGCAACCAAAAGTTGAGTATCCTAGTCTGCTTAGGTTACAGTGAATATTGAAGCCTTTTATTACTCCTTTCTTTAGGAGGGTTTTTATTCTGTAATCCACTACTTGTTTTGAGAGCCCTACTCTTGAGGCTATCTTTGATAGAGGCGCTCTGGGATCTTCATCAAGCACGGTTAGTATCTTCTTGTTTTTTAGGTCTAATTTGAGCATACTGTATAAAAGCGGAATTAATTATATAAATATTTCGTTTTTGTCAAAAAAACTCTACAGAAAGTTTTATATAATGTGATTACTGTTCGGTGGTTGTGATTAATATGGATTATGAGAAAATGCTGCCAGAAGCCGAATGGGCTGAAAGCCTTGAAAGGCATTACAAAAGAAGAAGTTTGAAAGGAAAAGGACTTGATATGTTGTTGTAGAAATATCTACAACAGGAGTTTAAATGGTTAATCCTGGTAAGTAAATAATAAAAGGGGTTGAAATGAAAAAACTCAAAGAAAAAATAAAGAAAACAATCGCAGGAGCAATGCTAATTGTAGCACTCTATAGTGCAAAGCCAGCGATAGCACAAGAAAAGAAAGAAAAGGTTAAGGCCCAGCCAACAGCAGTGCTGGTTCTGTCACCAACCTACTCAACCAAAAGAGAATATGGAGCATTCAGAATAGTAGGAGGAGGAAAAGCCTGCGGAATAGGCATAGGAGGCTTCTTGGAACTATACGGAACAAAAGAAGCCCCAACAGACATGCAGAGCCACTTTGGAAAAGTCACAGCAAGCAAAAGCCTGGACTCAATAGTCAAAGGCACCGGAGTAGCTGTTGAACTTACAACGATGAGTGATGGAAAAGACCAAGTAAGAGCAGGAATCTACAAGACAGGTAAACTCCTAGGTTTCATCTACAAAGGACAATTCTACCCAATAGCACCCAAAGGTAAAGGGCCAAGCGTAGGACTCTTCATAGATAAACAACTAGGAAAGAAAGTCTCAGCTTCAGCCTTTATCACCTCAGACCTGGGAGCCAAGAGCTACTACGGAGAAGCACGGATAGCATACGAGATAGTAAAGAAGCTCAGCATAATCTTGCAGGAGAGATACAGAGGCAAGTTTGGAGGAAAATTCCAACCTGAAACGCATATAGGAATAGAAATCAAACTTTAGAAAAAAGGAGGTGAAAAAGAATGGCAAAAATCAAGCAAAAAATAAAGGACCTGACTTGGTACTTAAGCGACAAGCTAATAGTGCCAACAACAACATTGTTAGGTGTGGGAGCAGCCAGAGCAATTGACGACAAAAGCATCCTAGAAGGCATAGTGCAAGCA
>Ga0190334_1001107_pt1 | contig 12006 bp, 11 predicted proteins | sample 48720478_MG_FD_161270 | JGI IMG/M metagenome (GOLD analysis project Ga0190334, IMG submission 161270) | Hydrothermal vent sediment bacterial communities from Southern Trench, Guaymas Basin, Mexico - 4872-04-7-8_MG | ecosystem: Environmental > Aquatic > Marine > Hydrothermal vents > Sediment ...
GTTAAGTAAAGTTGTTTTGCCTGTTCCAGAACCGCCGATAATAGCAAAAATTTCGTTTTCTTCAATCTCAATACTAATTCCGTCCAAAACAACATTACCATTAAATGCTTTCTTGACTTTATCAATTTTGATAATGGGTTTCTTCATCTTTCCTCTTTTTTAAGAAGGATTTAATAAGAACTAGAATAAAAAGGTTTCTATTGTTTTTTATTGTACTTTTTCAGAATAATTTCTGCCCAGATAAAGTATGTGAGTAAAGCAAAAACACCACCAAATAAAAACCATATTGCAAATTCTTGGTTATTTAGTGTAGAGATTTCTTGTACAGCAGGAGCTCTAGCAAACATGTCAGCACCAGCCACAGCAGCTTCTTCGGCGTATGTTGTCATTATATTTTTAGATAAGCTTCTAATAATTGTATATTGCCAAAAATATTTGATTAACAATGAAACAGTAGTTGTAATAAAAACAACAGGCAAAAATTTCTTTAACTTTTCTTTTAACTGCTCAGTTTTTTTTGGAGCGATGATTACATATTTATTAGAGAGAGAATAATGGATTATTTGTTTGCCTTTCTCTGAATAAGTAAAATGTTCGTCCTTAATTAAATCAGATTTAACCAAAAGTTGTAAGTTGTAATGAACAGTTGACAACGGCAATTTTAACGCTTTGGCTATCTGTGTCTCAGTAACAAGATCTTTTTTAGATAAATAATCTAATATTTTTCTAGCAGTGTCATTACTTAATACTTGAGCCAATTTCTTTGCTTTCTCTTCTTCAAGACTCACAAGTAAAAAAGATTCGTCTGTCATATTCTTTTGTAAAGGAACGCATATATTTAAATAATTGTAAAGCTTCAACTCACTTTAAAGTGAAAAAAATATTTGTTAAGTTAAGGAATTTGTTTATTCAGCTGAAAGTCTATATGAGAAGGACAAGCAGTTATATTAGTTTAATAAATACAGCAATGATACTTTTTCTTTTCCTTTCCAATCTTGAAAAGTATAATATTGATATCCGGATACAACAGTGGATAATTCCGCTTTTTATTATTGGTATGATTGGAATGTTTTTGTTTGGTTACATTGAAGACAAGCTAGGTTTTTTTAGTCAGGAACAAAAAACCACACAGTCAAGAAGTCCGTATTTTAAACAAATACTAAAAAAATTGGATAATCTTGAAGAAAAAGTAAATAAATTAGAAAAAAAGAAATAAAAATTCTTCAGAATTTTTAAAGTTCAATATTTTCATATCTTAAACAAATAATTTTTTAAACAAAAAATTTCTTCTTAATACTGTAGGGCAGTGCTTAACTTTCGCATTTAATGTGAGGAAAGTCCACCCACTACAAAAGGCAACTCGTGGAAGCGAGATCCTGAAAAGGATGGCAACCACTCAGAAACGAAACCGCCTGAAAATAGGATGATGGATGCGAAGGGATTGGCGACAATCCTGAGATAACCTCTTGACATTTTTTCAGGAAAGGATGAAACGGTGAGCCCTTGCTTGTGCAACTCCTTTGAGAGGCTAAGTTGAATGTTAAGACAAACTATTAATGCAGAGATGCGTTAAGTTTGACAAAAGGTGGCTTATAACTGCTCTACACCTTCTTAAAAGTCATACTTTATCGCTTAAAGATAACATATTAAAATGTAAAATCTTTTTTAACATTTTATGAACCTAGATAAAGAAGATTTATGTCCGAACTGTAAAAGCACAAGGATTATACCTTGTGAAGATACTTATTGTAGCAAGTGCAGTAACTGCGGGCTTGTCTTTGCAATGATTTAACAAAAAAATCTTGTTTTAATCTAGGGGGACCCATTCTCTATTGCTTTTTCCACTGCTTTGCATCTGCCAGAAACTTTTTTATTCCTTTATCTGTCAATGGATGTTTATACATTTCAAACAAAATCTTTGGAGGAATTGTAGCAGCATCTGCTCCAATCAGGGCAGATTCTAAAACATGTGTGATATTTCTGATGCTGGCAGCTAGTATTTGTGTTTTATATCCGTAATTATCAAATATATATCTGGTTTGGTCAATAACTTCCATGCCATCTTTTCCAATGTCATCTAGTCTGCCAATAAACGGACTGACATAAGTTGCGCCTGCTTTCGCAGCTATCAAGGCTTGCAACGGGGAAAATACCAATGTAACATTGGTTTTTATACCTTTTTTATTTAATATCTTAGTGGCTTTCATTCCCTCTGGCGTCATCACAATCTTTATAACAATGTTCTTACCCCATTTGATATATTTTTCTGCTTCTTTTACCATTCCATTAGCATCCTCGCTTAACGTTTCCACGCTGATAGGGCCCTTGACAAAAGAACTTATTTTTCTTATGGTTTTTTCATGGTCTTTTCCTGCCTTTTTTATCAAACTAGGATTAGTTGTGACACCATCTACTAACCCCAGGTCATGTAATTGTTTAATCTTATCTACTTCAGCTGTATCTACAAAAATTTTCATATGAACACCACCTGTTTTAATGGGATAAACAGCTATTATTTTAATAATTTTGTCTTTAGCATTGATTAAAACAAAAACTTATATAGTACTATTCTTTCATCACCACCTATGAAAAAAAGATTGTTGTTTGTTATTATATTGATATTACTTTTGCCACAAGTATTATCTAAGTCCGGCCACATGAAATTGCTTGCAGTATCTAATTTAGAAACTAATCCTAAGGGAAGCGCCGCTGATTTGTTTTTAGAGGTTAATGAAGGCCAGGGCAGGGTCTTTATTGAGTCTTTTCCACTATCAAAACTAGACACCCAGATATCTACGAGGTTCGCCAAGGAAGTTGCATGCAGTTTCCTTGAAAAAGACTGCTCTAATTATGATTTTTTCTATACCATAAGAGCGAACAGCGCTATTATAGGCGGGCCTAGCGCGGGTGCAGCAATTGCAGTCCTGACAATATCTGTGTTAGAAGATCTGCCCCTTGATGAAACCATGACAATAACTGGCACTATTAACAGTGGAGGTATAATCGGTCCTGTAGGGGGCATTTTAGAAAAAATTGACGCGGCTTCAGAAATAGGATTAGATAAGGTTTTAATCCCAAAATATAGCCAGGTTAACCAGTCAAACCTGACAGAATACCGGAAAAAATATGATATTAATATAATTGAAGTGTCGCAGTTGACAGAAGCCATAAAAATAATGACAGGGAAAGATTATGGTAATATTGCAACGATTAATTTAAGTGAAAGTTATGTGGAAACTATGAGGTCTATTTCAGAAAGATTGTGTGGAAGGGCCAAAACCATAATAGAAGAAGTTTATTATGGGGAAACAGACAAAAATAACACATCATATACTTTATTAGATAAAGGGCTAAATTCATTGGATAAAAACGAGTTTTATTCTGCAGCCAGTTATTGTTTTGGCTCTGGATTAAATTCAAGGTATAAATATCTGCTGAAAGAAAATTTGAACAAAAAACAGATTCAAGATAAGATTGTTGAAACGTTTGACAGGGCAAACGAGTTTAAAAACAATACAAAAAAAAAACAATTGAAAACAATAACAGATCTAGAAACTTACATGGTTGTAAATGATAGATTAAGTGAGTCAAAAGAACATTTGACAAATGCATTATTTCATTTGGCAAAAAATAATACAAACACAAGTTTGTATGAACTTGCTTACGGAATTGAAAGATTGAATAGCGCGTATTCATGGTCAATTTTTTTCAGCAAGCCAGGCAGAACTTTTGAAATAAATAAAAACATACTTGATGAGTCATGTTTAAAGAAAATTTCTGAAGTTGAAGAACGCATTCAGTATATAGAGATTTATTTACCAACAAGCACTATAGATGTAAGACAAGCAGTAAGAAAGTCTTATGAAGATTATAATAATGGAAATCCTGAACTATGTTTATATAAAGCTAGTATTGCAAAGGCAAAAGTTGATGTTGTCCTAAATAATTTAGCTATTGATATAGATAAAGTTGATGACATAATTGAAGACAGAAGCCAGATTGTTAAATCTATTATTGCAAAACAAAATCAAAAAGATATTTTCCCTATTTTAGCATATAGTTACTATGAGTATGCAAATTCTTTAAAAGAAAATGATAAATATTCTGCTTTATTATATTTAGAATATGCTATTGAACTGGGCAATCTTGATATTTATTTTGAGAAAGAAAAGATTGGGTTGCCTTCTATAACAGATAGCCTTTTAAATACTTTTTCCCTAGGTGTTTTAACAGGAATAAGTTTTACTATTTCTTTTTTGATTACTTACAGACTGATCAAGAGAAAAAAATAATACACCTCAAGAATAGTTACTTTTAAATATAAATTTCTTTTTGCGCGTATATGGTGGGGTGTATGCAAGGGATTAGTAGAAGGTCTTTTTTAAAATTAAGTTCTTTATTAGGCGGTATTGTTATCCCTGATTTGCCGTTTGAAGAAAATATTGTTGGGGATGCAGTTGAATTAATTTATGCCGATTCAGATATTACGGGCATACTTGAAGCTAAGGGAATGCCTACATATCTGCTTCCTTTGCATGATGATTATTTCTATGATTTCAACAGAGACATCATCGAATTAAATCTAGGGGGAAACATACAACTGGGATTCAAAGGAAAATATTCTTTTAGGATTGGAGATAAAACACTGAGGGCTTCGATATTACATAATGTGACTGGCGAAAAAGTTTTGCCTATTGCTGTAACAGATGAGGGCTTTGATGCTTTTGTGTACTTTCCAATTAGAGCTTATTCTTCTGTTGTGAATGAAGAAACTATTCTAGGAGAATATACTATGATGTCAGAATTTTATCCGAACAAGATTTTTAATCTTTTGCTGGAAAGTAAAGATCTTTCTGAATTTCAGGATAAAGAACAAGGATTTCATCCTGGAACTGAGTATTCATTAATTGATATTTTACAATTATCAAATGGAAGCAGGTTTTTACCAGGTAAAACTAGCAGTGGATCTATTGTTAGAGGAGGGGGAGTTTGTGCAGGAGCAAGTATTTTGGCAAAGGCATCCTTATTAACAGGAGCAAGTTTTGTTGAAAAATGGATGCATCCATGGACAAGTCAATACTGGGTGGGTCCGGCTAATCCTGAAATTACTTTAGAAAACTCTGATGCAACAGTTGAAGTTAATGCATCTTTAGATAAAAGGTTTGATTTTATATGGACAATGCCAAAAGATTATGATACATATTACTTGAAGATTAGTGCACAAGTATTTCCAAATGGGCACCCCATTATTGTGGATGGCCTTGGAAATCCAGGTGATGCTGACGCAAGATTAGTATTAACTTATGCCTGGACAACTGAAAAACCAGAACATCAGGTTGAGAAACTTGAAGAAATAATAGAAGCATATGATTCTTACAGAAAAACTCGTGAAGTTCCAATCCTATTAAGGCAAAGTAGAATTGTAAGAAATTTTGAATTTGGCGAAGTCCCAGAAAAAGACAAAATTTTCTATATCATTTATCCTGATAGTAGAACAGATAGATTTTCTGAAGAATTTCAAAATAATGAATACATTTCAACTGTTAAAACTCTTGCTGATTTAATTAATCAATATGGTCAGCAGACAACAAAAGAACAGTTCAATTCAGGTGAAGCACAAGGAATAGGAGATTATCTAAAAACTACTGAATGGTATGAATCACTTGAACAGAAAACTGGTTATTTGGAAAGAGGGCTCAGATTTGCAAACTATAATACCTTTAGAGCAGAGGGAGAAGCCATACAATGTGTTGGATGGGTTGTATTATTGGCACATTTAGGATATGAAGAGAGCCCAAAAAACGTTGGCGGATTTCCAGGAAATGCCGCCGATATTATCCCTATATCAATAAGGAACGGCAGTAGAGAGAGGTTAAGTGAAAACGGTATCTATTATTTTCACAGTCAATCTATTGATGATGTTGAAGCAGGAGACTTATTTATTAGCTACGAAACAAGGGTGGGGCATGTGGGTGCTGTTGTTGGAAAAAAAGAATATGATAATGAGACAGTGCTTTTAATTGCTGAAGCAAATAGAAGACGGCAGGGAGAAGTAAATATTTTTGAAGTTGACAAATCTAATTATGAAGTTATTCTTGGTGCTAAAAGAATTGTGATAGGGAGATGAAAGAGAACTTTTCACGCAGAGAATTTATAAAAGCTTGTACAATATATTCTCTCGCGAGCATAGTTAAACCAAAAAGGTTTGAGTTTGATTGGAAAAATGATGTACCTCCTTCTTTAATGCTTCACTCCGCCAATATAAAATTTTTCCCAGAACTTATACCTTTAATACAAGATAATTTTTTTACTATTACATATGAAGATTGGAAAGCTGAAATCAAAAGAAGAAATAAATCTATACAAATGATTTCAAGGAAATTGTGTATAGAGGAGGATATACTTTCTGGTTTCACGGATGTTCAGTATCTTGATAAACTGCCCCTTATTATCTCGATAGATGATGTTGGGACTAGTTGGATTAGAAAGGAACATTTGGATATGTTTGAATATCTTGATAATAGATGTATGAGAGCAGTAATTGGAATTCAGCCAGACAAAAGGATAAGTGAATATGATCATTACTGGCAAATACTTCTTAATTTAAGTGAAAACGGTTGGGAACTTGCTACACACACAATAACTCATCCACCTTTAACCAGAGTAAGCAAACAAAGAGTTGATTATGAAGTTGGTGAATCCTGTAATAGAATTGAGGAAGCAGTTGGAAGAAAACCGATAACTTTAATAGCACCCTTTGGTGATTCATGGCCCCCTACAAATTATAGAGAGGGCAATATGAATTTATATAAGAGTTGTCAAAATTTTGAAATTGAATATATTGCAGGAATTGCAGCAGGGAGAACTCTTCTTGATTTAGATTCATTGGATGAAGTTCTTCATCATTATGAAATGGATGACATTCCAAAATATGTTGGCCGTGTTATCCCTGATTCAAATTCGAATATCACTTTAGAGAGATTGCTAAATTTTAAAATAGGAGGATACAGTTAACTTTATAAATGTTCTATAACTTCACGATATTATTGCCAACTGCAAAAGTATGGCAGGAATGGACTTTTGCAACACTGCTGAGGCGATAAAGAAGCAGTAAAGTAGTTCTTTACTGTTAATAAGGTGAATAATAATGGCTGAAGAAAAATTATTGGTTCCAAATGACACTTATTTAAAAGCCGGAATCCATATAGGTACAAAGTTTAAAACTAAGTATATGGAAGAATTCATATATAAAACAAGACCAGACGGCTTATCTGTATTAAATGTGCAAAAAATTGATGAACGAATACGGATATTGGCAAGGTTTTTGTCACACTACAAACCTGAAGAAATTTTGGTGGCAAGCAGGCGTGAGAACGGTTGGCTACCTGTTAAAATGTTTGGGAAATTGACAGGTGCAAAAGTTTTTGCTGGAAGATATCCTCCTGGAACTTTAACAAACCCAGCATTAAAAAATTATCTTGAGGCCAAGGTCATTCTTATTACAGACCCATGGCCGGACAGAAACGTTGTTAAGGACGCATTAAAAATTGGCATACCTATATTAGCATTGTGTGACACTAATAACCAGGCAAACGACCTTGATTTGGTAATCCCATGCAACAACAAAGGTAAAAAAAGCCTTGGATTACTATTCTGGATATTAACCAAAGAATACCTGAAGTTAAGAGACAAAATCAAAGATAAAGATTTTAAATATACAATAGAAGATTTCACGCCAGAATAAGTCCATTACTTTTTATTTTAAATTCCATTTTTTCATCTAAATTATGATGAATCTTATTTTCTTCATCATACTTATACTTAACTAATTTTGCATACTTTTTCTCATCATTTTTTTTAAGTTCGATAATTACTTTAGAAAGGTTTTCCATCATTTTTCCGCCCACCATCTTTATATCGTTGGTACCATCTACTTTAGAGCTTACTTGATTTGTAATTAAAACAACTTTGTTTAAATCCCTTGCAATACGTACTAAATTTGCCATTTGAACAGCCATTAGTTTATTAATTCCTTTAGGATTATCACTTAATCTCTTCCTATATAAACTTCCGATAGTATCAACAATAACTAATTTAATAGATTCATTTTCACACAATTTCTTTAGTTTTAAGATTGTTTCAAATTGTTCTTCAAACGTCTTGGGCTGTATAAGAAAAATATTGTCTAATATCTCCTTAAGATCTCCATAATATAGTTGTTTTAATCTCTCGCTATCAAAACCATTTTCTGTGTCAACAAAAATAATTTTTCCTTTATTCCTTGCACAGGCAATAGATGCCAATAAACAAGAAGTGGTTTTGCCTGATGCAGCATTACCATATATCATAGTAAGTTTGCCGGATTCATATTTACCTATTAATTTTTTTATTGGCTCATTAAAGCAGGGAAGAGAATATTTTTTCATAATATCCTTAAAATAACTCTCTTTTTTTAAATCTAATCACATAATTTTAAATAAATCTTGTTATTAACAAAAAAATATGGACTACTCAATAATAATACCTGTATATAATGAAGAAAAGAATATTATTGAATTATATTCTAGACTCAAACCTGTTTTAAGGCAATTAAAAAAAAAATACGAGATAATTTTTGTAGATGACGGTTCAACTGATAATACTTACAAAGAATTAGAAAAACTTCATAATAAAGATAAAACTGTTAAAATAATTAAATTCCGGAAAAATTTTGGCCAGACAGCTGCATGGGATGCAGGGTTTAAACATGCTCTTGGCAAATATATTATTACAATAGACGGGGATTTACAAAATGATCCTAATGACATTCCCAAATTAATCAAGAAATTAAAAGAAGGCTATGACGTTGTTTCAGGATGGCGTGTTAAAAGAAAAGATGCTCTATCCAAAAAACTGTTTTCTGTGTTTTCCAGGCAATTAAGAAAACTCATTATCAATGATAAGATCCACGATTCTGGCTGTTCTTTAAAGATCTATAAAAAAGATTGCTTCAAGGATTTAGATTTGCATGGCGAGATGCACCGCTATATTACTGAAATACTGGCATTAAGGGGTTTTAAGATAGGAGAAGTTAAAGTAAATCATTTGCCTAGAAAAAAAGGCAAAACAAAGTATAATCTTGTTAGGCTGCCGAAAGGGTTTCTTGATTTAATGGTGGTCGCATTTTGGCAAAGATATTCTTCCAGACCCATACATCTGTTTGGTGGTTTAGGCATTATAATGAGTTTTTTTGGTGTTCTTACAGGGCTTTATTTATTATACTTGAAATTTTTTTATAAAGCCGCCATCGCAAACAGACCTTTATTATTATTAGCAATATTGTTAGTTGTGTTGGGGATACAATTTATTATCTTTGGATTAATAGCAGATATTCTAATAAGAATGTATTATTTAGGGGATAAAAAGAATTATCATATTGAAAAAATAAAATGAAAATTTTTAAAAAATTTTCAATTCTTAAAAGAAAATGAAAATCCTGATGTTAAATTATGAATATCCTCCTTTAGGAGGAGGTGCTTCTCCCTTTACAAAAGAACTTTCTACTGAACTTTCAAAAAAACATTATGTGGATGTTGTTACAATGTATTATAAAGGTCTTAAAAAGATAGAAAGAAAAGGCAACTTAACAGTATATCGTGTTCCTTGTATAAGAAATAAAAAAGAGTCTAGTACTGCTTTTGAAATGTTTACATACATAATTTCTGCATTTTTAAAAAGCTTAGTCTTAATGAAAAAAAACAAATATGATTTAGTACATTCTCATTTTATTCTTCCAACAAGTATTCTAGCATATGCTCTTAAAAAAATTTTCAAAGTTAAATATATTATATCTTCACATGGTTCAGATGTCCCGGGCTATAATCCAGATAAATTCAAATTACTTCATAAAATAGTTTTTCCAATATGGAATTTAATTGTAAAGAGTGCAACATATATACATACACCGTCTAACACAATGAAGAATATAATTTTGACAAAGAAAAAACTTGCTAATGTTAAAGTAATTCCCTATGGAATATATGTTAGAAAACCAGGGATTATGAAAAAAGAAAAAATAGTTCTTTATGCAGGAAGGCTTTTTGAAAGGAAAGGCGTGCAATACCTATTAAAAGCGGCAACTAATTTAGCAAAAGATTGGAAAATAATTATAGCTGGAGACGGTTATTACAAAAATGAGTTAATGAAACTAGCCAAAAATTTAAAACTGAATGTAGAATTTACGGGCTGGCTTTCAAAAAATGAGCTTCATAAACTTTACAAGAAAAGCTCAATTTTTGTCTTGCCTTCATCAGAAGAAAGTTTTGGCATTGTACTTGCTGAAGGCATGATGTATTCAAATGCAATCATAACATCAAAAGAGACAGCCTGTCAAGAAGTTGTAGGTAACTCAGGAATACTTGTAAAAAAGAAAAGTATAAATGAATTAGAAAAGGCATTATTATCTTTAACGTCTAATAAAAAATTATTAAAAAAATATCAAAAAAAAGCTAGAAAAAAGATATTTACATATTCTTGGAATAAGGTTATAAATAAATATCTATCATTATATAAAAACGCGTGTAAATCCACTATATAGGTGTTATAACATTGAAACTAGCCAAAATTTTGGTTTGCCCAAAATGTAAAAAAAGTTTAAGCAAAAAATTAAGTTGTAATTATTGCAAGAAAAAATATAGTTTTATTAATAGTAAACCTGCTTTTCTTAAAACACAGATAACATCTGAAGATAAATTACTTGATTTCTTTATCAAAAAAGCAAAATGGCTTATACCTTCTCCCAGTCTTAATGTTTATGCTAAACATAATATGGGTCTTTTAAAGAAAAAATTGTCTAAAAAATCTCAAATTTTAATTATTGGAGGTGGTACACAAAAATTAGCTAAAGGCATTGAGATATTAGGAACACATTTAGCTAATACAGTTAATTTAGAGATTGTTGATGGACCTTTTGTAGATGTTATTGGAGACGCCCACAATTTACCTTTTAAAAATAATAGTTTTGATTTAGTCATCATTCAGGCTGTTCTTGAACATGTTAAATATCCAAAAAAAGTTGTTGATGAAATCTACCGGGTTTTAAAGAAAAAAGGCTTTGTTTATGCAGAAGTGCCTTTTATGCAAGGAGTTCATAGCAGGCCTTATGATTTTCAAAGATATACTCTGTATGGATTACAAACATTGTTTGAGAAATATAAATTAGTAAAATCTGGTGTGCTAACAGGCCCGACAGCTTCTGTGATTTGGGTTGTCAGAGAATATCTCTCACTTTTTTTTTCTTTTAACAATAAATATTTGTATTATTTTTTTAATTTTATCTTTGGCTGGATTTTTTTTCCTGCTAAATATTTAGATCTAGTTTTAATCAAATTAAAGTTCTGTAGCAACATAGCTGGGGCTTATTATTATATAGGAAGAAAATAGTTATTCATCTACAATTAAATACCTTGTCAAACCAATTGCTCCAATTATCAGAAAGAACAATATGTTTATTATGTGATATGCAAAAGACGCGGGTACTGCTTTTGCCAGCGGTATGTTAAACGCGGTAAATGCGCCTGTTAATCCGCCCTCCCATACACCAAACCCGCTGAATGTTGATATGGGTAGCATTATTAAAATAATTAAAAAAGTGAATATCAAACTTACTTCCCAGAAACTAAAGGGTAATCCAAAGCCTTTAATTAAGACATAAGTCATTAAATAATTGATTGACCAAATTATGAAACTTTGAAAAAAGAGCATTAACCCTGTTTTTATGTTCCAAGATTTTTTAAAATTTTTAATTAAATCCTCTAAAGTGACAAACATCCTTTCTATTAATATTAGTTTTTTCAATGGGTTCAATTTTTTTAAAATCTTAACTAATTTTTTGTCAAATCTTAAAGAAATAAAGAACCCTGATAATAGTAAGAATAGAAAAACCGCAATTATTTTGACATAATAATTAACCATTAGCGGCGTATCTTTAACTAGGAATGAAGAGATAATGAATATTATACTGACCGC
>Ga0190334_1001109_pt1 | contig 11988 bp, 10 predicted proteins | sample 48720478_MG_FD_161270 | JGI IMG/M metagenome (GOLD analysis project Ga0190334, IMG submission 161270) | Hydrothermal vent sediment bacterial communities from Southern Trench, Guaymas Basin, Mexico - 4872-04-7-8_MG | ecosystem: Environmental > Aquatic > Marine > Hydrothermal vents > Sediment ...
CCAAGCTTTCAGCTTTCTTTCCTTGAACGGCAGAAGCGGCCTTGCTACCGCCTTCTGGCTCTTCAATCTTTAGATTGACTCTGGCTTGATTTTTCAAGCCAACAATTCTCACTAAAGTTCGAATCGCCCTGGCGGTAGAACCTGCCTTGCCGATAATTTGGCCCATATCTTCTGGGTTTACCTTCAAAGAAAGCAAAACCCCCATCTCGTCGACCTTCCTTTCGATTTTTACATCTTCGGGATGGTCAACTAAGGCCTTTACAATATACTCAAGGAATTCTTTGTCTGTTTCTTCTTTTGCCATAAATTCTTACAACTAATCTGATTTTCTATCCGACCTTTTTATTTTCTAATTATAATCATTTAAAAAAAGATGTCAAGCCCCAGAAGATGGTTTTTCCTCGGGTTTTTCTTGGGGCTTCCCTTCAGCCCCTTCCTCAACCTTTTCTTCTGGCTTTTCTGGGGTCTTTTCTTCTGGCTTCTCTTCGGGTTTTTCTTGGGGCTTCTTCTCTTCTGATTCAGTTTTTTTCTCCTTTTTCTTTTTATGCTTGGGAATCTTTTTCCCCTTCAAAATATTCTCTGAAACCAATAAATTATAAACGCTGACAGAGGGTTTTGCTCCGACAGATAACCAATACTCTATTCTTTCCTTATTAAGATTCTTTTCTTTAGTAAGAGGATTCCAGAAACCCACTTTTTCCACAAAACGACCGCCCCTCGGGGGTCTTTTTTTGTCTGTAACCACTATCTTAAAGGAAGGTTGATGTTTTTTGCCCGTTCTATAGAATCTTATTGCTAACATATTTTTTATTAATTTATAATTTACCAGCCCTTTGCCTTTAGAGCGTGTTTGGCAGCTTCTTCTTCAGCTTCTTTTTTTGAAAATCCCTCGCCCTTTGCTATCAAATCATTACCAAGATATACTCCGACAACAAAATGTTTGGCATGGTCCGGCCCTTTTTCTTCTAAAACGCTGTAATTTGGAGTAATCCCTTTTCTCTCTTGGGCTTCCTCTTGAAATTGAGACTTAGCGTCTTTAAAAAGACACTCCTTGATAATCCTGGCTAATTCCTTAATTAAGTTCTTTTCAATAAAACGTCTACAAGAATCTAATCCCTGGTCAAGATATAGGGCGCCGATAAAGGCCTCAAAAGTATTGGCTAAAATATAGTGCCGCGCCTTTCCTTCTTCTTTAAACTCTCCCTGAGAAAGTAAAAGAAAATCATTAAAGCCCAAACTCCCGGCTATTTTTGACAACATCTTAGAGTTTACCAATGATGCTCGCAAACTTGTCAGTTCTCCTTCTGATTTTTGAGGATAGTTCTTAAATAAATTCTCTGTAACTATATGCTCTAAAACAGCATCTCCTAAAAATTCTAATCTTTCGTTGTGAGAAAACTTAAAGTCCGGATTTTCATTTAAATATGACCTATGAACAAAAGCCTGGATTAGTAAATCCTTGTTTTTAAATTGTATCCCTAATTTTTTCTCTAACTTTGAAAAATCCTTCATTATTCTTTATCCTCTGCTTTCTGCTCTTTGCTTAATTCTTTATATACGGTTCCTAAAACACCGTTGATAAATTTACCCGAACTCTCGCCCCCAAACCCTTTTGCCAATTCAATTGCCTCGTTAATAGCAACCTTTGGAGGAACTTCTTTTTTGTCTTCGTATAAAAGTTCAAAGAGTCCGATTCTTAAAATATTTCTGTCAATAATTGTTATCTGTTCTAAGGGCCATTCTGGAGCTGCTTTCTCAATTATTTTATCAATATCTGAAAGATGAGAAACAACGCCTTTAACAATTTGCCAAACAAAATCTTTGTCTTCCAAGCCGGGGCCAAACTCTTCAATGTTTTTTGCCACAATTTTGTCTAAGTTCTCTTTTTTCTTCCCATTAAAATCCCACTCGTATAAGCTCTGCATTGCTATTGAACGCGATAGATGACGACTTGCCATAAGTATAGTGATTAAGCCACTAACTAGTTGAATGATTGATAGCAGTTAAATTATTTTCTTGAAAGCTCCTCCATGCTAAGAGGTTTTGCCGACTTTTTTTCTTTTTGCGCCTCAATTTCTTTTTGTTTCTGCTTTTTTTCTTTCTTGGTTAGTTCTTTCATAACATCAATTATTTCCTGCCCCTTGTAATATCCGCAGTTCTTGCAAACAGTATGAGGCAAAACCGGCTTGCCGCATTTTGAGCAAGTTGTTAGTTTTGCCTCTTCCAAATAAATATGCATCCTTCGCTGATTTCTCCTTGATTTTGTCTTGCGTTGTTTTGGAACTGCCATAATAAATCAGCATAGCAGAATTATAAAATTTTTTCAAGATATCTTAAAGCTTTTTCTATGAAAAGGGCAAAAACCATTTTTTTTAATCATATCTCTATGAAATCGTGTTGGATATCCCTTATGCCTGTCAAAACCATAATAAGGATATTTTTTATGATATCTAAGCATTATTCTGTCTCTAACTACCTTGGCAATAATGCCGGCGATGACGCATAAAAAAACCTTCTCGTCTGCTTTAATAATTGATTCTTGGGGCCTGTCTAAATTTATGGCAAAATTCCCATCTAAAATTAAAAAATCAGCTCTTTTACCAATCTTTTTCTCTAAATTCTTCACCGCTCTTTCCATCGCCAGCTTGGTTGCTTCTAAAATATTTATTTTGTCAATCACCTTCTCTGAAACCCTGCCTGTCCCCCATTCTATATTTGGGTGATTGACTAATATCTTATAAATTTTTTCTCGTTTTCCTGGCGACAATCTTTTAGAATCCCTGAGTTTTGAAATTCCAAATTCTCTGGACGCGAAGCGGACTCCCCGAAGGGTTGCATTACAAATTCCAAACAAATTCGAATTTCCAATTGTTAAATGACCAAAACCCTTCTGTTTTAAATTTTGAATTTTGGTTATTGGAATTTGTTTGTAATTTGGTGCTTGTAATTTGTGTTTTTCTATGAGTGCGGCTGCGGCAACAACCGGTCCAGCCAAAGGTCCCCTACCTGCCTCATCAAGCCCCACCACATATTTATACCCCTTTCTCCACAACCTTCTTTCTTCTCTAAAATTGGGATAGTTCATTTTTTTATTTTAGCACAAATTAAAAAAAGCGGTTTAAAAAACCGCTTCTGCATCAACCTTTTTTGCGTCCCAATACACGTAATCAGTATTGGGAAAACCAGGAACTTTAAATTCTCTAATCGGAAAACCCAATAATTCAATGAGTTTAGCTATCAGTGCTTGACGATTTTCAGAGGATCCGGAAACAGAAAGAACATAAACACAGAACTCATTTGATTTAACGCCTCTTTCCTTGGTGATTTTATAATGATAAAATCCATCCTTAACGCCTTCAATTTTTTGACTGTTTTTTGCTTGCGTGCCAACCGCTATAACTGGGAGCTTAGACAAAAACTCTCTTAGTTCCCTTGCGGTTATTTTCATAATATCCGGGATGTTTATTTCCTTACCCATTCACTTTTATCCTCCTAAAATTTTAAATGTTCAAATACCAGAGTTCTCTATCTAAGATTATAACAAAGTAAAATAAAAAATCAAGTCCTGCTTACTTGCATTGGATTTTACAACGAGGTAATATTATATAATATACTTTTATGAAATTCACTCACTTGCATGTTCATAGTCATTACTCGTTACTTGACGGCCTTCCGAAAATTGACCAGCTTTTGGACTATGTAAAGGAGTTAGGAATGGATTCGGTTGCCCTGACAGACCATGGCGTTTTATATGGAGCAGTTGAATTTTTCAAAAAAGCAAAAGAAAGAGGGGTAAAACCAATAATTGGCTGTGAAGTTTACACCGCTTTTGAGAGAATGGACCAAAAAAGACCAAATGTAGACGACAAAAGATACCACTTGGTGTTGCTGGTAAAAAATGAACGGGGATATAAAAATTTGGTTCAGCTAATTACTAAAGCTCATTTGGAGGGCTTTTATTATAAACCAAGAGTGGATGACCATCTTTTGGCCAAACATTCAGAGGGCCTAATTGCCTTAAGCGCTTGCATGGCAGGAAGAATCCCCCGTTTAATTCGGTCTGGAAAGATTAAAGAAGCGGAAAAATTAGCTCTAAAATACCAAGAAATTTTCGGCAAAGATAATTTTTATTTAGAGCTCCAGCATCACCCGAGCCTGCCGGAGCAAAAAATAACCAATCAGGGCTTGATTGCCATCTCTAAAAAATACAACATCCCATTAGTAGCAACCAACGATACCCATTATCTAAGACCAGAAGACAAAGAAGCCCAGGACATCTTAATGCTTATTAACACTAACTCTGATAAGAATGACCCGGAACGCCTAACAATGAAGGCGGATGATTTTTCCTTAAGAAAACCGGAAGAAATGTTCCAAGCTTTTAAAAATGTGCCGAGCGCGATTGAAAATACCCAAAAAATCAAAGAGAGCTGCAGCTTTGAATTTGAACTCGGCAAAACCAAACTTCCTTATTTTGAGGTTCCGAACCAAAAAAGTCCAGATGATTATTTAAAAGAACTCAGCCTTAAAGGATTAAAAGAACGTTTCGGAGACAACCCAAGTAAAAAAATTATTGACCGGCTTAATTATGAACTTTCTATTATTAAGAAAACCGGCTTTGCTTCTTATTTTTTGATTGTTCAGGATTTTGTTAATTGGGCCAAGAATAAAAGAATTGTTGTGGGACCGGGCCGGGGTTCAGTCGGGGGCTCTCTCGTTGCCTATCTTCTCAACATCACAAATATCGATCCTATTAAAAATGAACTTATTTTTGAAAGGTTTTTAAATCCAGAAAGAATTTCTCTTCCGGATATTGATCTTGATTTTACAGACAGAAGAAGAGACGAAGTGCTCGATTATGTTGCCCAAAAATACGGAAGAAATAAGGTCGCCCAGATTATTACTTTTGGAACAATGGCCGCCAGAGCCGTAATTAGAGATGTTGGTCGAGCCCTGGGATACACTTACAGCTACTGCGACCAAGTAGCAAAAATGATACCCTTCGGCTTCAGCTTGGACGAAGCTCTAGACAAGGTTTCAGAATTTAAAAATATTTATCAAACAGATGAACAAGCCAGAAGATTGATTGATTTGGCAAAAAAATTAGAAGGAGTTGCCCGCCACGCCTCAACTCACGCCTGCGGCGTGGTAATTTCAGACCAACCGCTTTCAAATCTTATTCCCCTGCAGCATCCCACCCAAAACGACGAAAACATTGTCACTCAATATGAAATGCACTCTATTGAAGATATGGGCCTTTTAAAAATGGATTTTCTGGGATTGAAAAATCTAACTATAATAGAAGACACCTTATCCAGAATTTATGTTGTTAGAGGAGGAAAAAAAATAGACATTGAAAACATTCCTCAAGACGACGAAACAACCTTCAAACTCCTGCAACAAGGAAATACCACCTCTGTTTTCCAACTTGAGTCAGACGGAATGAAAAGATACCTTAAACAGCTAAAACCTACAGAATTTGAGGATATTATAGCCATGGTAGCTCTTTACAGACCCGGACCAATGCAATTTATCCCAGAATATATAGCCAGGAAGCATGGAAGAAAACCGATAGAATATCTCCACCCAAAATTAGAGCCGATTTTAAAAAAAACCCAAGGAATCTGCATCTACCAGGAACAACTTATGCAAATCGCCCAACAATTAGCCGGATTCACCCTTTCTGAAGCTGATATTTTGAGAAAAGCGGTAGGCAAGAAAATAGAAAAACTGCTTCAAGCCCAAGAAGAAAAATTTATTCAAGGAATGGTGAATAACGGCATTAAAAAGGAAACTGCCCTAAAAATTTGGCAATGGATCCTGCCTTTTGCCCGTTATGGTTTTAATCGTAGCCATTCAGCGGCCTATGCTACCATTGCTTATCAAACTGCTTATCTTAAAACCCACTATCCAGTAGAATTTATGGCTTCTGTTTTAACCTCTGAAAAAGCAGACATTGAAAGAATAGCTCTCTTAATTGAAGACTGCAAAAGAATGGGAATTAAAGTTTTGGCGCCAAATATAAATGAAAGCTTAAAAAACTTTACGGTTGTTCCAGGAAAAAACAAAATCAGATTCGGCTTAGTGGCTATTAAGAATGTTGGCGAAAATATAATAGATGTTATTGTGAATGAAGTAAAAAATAACGGCCCCTTCAAAAGTATTGAAGATTTCGTCCAAAGAGTAAATTCTAAAGACCTAAATAAAAAATCTTTGGAAAGCTTAATTAAGGCGGGGGCTTTTGACGAATTTGCGGAAAGAAATCAATTATTGCATAATTTGGAAAGATTGTTAGAATGGTCAAAAGAAACTCAAAAGAATAAAGCCAACGGGCAAAAAGGTCTTTTTGAAGGACTGAATGCTGGAAATTTTAATAACCATATTCATTTAGAAAAAACTAAACCGGCAACAAATTTTGAAAAACTGAATTGGGAAAAGGAGCTTTTGGGGCTGTATGTCAGTTCTCACCCCCTAGAAGAATATAAGAATATTTTGGCAAAGAAAACTTTGTCTTTAGCGGAAATTAAAAATTATTATGGTTTAGGACTTAATAACAACAGAGAAAGGGTCAGGGTTGGAGGCATAATTTCCGGCATCAAAAAAATTATTACCAAAAAGGGCCAGCCAATGCTTTTTGTAAAACTAGAAGATTTGACCGATAAAACAGAGGTGGTCGTTTTTCCGGGGGTAGTTGAAAGAAATGCGGCCGCTTTCCAGGAAAATAAGATTGTTTTTATTACTGGCCGAATTGATTTCCGCGACAACGCCCCAAAAATCCTCGCCGACCAAGTTGAGGAAATTATAACGAAAGAAATATGAAAATAGAAAAAATTCGACATTCATTAGCCCATATTTTGGCTACAGCTGTTCAAGAACTCTACCCGGGAGTAAAATTTGGCATTGGCCCGGCAATTAAAAATGGTTTTTATTACGACTTTGAATTTAAAAGAAGCTTGACTCCTCAAGATTTGCCAAAAATTGAAAAAAGAATGAAGGATTTAATCAAAAAAGATTTAAAATTTAAAAAAAAGAATATCTCGAAAAAAGAAGCTAAAAAAATATTCAAAGACCAACCATACAAATTAGAACTAATCGAAGAGCTAGCGGAGATACGATCTCCGCAAACTGCGGAGATCGCATCTCCGCTAATTTCGGTGTATCAAATGGATGATTTTGTGGATTTATGCAAGGGACCGCATGTGAAATCGACAAAAGAAATAGATCCGGAGGCGTTTAAACTAACTAAAATTGCCGGCGCTTACTGGAAGGGCGATGAAAAAAAGAAAATGCTTACCAGAATCTACGGCCTTGCCTTTAAAAACAAAGAAGAGTTAAACTCTTTTATTGAACTCCAAGAGGAAGCGGAAAAAAGAGACCACAGAAAATTAGGAGCTAGACTGGGGTTATTTTTACTGGATGAAGAAATTGGAGCCGGCCTCCCGATTTGGCTGCCAAAAGGAGCCATTATTAGAAAAATAATTGAAAATTATCTTTACCAAGAACTAAGCTCCCAGGGTTATCAATGGCTCTATACCCCGCATATTGGAAATCTGAATTTATGGAAAAAATCAGGCCATTGGGATTTTTATAAAGAAAACCTTTACTCCCCCATTAAAATTGATGAAGAAAATTATCTGCTAAAACCGATGAATTGCCCTTTTCATGTTAAGGTTTATAACTCTAAACTTAGAAGTTATAGAGATTTGCCGATAAAGTTTGCTGAATTGGGAACTGTTTACAGATATGAAAAATCAGGGGTTCTGCACGGCTTAACCAGAGTGCGCGGCTTTACCCAAGATGACGCCCATTTAATCTGCACGCCGGAGCAAGTGACTCAAGAGCTTGAAAAACTTGTAAAACAAGGTTTAAAGATTTTGAAAAAATTCGGCTTTAAGGAATATAATATCTATCTTTCCACCAAGCCGGAAAAATATGCTGGAACCGAAAAAGGATGGCAGAAAGCAACCAACAGTTTAAAATATGTTCTAAAAAAACTTAAACTAGATTATAACGTTGATCCCGGCGGAGGCGTATTTTATGGGCCGAAAATTGACATTAAGATAAAAGATTCTCTTGATCGAGAATGGCAGTGCACAACAATTCAATTTGACTTCAATCTGCCAAAGAGATTCAAGATGGCTTATATCAATCAAAAAGGCAAAAAGGCAGAACCTTATATGATACACAGAGCCCTTCTTGGGTCCTTAGAAAGATTTTTCGGGGTCTTAATAGAACATTATGCCGGAGAGTTCCCCTTATGGCTCGCGCCTGTCCAGATTTGGATAATACCTATTGCTTCTAAGCATAAAAAATACGCCAAAGAAATAGGGAAAAAGCTAAGCCGTTTTAGAATAGAGGTTAAAGACGAAAACGAAACCGTTTCTAAAAAAATAAGAGAGGGAGAAATTCAAAAAATCCCCTATATCTTGGTTATCGGCGACAAAGAGCTAAAAACAAAATCTGTCAGGGTCAGAGAAAGAAAAAGAGGCGATATCGGAATAATAAAACTTAATAAATTCATTGAAAAAATCAAAAAAGAGATAGGAGAGTTTTCTGACTTAGTTTAAAAAATCTTATGCCTCAATTGTCTCAAGCTACTCAAAAATTAATATCCCGCTATCAACAATGGCGCCAATCTCTCCAGCCAAAAGAAGGAATTCCTACCATCCATGTGGACGAAGTTGCCTCAAAGGTAGCTGCTTTCTACGAAAAAATAAGAGGAATTATTGACTGGAAAGAAGAACACCTTCTAAAAAGAAGGGCTATTGAAAGAATTCTAAAAAGACGGCTTTTTTCTCAAATGGATTTAACTAATGGAAATTTTTCTCCTCAAGCCCTAATCGCAGAACCTTTGGTTTTAGAATTAATTAGGGGCGGGCATTTTCCCAATGACAAAATTGAAGAATCAAAAATAGGAGAAGTTCAAAAATCAATAGATAAATATATTTCTGTTCTTAACAAAGCTAACTTTTACCCGCCGCGGCGGACAGGTGAAAAAAAATCAAGAATTCAACTCTACAGTTGGTTATCCGCAATTGCTGCTTGCGAAATAGAAGAAATCCTCTCTCCCTCAATAAAAGAAAGGGCTCTAATTAATTATATGTTTGAGCAAATGAAAGAAAGGATTAGAGCAGATATTCAAGAAAAAAATATTCAAATATATATTGCCGTTCAAAAAGCCCTGTTTAAATTGGACGCTCCTGTAATCAGCTATCACCTTCTAAAACATCAATATCCCAATTGGACAGAACAAAATATTTATGAAATTAAAGAAAAAATAGAAAAACAATTAAACCACCCTCTGGGAGACAAATTCTATCAAATTTGCGAAAAACACGACACCCCCTTCTTGCTTTTGGGAGATGCTCTTTCAAAAAATCCTGTGGAAGCTGAAAAGAAACTGTCAAATCCAGAAATTTTAGAAATTGAAATTAAAGAGGCCTATAACAAAAGAGTAAGCACCCTAAAATCCCGGCTGGGAAGAGCAGCGTTCTACTCTACTCTGTCTATCTTTTTAACCAATGTTGTATCCCTTTGGCTGGTTGAAATTCCTTTTAATAAATTTGTTACAGGATATTTCTTTAATTTTTTGGCAATGGGCGTAGATATTTTCTTCCCCACCCTCTTAATGTTTGTTTTAGTAATTACAATCAGGCCTCCAAAAAAGGAAAATCTTTCCAGAGTTTTAATGGAAATTATGAAATTTGTTTACGAAGGCAAGAAAAAAGACATTTACGAGATTAAAACATTTAGAAAAAGAGGAATTATTCTTGAGTCAATTGTAAAACTTTTCTATCTTTTGGGATTTTTAATCATTTTTGGTTTGATAATCTGGGCTCTTTATCAATTAAACTTTCCTCCCCTCTCTTATGTAATATTTATTGTCTTTTTGTCTCTAATTGCTTTTGCCGGAGCTAAAATCAGACAAAGAGCGAAAGAATTGCAGGTTATAGAAGAAAAAGAAACCTTTTTCCATTTTCTAATTGACCCCTTTGCAATACCAATTATTCAGCTTGGAAAATGGCTAACAATTAAATGGAAAAAATATAATATCATAGCTGTATTTTTTTCTGCATTAATCGATATGCCATTTACCGTGTTTGTAGACTTCATTGAACAATGGCGTTATTATCTTAAAGAAAAAAAAGAAAAAATCCATTAACCCTACGAATTACGAATTTTTACGAATATACGAATTAAAATAATTCGTAAATTTGTATAAAATTCGCTATTCGTTGATTATCTATGCGTCGCACAATAAAATTTACCCTAATCTTGCTGGCAATCTGCCTGGGATTGAGCTTGGGCTTGATTACTCTTGCCCAAGAGTCTTCGGTTTCTAAAGAAATAAAACTTGATGAAGAGGTTTCAGCCGAGGATTTGGAAATTGAAGAGCCCCGGCTTTTACCAGATAACCCTTTTTACTTTCTTAAAAATTGGGGAAGAGGAATCCGCTCTTTCTTCACTTTTGATCCGATTAAGAAAGCGGAACTAAAAGAGCGTTTCGCTAACGAAAAATTAATAGAAGTTAAAAAATTAATTGAGCAAGAAAAAAGCCCTAGATTTATCAGAAAAGGAATAGAAAATTATCAGAAAGAAATAGAAAAGATTGAAAAAGCAACAGATAAAATAAAAGAAAAACCAGAAGAAAATCCAAGGGTAGATAAATTTCTTAACAAATTTATTAAACATCAAGCATTACACCAAAGGGTTCTTCAAAAATTAGAAAACCAAGTAGCGCCAGAGGTATTTGAGAAAATAAAAGCAGCCAGGGAAAAACATTTGGAAAGATTTGGTAAAGTTATGACCAAACTTGAAGATAGAATGGAAAAATTCAGAGAAAGATTAGAAAAAAATCTTAAAGAAATAAAAGGAAGCAAGTATAAAAATTTCAAAAATTTAGAAATTCTTAAAGAACTTGAAGAAAAAGTTCCCGAAGAAGCAAAAGAGACGCTCCAAAAAGCTCAAGAAAATGCCCTGAAAAGGTTGCAAGGAAATTTAGAAAAAATGTCTCCAGAAGATCAAGAAAGATTTAAAGAGTATATTGATAAAATCTCTGGTGACAAAGAAAAGCATCTGGAGATTTTAGAAAATCTAAAATTTGAATTAAGAGAAGGGTTAAAAGAAAAAGCAGAGGAAAGCAGGGCTCGGTTTAGAGAAAGAATAATGGAAGCAAGGGAAAGGGTTTTGAAAAAAATTCAAGAGAAAAGATGCCCTGAAATAGAAAAACCTGCTTCTGGTTTTTGTTCAGAAGGAAGAATTATAGTTGAAAAAGATGAAAAGGACTGTCCAATAGAATTTAAATGTGTTATTCCAGCTGAAATTGAAATTCCCTCTTTGCCAGAGCCGCCGGAAAGGCCTTTTGCCTGTATCACTCTCTGGGATCCGGTTTGCGGCGAAAACGGAAAAACCTATTCAAACGCTTGCTATGCTAAAACAGCTGGAGTTACTATTGCTTACAAAGGAGAATGTAAAGAAAAAGAATGCCAAACTGATACTGATTGTCCCCAACCAAAGTGTGGACCCTTGAGAACAATCAAGGCAAAATGTATTGGAGTTAGGGCTAAGTGCCTAGAAGGCAAATGCCGGATAGTTGGAGAGTAAAACCTGTACGACAGGTTGCGCCTCTATTTTTGTAGGAGCTTAGCTCCTACAAATTTCTGCTGGCTTTTCGTAAAAAAAACCCGATTTATTATCGGGTCTTTTTACTATTTTTATGATAATCCACCTGTTATGATATATATGAGTAGAGGGAGTTTTACTTAGCTCAATTCCTGGGCTTATTGGCAGGAACGAAGACAGGTGGAATAATATTGCGCTATGGTCTTGCCTTAGCCGACCTTATGCCTTAGCGTATAGGCAAACTGTTTTTAGTTAACGGGCCCATTTAGTAGGAGACCCTGGCCCTGCCAAAGACCTGGGCATCGCCATAGACCTGGGCATCGCCATAGACCTGGGCATCGCCATAGACCTGGGCATCGCCATAGA
>Ga0190334_1001110_pt1 | contig 11974 bp, 9 predicted proteins | sample 48720478_MG_FD_161270 | JGI IMG/M metagenome (GOLD analysis project Ga0190334, IMG submission 161270) | Hydrothermal vent sediment bacterial communities from Southern Trench, Guaymas Basin, Mexico - 4872-04-7-8_MG | ecosystem: Environmental > Aquatic > Marine > Hydrothermal vents > Sediment ...
CTGGGATAGTTGAAGAATTGAATGATGTTCTTTCTTTCTAAATTATTTCTGAATTTCTTATGAAATTCAGAGCCATTATCAGTCTGAACTCTTTTAATAGCAAAAGGAGCTACTTTCTGAAGCTTCTTAAAGAAATCTGAAGCTGATTTAGAAGATAAATGGGTATAGGCCTGGGCAAAGGCAAATTCTGATTTAAGGTCAATAGCTGTAATAATATATCTCTTTAATCCCCAGATAAACTTAACAATAGCATCTATTTGAAACAAATCTCCAGGATTGTCTGGTTGATATCCTTTCCTTCTTAGTTTCTTTTTCTTGGATTTCAGTTCTCTGATTACCACTTTTCCTGTTCTTCCATATACAGAAACCTTGAATTGACGAGGAATTTGACCTTTCTCTTTAAGTTCTGAGATTACTCTGCCAATAGTTGATTCAGATATTGTGTTTATCTCTTGCTCCTGGCAAAAGATATCTAAATCAGGTTTAATCTTCTCTTTGCCCGCTCTGGGATGTTCCCGGCGATAATCTTTGATAAAGTTCTTAATTCTTGAATCAACCTTGCTCTCTCTAGGATTATGAGGAGCCTTAGAAAGCTCATTTAAGCTTTCAATATTGCCATTATTATCTCTTAAGGTCTTGCGCCATTGATAAATAGATGATTTACTATACTTGAAGGCTGATATTGTGGCATCAAGACCAAATTTCTCGAAAAACGAGACAATTTCAGCCTTCTTTTTAGCTTTATCTGTAATCATATACTGGTATTTTAAATAGTCATTATAGAGGGTGACGAAACCTCTAATACCAGTATACTTACAATGAATATGATTAAAAAACTCCATAGATCTTAGACCTTGGAGTTTTCCAATATGTTTTTGAACTTATGCGTTTAAAAAATGCGCCATTTACACAAGGGTTTCAACAGACATACAAGCTGAAAAAGAATTTTCTTCTTGTGAATCTCAAGAGGAAAAAATTAGGTCTTTTATCAAAAACCAAAACAACTGGCAGATTGCCAAAGTTTATTCAGACGCTGGTTATACCGGAGCTAACACTAATCGTCCTGCCTTACAAGAATTACTTGAAGACATAAAACAAAATAAAATTGATATTATTTTAGCTTACAAAATTGATAGATTAACCCGTTTTCCAAGAGATTTTTATCAACTAATTGAGGTTTTTGAGAAACATAATGTTGATTTTATTTCTATTACCGAGAGATTTGATACCTCTACTCCAGCCGGCAGATTATTGAGAAACATAATGCTTACCTTTGCTCAATTTGAAAGAGAATTAACTTCCGAAAGAACCAAAGACAAATTGTTAGAGCGTGCCAGAAAAGGAATGTGGAACGGTGGCAGGCCGCCTTATGGTTATGAAAGAAAAAACAAAAAACTTGTCATTAACAAAAAAGAGGCAGAGATTGTCAGAATAATTTTTGACACTTATCTTGAGAATGGTTCTGTGAATCGACTTTTTGACTTCCTAGAAGGAAGACGGTTCAAAGACAGACAAGGAAAAAACTTTTCTAAACCCTTCCTTACCCGCATTCTTAGAAATATAACTTACACAGGAAAAGTTAATTATGCCGGTCAGATTTATCAGGGTATTCATCAGCCCATTGTTTCTGAAGAACTTTTTGAGCTTGCCCAGAAAGCCCACAAAAGAAGAATCAGAAAGTTCAGAGTTTACAGACATTTTCTCTTGGGAGGTTTAATCAGATGTAAAGAATGCGGGTATCAGATGTCAGCTTGTTTTACCAACAAGCACAAGGAAGGGAAACTGAAAAGGTATTATTACTATCGTTGCGGTTCCGTCAACAAAAAAGGCTGGCAAGCTTGCTCGATAAAAGAGGTTTCAGCTGATAGATTAGAAAAATATATTTTGGAAAATTTAGAAAGAATTTCTCTTGATAAAAACTACATAGAAAATTTAGTTTTTAAGCTAAATCATAGCTTAAAAAGTTCGAACCCTGACTTAAAAAATTCAACTCCGCCCGTCGGAGATGGACTCGAACCATCACAAGTATGCTCTAAATTTTCTAAATTTTCAGTAGAAACTATCGCTTCTATCCTCAAATCTTTTCTCTTATTTCTTTCTCAAAGAAGGAGGGTTGAAAGAAATCTTTTAGTCAAAAAGTTTATTAAAGGAATTATTTATTCTCAAGAAAACATCGAAATCGCCCTGTTTTATTCGGAAAATTCAAAGAATTTTCAAATTGCTGAAAACAAACAAAGCCCTGCCTTACTTTCGCAAGGCAGAGCAAATTTTTCTGGCTGGAACGAGCAAAGCTCGTTCCCCCCTCAACAAAGAGAGTTCGTGTCTGATTGTTTGAGTGGGCGGTAGAGGATTTGAACCTCTGACCTCCGCTATGTCAAAGCGACGCGCTAACCAACTGCGCCAACCGCCCTTGGTGCGCACGGCAGGATTTGAACCTGCGACCACGCGATTATAAGTCGCGCGCTCTACCGCTGAGCTACGTGCGCTTAGTTATTTTACGTCTTTCATTTTTGTTTTAAATTTTAGGAGTTTAGTTTTTGAAAAGGGCTTAGTTTTTTGTTTTTTCTTGGATTCACCGTTTATTAAACGGTCAAATTCTTCTTTTTCAATTGTTTCTTTTGTAATCAGGGTTTTAGCAATTTTTTCAAGCAATCTTTTTCTTTTTCTTAAAATCTGGTTAGCTTTTTTCTCCGCTTCCTTTATAAACTTTTCAACCTCTTTGTCAATAAGAACGGCTACTTCTTCGGAGTAATTTCTTTGCCCTGAAACTTCTTTGCCTAAAAAGACCAATTCTTCCTTTTCTCCAAAAGATATTGGCCCCAGAGAGGACATTCCATATTCTTTAACTAATTTTCTGGCAAGTTCCGAGGCCTTCTTCAAATCATTTGAAGCACCGGTCGTAATTTCTCCGAATTTTATTTTTTCTGCGCAGTATCCCCCGAGCAAAGTGGCTATTTCGGCTAAAAACTCTTTTTCGCTTTTAATTCTTTTTTCCTCTGTTGGTGTTTTTAAAGTATAGCCGGCCGCCATGCCCCTGGAAATAATAGAGATTTTCCTAACCGGTTCTGTTCCCGGTAAAGAAGCCGAGACAAGGGCGTGGCCTGATTCATGAAAAGCGGCAATTTCTTTTTCTTTTTCGGAAAGGACATGACTTTTTCTCTCGGGACCAAGCAAGACTTTTTCAATTGATTCTAAAAATTCCTCTTGATAAATTTTGGTCTTGTTTCTTCTGGCGGCCAAAATAGCTGCTTCGTTAACCACATTGGCAATATCAGCTCCGGAAAAGCCCGGCGTTCTTTCTCCAATTTCTCTTAAATTGACGTCGGGAGCCAATGGTTTGCCCTGACAATGAATTTTTAAAATTTCTTCTCTTCCTTTAATATCCGGCATATCTAAAACAACTTTTCTGTCAAATCTTCCTGGCCTTAAAAGAGCTGGGTCTAAAATATCCGGGCGATTGGTGGCGGCAAGAATAATGACCTTGCTTTCTCTGTCAAAACCGTCCATTTCCACTAAAATTTGGTTTAAAGTTTGTTCTCTTTCGTCGTGTCCTCCTCCCAGTCCAGCTCCTCTGTGTCTGCCGATAGCGTCAAGTTCATCAATAAAGACAATAGAAGGGGCGGCTTTTTTTGCTGTTGAGAATAAATCCCGCACTCTTCCTGCTCCTACGCCAACAAACATCTCTACGAATTCTGAACCGGAAATATGAAAAAAGGGAACATTGGCTTCACCGGCCACAGCTCTAGATAATAAGGTTTTTCCTGTGCCTGCAGGACCCATTAAAAGAACACCTCTGGGAATTCTAGCTCCCATTTTTAGATATTTTTTTGGGTTTTTCAAAAAATCAACAATTTCTTTTAATTCCTCTTTCGCTTCTTTCAAATCAGCAACATCTTTGAAGGTGATTCTTTTTTTAGGATGGCCTTCTGCTCCAAAAAGTCGAGCTCTGGCTTTTGTAAAACTAAAAGCTTGGGTGGCGCCTGCTTTTGCTTGTTTAAAAATCATCCAGAAGAATATGCCGAAAACTAACAGGGGAGCCACCCCGAAGATTAAAAGGGGAAAAAGCCAAGAAAAGATTCCCTGTTTTTCTGCTTCAATTTTAATTTCCACTTTATCTAATTTTTGCGGGTTTGCTCCATAGCTTATTAAAGTTTCTCTAAGGCCCTTTTCTTCTTCTTTTCTTGATTTTGCTTGCTCGTTGTTTTTATAAGTAATTTTCAGGTCTGATCCAAAAGCAGTTATCTTTTCAATTTTTTCTTCATTAATATCTTTGACTAATTGGTTTAAAGAAATTTCCTTTTTTTCGCCAAGAGATGGGGCAAATAAAGCAAAAACGCCGGAAATTATCAAGAAAATCAGTAAAACAAAAATAATATTTTTAACTAAAGATTTCATATTATTTATTTTATCAAAAATTTAAAAATAATCAATATAATAAAAAAGCCTCTTGTATTTTACAAGAGACTTTTTGCGGAGGTGAGCTTTTGCCGGTTAGATAGTCGCAGTTTCTCTCTTTTTTGGGGTTTCTTCAGCTTCTTGCTGTCGAGACCTTAACTTCTTGTACCACTGAATCTGTTGATCGAGGTCATAGATTCTTTTTTTGAGGATGTCAATTAATCCAGCGGTTTCTGACATCCCCTCCTTTTCGAGAATTTCTGCAAATCTGGTTTTTACGGCCCGCAGAAATTTGTCTTTCGGCAGCTTAATCCTGCGACATTCCTGCCGGATTTGCTTGTAAGCTTCGTCCCAGTAGGCAGAGGTCTTCTCCTTGTACTCTTCAAATTCTTTCTTGGAAGAGCTTGAATTTTCTTCAGCTCGTCTCTGGGCGTAATCAAGCTTTGTTTCCGGGATTTGATGGTTTTGAAGCGCTTGGAGCACTTGCTCCTGATATTCTTTTTCGCACTCAGGCCCCATTAAATATCCCCGTTCCTTCGTTTCCTTCATACATACAGGGCACAAAAACTTTTTCTTTTCTTTCTTTTCTTTCTTTTCTTTGTTTTCCATTTCAATACTCCTTGAAACTAAACGATTAATAAAGAACAGTAAATTAAGCGATGTCTCTATTATACGCCCCTATTCAATTTTTGTCAAGGTTAAACGATGTTCCGCGGGGTCAATAAGCAGAATTTTGAATTTGTACTTTTCTCCAATCTTTAAATCTTCTTCCATTTTCTTTTGAGAACCGAATTCTGAGATATGGCAGAGCCCTTGAATTTTCGGAGAGAGTTGGATAAAAGCGCCAAAAGGATTAAATTTTGTAACCTTTCCCTCAACGATGCTTCCTTTTTTAAACTTTTCTTCAATATTTTCCCAAGGGTCTTTTTTCAGGGCTTTTAAAGATAAAGAAATTCTGCTGTTTGAAATATCAATAATTTTGGCTTTAACTTTTTGACCGATTTTGACTATTTCAGAGGGGTCCTCAATTAACTGCCAGTCAAGCTCTGAAATATGGATTAGGCCTTCTAGATATTCAACTGATTTTTCTTTGGCTGGAGCTTTGGATGGCGAGAATTTTACAAAAACTCCGAAATCAACAATTCCTGTAACTTCGGCTTCCATAATGTCCCCTACCTTATAATTTTCCAAAAGTTTTTTTATCTTTTTGCTGTCTTTTTCTTTTTCAGACAAAATAAGCTTTTCTTCCTTTTCGTTAAAATCAAAAATCCTAATCTTCATTTCCTTTCCAATAAATTTCTGAAGAGCTTTTAAAATTTTTTGAGTGTCTCCCCCCTCAACTTTTGGATAATTTTCGCTTGAGAGTTGGGACACGGGTAGGAAGGCCGGGATGCCGGAAACTCTGGCCAAAAGCCCTCCCTTGTTCGCTCCAATAATTTTTACAGTAATTGCTTCTTCTTTTTCCTTTTTCTGTTTTAGTTCTTCCCAGGCGAGTTCTTTTCCGGCTTGGGTTAAAGAAACTTCAATATATCCTTGTTCATTTTCTAAATCAATAATTTTTACAAAAGCGTCATCTCCTATTTTCAGATTTTTTAGTTTATCTTTGGCTTCGTAGAATTCCTTGCCGTAAACTATGCCTGTGCCCCATGGCCCTAAATCTAAAAAAACAGAGGCCCGACCTTTGTTTATAATTTTTCCTTGAACAATTTCTCCAATTTTGGGCGGCTTTAAATTGTCATTTTTGTCCAGTATGTTTTTCATATGAATTATTTATAACACAGAAGTTTATTGTATGCAATAGTATGTCTTGGCGGAGATGTTGAAACCTATAGAAGGGTATGATAAAATAATAAAATATGATTATTACTTGGTATGGGCAGACTTGTTTTAAAATTGTCTGTCAAAAAAATAAGAATGGGCAAGTTGCAATAATTACAGACCTGCCGGAAAAAGATACGGGTCTTCGAGGCCCAAAACCGGAGGCCGATATCTTATTGGAAAGTCGGCTCAACAAAAAGACAGGTTCTGGCTCTTGTTTTTTAATTACAGGGCCGGGAGAGTACGACATTAAAGAGGTATACATTCAGGGAATTGTTTCTTCTGATAAAAAAACAACGATTTATACTATTGAGGCGGAGGATATGAAGATTTGCCATTTAGGAGAAATTTCTCAAAAAGAACTAACTTCTCAAGAACTTGAGGCGATTGGAGTTATTGATATTTTGACTATTCCTGTCGGCGGGGGGAACGCCCTGGAAGCCAAAGATGCTTTAAAGATAATGTCTCAGATTGAACCAAAAATCATTATCCCGATGTATTACAAAATTCCCAAACTAAAAATTCGTTTAGATCCTCTTGATAATTTTCTTAAGACGCTTGGAATTAAAAAAGTGGAATCTTTGCCAAAGCTTTCCATTAAAGCAAAGGGTTTGCCAAAAGAAGAGGTGAAGATTATTGCCCTGCAACCATAGAAATTAGAAATTTCCATCCATGGATTTTTTAGATAACCTTAGAAAAAAACCAAAACACGTAAGAAAGTTTATTCTTTGGATAACTGTTATTATTACTGCTTTAATTTTGGGAACTTGGTGGTTTTATAGTTCTTATAATAAAATAAAAAATTTTCCCAAGCGGGAAATTTTAAAAGAGTTAAATTTTCCAAAGCTTGAAGAATAAAATGAGCAATAATTCTCAAAACATTAAAGCCAGAGAGATAATAGATGAAATGAAAGATTCCTATATTGATTATGCGATGTCTGTTATTGTTTCTCGGGCTTTGCCCGATGTTCGCGACGGTTTAAAGCCGGTTCACCGCCGAATTTTGTACGCGATGTATGAAGATGGTTTAACTTCAACGGCTAAGTTTAGAAAATCGGCTACGGTCGTGGGCAGTTGTCTCGGTCGTTACCATCCTCATGGAGACGCGGCCGTATATGATAGTTTGGTGAGAATGACCCAAGATTTTTCTTTGAGATATCCTCTGGTAGTAGGTCAGGGAAATTTTGGAAGTTTAGACGGCGACCCGGCAGCGGCTCAAAGATACACTGAATGCAAACTTTCTAAAATCGGAGAAGAAATGCTTCGTGATATTGGAAAAGATACAGTTGATTTCAGGTCAAACTACGACGGAACCAGAAAAGAACCAATCGTGCTTCCTTCGCCTTTGCCGCAGCTTCTTTTAAACGGCTCTTTAGGGATTGCCGTTGGAATGGCTACAAATATTCCTCCCCATAATTTGAGAGAGGTTGTAGAGGCCTTAATTTATTTAATAGACCATCCAAAATCCACGGTTGAGGATATTTCCAATTTTATTAAAGGTCCGGATTTCCCAACCTCTGGCATGATTTACGGTAAAAAAGATATAATTGCGGCTTATTCTCAAGGCAAGGGCCCTATCGTGGTTCGGGGCAAGGCAGAAGTGGTGGAAAGAGAAAAAGGAAAAAGCCAAATTATAATTTCAGAAATTCCTTTTCAGGTTCAAAAATCAAGTTTGATTCAGCAGTTCGCAAAATTGGTTCAGGAAAAAAGAATTCAAGGCGTAAAAGATATTAGGGACGAATCAGACAAGGAAGGAATGAGAATTGTTTTTGACTTGCACAAAGACGCTTTTCCCAGAAAAATTTTAAACCGACTTTATAAATTTAGCGATTTGCAAAGAACTTTTCATTTAAATATGCTCGCCCTGGTAGACGGAATTCAGCCCAAAGTGCTTTCGTTGGTAGATGTTTTAAGTTATTTTATAGCTCATAGAAAAGAGGTTGTTATAAGAAGAACAAAATATGACTTGAAAAGAGCTAAAGAAAGAGCTCATATTTTAGAAGGCCTTCATAAATGTTTGGGGAAGATTGACGCTGTAATAAAAACAATTAAAAACTCAAAGGACAGGGAGAACGCTAAGAAGAACCTAATGAAAAAGTTCCGCCTGACCGAAATTCAGGCAAACGCTATTCTAGAAACAAAATTGTCTGCCTTGGCGAAGCTGGAAAGAAAGAAAATTGAAGATGAGCTTAAAGAAATAAAGGCCAGAATTAAAGAGTTAAGCTCTATATTGAAAAGCCCGGCTAAAATAAAAGGGGTGATAAAAAAGGAATTAAAAGAAGTTAATGAGAAGTTTGGAGATGAAAGAAAAACCAAAGTTTTTTCGCAAAAAGTCGGAGAAATCGCAGAAGAGGATTTAATTCCCCAGGAGGAAACAATTATTACCCTGACCAAAGGGGGCTACATTAAAAGAATAAATCCATCCACTTACAAAATTCAAAAAAGAGGAGGCAAAGGCATCTTGGGAATGAAGACGCTGCAGGAAGACGTGGTGGAACATTTTCTTTCCTGTCAAACCCATGATTCTTTGCTTTTCTTTACTGATTCAGGCAAGGTTTTCAGGACAGTGGTCTACGAGATTCCAGAGTCAACGCGGGTGGCTCGGGGAAGAGGCCTTTCTAACTTTATTGAGATTACGGCAGATGACAGAATTTTGTCTTTGCAGGTCTTGGGCAAAGAAGATAGAGAGAAGGGTATTAAAAATTTAATAATGGTCACCAAAAATGGTATAATAAAGAAAACATCTCTGGAAGAATTTAAAAATGTCCGGCGCTCCGGCTTGATTGCCATTAAGCTTAAAAAAGACGACCTATTAAGAAAAGTGGTGAAAAGCACGGGTGATAATGATATAATAATTGTAACCAAGAAGGGTCAATCAATTCGTTTTAACGAAAAAGATATTAGGCCGATGGGCAGGCCCGCTTCTGGGATAAAGGCGATTAGATTAAAGAAGGGGGACGAGGTTGTCGGCATGGAAGTAATAGAAGCCCAAAATTCATTTCTGTTGGTATTGACTGAAAATGGATATGGAAAGAGAACAGAGGTCAAAGAATATCGTTTGCAGGGAAGAGGGGGGTCTGGAATTAAAACAGCTAATATAACATTAAAAACAGGCGATTTAGTCTTTTCCCAGATTTTAACAGGAAAAGAAGAGGATTTAATTGTTATTTCCCAGAAAGGCCAGGTTATTAGAACAAAAATTAGCTCTATTCCAAAATTAAACCGCGCTACCCAAGGAGTAAGGATAATGCGGCTGGGCGAAGGAGACAGGGTGGCATCAGCCGCGTGTATTTAGCTCCGAAAACTAAATTTTTTAAATCAAAACCCTTGTTTGCCTTCCGGCTCGCCGCGTCCCAGCTCTATGATTTAAAAAATTCAGTTTTCTTCGCTTAATAATTTATGACTTCTTTCTTAAACCCAGAAGAAATATTAGATGAACTTAGTTTACGTTCAGATATGGTCGCAGCGGAATTTGGCTGCGGTTCCGGCGGTTTTGCTATTCCTTTGGCAAAGCGCCTGGAAGAGGGCTTGGTTTATGCTATAGATATTCAGGCAGAACCCCTTTCTGCCCTAAAAAGCAGGCAGAGTCTGGAGAATATTACTAATATTAGAGTTATTCGTTCTAACTTGGAAAAAGCAAAGGGTTCAACCCTGAATGAAGAGTTTTTAGATCTAGTACTTATCCCCAACTTACTCTTTCAGGTGGACGATAAAGATGCTATAATCCAAGAAGCTGGTCGAATTTTGAAAAAAGGAGCCAAGCTTTTAGTAATTGATTGGTTGCCGCAAGCGGGCCAGGGGCCGGAAAGAGGCAGGGTTTCTCCAGACGAAGTTAAGAAAATAGCAGAAAAATTTGGCTTTGAGCTAGAAAAAGAATTTGAGGCGGGAAAATATCACTATGTATTGGTTTTTGAGAAAAAATAATATAACGCTAATCTACAAATGATATGCCAATGACGCGAATTAAAAAATTGATATTTGTTTTAGTGATATTTGCTTTCCTTTTCCCTTTAATAACAGAGGGTCAAATTGTTGAAATCAAAAATCCTATTGAAGCTGATAATTTCTGGGAATTGCTGGACGCTCTTATTGATGTTATCTTTATTTTGTCTATACCAGTGGGCGTGATAATGTTTATTGTGGCTGGCTTCTACTTTGTTACTGCGGCCGGAGACCCGGAAAAAATCACCACAGCCAAGAAGATGGTTTTATATACCTTGGTCGGATTGCTTATTGTTTTCTGCGCCAAAGGGTTGGTTATTCTTTTGATAAAAGCGCTTGGGATAGACACGAGTCCGCCAGGCCCTTCATTGCCGCCAGGAGTTGACCAGCCGGGCAGATTTCCCATTATGTAATATTTGATATTAAAGATTAAAATTTTTAAAGGTCGAAATAAAATCTAATTTAAAAAAAATATGAAAAAATTTTTAGCAAGTTTGGTTCTCATTTCTCTTTTGGTTGTACCAGCAGTTGCTTCAGCCCAAAATTGGCTGGAGGATCTTTTTGGGATTGGAGGTAGTTCACCCGCTACAGCGCCGGAAACAGATGTGATGAAAGTTTTGGACAGCATTACTGATTGGCTTTTTGCTATTTTATTGATAGTTGCCGCTATTGCCATTATAATCGCAGCTTATTTCTTTGTTACAGCGACAGGAGATCCGGATAAAGTGAAAAAGGCAAGGGATTTTGTTCTTTATGCTTTAATCGGAGTGTTGATAGCTTTGGTTGCCAAGGGGTTGGTGGCTTTGGTCGGAAGAATCGTTGCGCCAGGAGTGCAGTAAGTTATAAAGGGATATCAATTTTTTCAACCCTTTGTTTTTCTTTAAGAAAGGCAAGGGGTTGATTTTTGTTTTTTTGGGGTTAGAATAATAAAAAAAGCCCTCGTGGTGGAACTGGAATACACGCGTGGTTTAGGACCACGTCCCGCAAGGGTTGCAGGTTCGAATCCTGCCGAGGGCACACCAACAAAAACAACCTTTAAAGGTTGTTTTTGTTGGTGTGCTTTTGGTGTGTAGAGAATCTGCTCCCCTTATGCCTTCGGGCAATTCTTCGAATCCTGCCGAGGGCACATAAATTTTTGCTGGCGCAAAAATTTGAGTAATTAGTAGTTTGTATTTAGTAATTAGGTCAAGGAAAAATTATCTTAAGCAAAAATTTATCCTTAACTACAAATTACTCACAAGCTACAAATTCTGTTTTATTCTTCCACAACTAATTTTTTAGTTTTTATTTTTTGGATTTTGGGAATTGTTATAGTTAGAATCCCGTTTTTTATTACTGCCTTAGCTTTTGAATTGTCTGTTTCCGCCGGAAGAACAATCTCTCTGGAAAAAGCGCCCCAGTAACATTCTTGATGAAAATAGTTTTCCACCTCTTCTGTAAATTGCTTTTCTCTGCTTCCTCTGATTGTAACCATATCGTTTTCAATTATAATATCTAAATTTTCCGGCTCCACTCCGGCAATCGCAGACTGGATAATAATATCTTTGTCTGTTTCAAAAACATCAACCGTAAGCTTCCCCTCTGGTTTTATCCAGCCAGAGGGTTGTTTTAGCTTATTTTTAATTTCAATCTTCTTTTCTTTTTTTCTTCCCGTTTTTTTTCTTTTAATTTTTCTTTTTTTATCTCCCGTATCTTTGACTTCCTTTTCTTCTTCCATTGTTTCTTCTTCCATTGTTTTTTCTTCTCCCCTTTCCTCCTTTTTCTCCTTTTCTTCTTTTTCCTCCTTTTCTTCTTTTTCTTCCTCTTCTTCCTTTTCTTC
>Ga0190334_1001111_pt1 | contig 11974 bp, 10 predicted proteins | sample 48720478_MG_FD_161270 | JGI IMG/M metagenome (GOLD analysis project Ga0190334, IMG submission 161270) | Hydrothermal vent sediment bacterial communities from Southern Trench, Guaymas Basin, Mexico - 4872-04-7-8_MG | ecosystem: Environmental > Aquatic > Marine > Hydrothermal vents > Sediment ...
CACTCTCTGCGCGTAAATGTCAGTTGAACCGGGCGTACCGGGCAAATACGCCCAGGTGAGGATCGCCCCGCCCGCACCGTCGCTGATGATGCGATGGAAAGTTTCTGTTCCCGGTGCATCTGAAATAGTCACGTCGTTTGCTGCCCATTGACGCTCCCCATCGGGATTTACCTTCTGCGACAGGATGTCGTAGTTATAAAGGAATAGCGGCGACCGTCCCCAGGCTATGACGGCCCCGCCATCCCCGTTTTCCGCCATAACCGGGCTGAATTGCCCTTTATTGAGAGTGGCGGCATTGATTCCAAGACCGTTGGTGGTCCAGAGAGCGTTTCCTCCGATATCCAGTCTCTGAGCGAAAATCTCTCCTCCAAATATGGAGTTGGTATACCGGTAGTCGCGCCAGGAAATGATCGCGCCACCGTTTCCGTCGGAAATGACAGAGGGTTCTCTCTGGTCTTTTTCTGCCCGGGTAACCGGGGTATTAATCCCCACATCATTACTCCACTGAGCCAGGGTGTGTCCTGACAACATGCAGGGCAGCAAAATGCAGATTGCAAAACGGGCATTTCTTTTCATGATTTTGAGTGTCAGGTAGTTGTTATCTGGTTCCTTTTCAGCCGGCCGGCCGGCATTTTCCCTCTTACTGTTCTCTGGCGCCTGCGGCTTTCAGTATTTCCGCGATAGCAGTCAATCCGGCCTCACTGGCTATGGACAGGGGTGTTTTTCCGTTTGCTGCCCGGGCATTCACGTTTGCTCCGTGGCGGACCAGCAACTTTACCAGTGCTTCCTGATTATCTTCCACTGCCCAGAAGAGGGGAGTATATCCTCCGTAATACTCCGTTGTATTTACTTCATCCACTTCAGCCCCCCGGGATAAAAGGAATTCGGCCAGGCCGGTTGTTACCCGACCGCTGATAATGCCCACCACGCAGTTCGTAAAAACGCCGGTTCCGTTATCCGACCGCGCGGTGATATCGGCTCCTTTTTCCAGTAGCAGTTCGGTCATTTCCTGTGAATTCATTGCCGCCACCATCAGAGCGGTGGCTCCGTTATTTCCCCTGACATGGATATCGGCTCCCGCTTCTATCAATATTTTCGTCAATTCGGTATAGTTCGAGTTGAGGGCCAGCATCAGTGGGCTGTAGCCGTATATTTTGTCGCGGTGATTGATATTTGCACCGGCATCGATCAGCAATTTCGCCATTCCGGGGTGATTTCCGGTGATGGCCAGGGCCAGCGGCGTGTATCCCATCATGTCGTCCTGCACATTCACGTCGGTTCCTTCGGCTATCAGTTTTTTCACGCCCAGGGTGTCGTTGGCCCTGACCAGGGAGAGCAATTCCGGTTCCTGCGGGAGCATGGTAGCCTGTGTGGTCCAGCCCATGATCCCGGCCAGGAACCATATGATCCATAAATTACGCGGAACTTTTTTCATGTCCGTTCTTTTTCAGCTTAAAATTTCAGAGCCACTCCGATGTTGAGCCAGGCAATGCCGTATCCCAGTTCGCCCATGGCAGCCAGGTTTTCGGTGAAATAATACCTGGCCCCGATGAACCACGATCCGGCCAGGCCGCTCGAAGAAGCGGAATAATTGTAACCCGGAATGGGGGTGCCGAATTCGGAGGCTGATACGATTCTGAAACCCAGTAAAATACCTGTATAGGTATCCAGCTTGTCGATAAAAGGATAATGGAAATTCCCCCGGGCTCCGAGAATGATATTGGTGTATTTCCACCCCCAGTCCATGTATTCCCATTTATAGGAAGAGAAACCGAGGTATGGCCCAACTCCGACAGATCCTTTGTCTTCAATGAGTTCATCCAGCAGTCCGATCTCCAGCGAACCCGACACCGGGGGAATCTGGCCTGTGTAAAAACCTCCGGTATAAAGGGTGGAACCGAGTCCCAGACTGAAATTCAATACTTTGTCGCCTTTGACAAAGATGGGATCCTGTGCCGAAAGTTGTGTCAGTGTAAATACGGCCAGGAGTGAAAGAAGCAAGTATCTTTTCATTGTTTTTGAATTAATTGATTAATAAATAAAGGTTAAATAAATATCTTTCAAATAGATATGAATAACAGGTTTTCCGGTTTCAGGCTTATTTTTCTGCACTCATTACCAGCCGGAAGCCCAGATCACTGGCATGACCGTCTGCCGGATAAGGCCAGGAGGAACTGATCCTGACATCAGGATAATAACTGAAAGCCCCACCTCCTCTGGTAATCCTTTGTTGCCAGCTGTCAGCCTGGTCATAACACCATTCCCAGGCATTCCCGCTCATGTCATAAAGTCCCAGGGCATTGGGTTTCCTGTTTTCCTTCACATCCTGTACATCCTGAGGGTTTTCCATGTCCGGATCATCAAATTTATAAACGGCCACCAGTGAGGTGACTGCCAGATTATCTGCAGGAGCTGTTCCGCCGCTGGCACATTGGCCGCGTGTCCAGTACTGACCGCTGCCGGCAGGATATTCGTAGCAATCACCGGCGCTGCTACTGCCCTGCCAGCGGGCAGCGCATTCCCATTCTGCCGGGGTGGGCAGTCTGAATCCCGTTTTATTAGATTCATATATTGTTTCATTTGCCCACCATTCCTCATCAATGCCTGAGTATACCCTGCTTAGCTGTCCGAGACCCGTTCCCTGCTCGGTAAGCCAGTTACATGCCATGATAGCTCCGTACCATGTGATATCGGTGCAGGGGTAATCATCAAGGCCGCTTCTTACCTTAAAACCGCCATTTAATTCAATATCGTGGAAACCATATAACTGTGACCCTCCCATATAAATGAGTGGCTGATCACCCCATTTCACATAGTCTTCACAGAGGTAGTCCGGGGCGTTATCATCTTCCGTATCAAATATGGGCTGGCCTCCCGTGATGGCGCCCGGAACAATATCCAGTCCGGAAGCACAGTTGTAAATCCATGCCAGGAGTTCATTTGTGACCTCAGCCTCCGATATCCAGAAAGGCTCAACGGTCACCTCCGGCCCGTCTTCAAAATCGAGGTCGCCGTCGTTATGGTTCGACAGGAAAGTGCCGCCCGGGCAGAAGATCATTTTGACGGTACCACCGGGGTAATTGAGGATCAGGGCGGATTCCCCCTCTTCTTCATCAGGGTTGGTTTTTTCGCAGGCTGACAAAGGGAAAAGCAACAGGCAGGTGATCAGCAACCTGATTACTAATCTGCATTGGTTCATGGTATGGTCGCTTTGATTTATTTCCTTTTGGGTAAATCGGTGTAGGGATTTCCCAGGGTAACTTCCATTGCAAATGTTCCGTTTTCCACCGATTCTTCAATAACAACATTGTATCCGTTTTCCTGGCTCAGCACTACCTGTCTCGAATCTCCTCCTGCCAGGGGCACTTCGTAGGTGAGATCGGGACAGATGGTGGTCAGCACGGCCATCTGTTCGAGGTTCAGGGTCAGGGTATAGGTGAAACCTGCATCACGATTTCCCGTAACATTGACCGCAGTGGTCCCGCTGATCACCCCGTAACACACGTCTCCTTCCACCGATCCGCTGACGGAGAGTATCCCGTTTCCTTCCACCAGTACCGTATTCTCGCTGCCCTGTGAGGTGGTAAGAGGTATTACACCACCCGTTTGGATGACCATTGCGCCTCCTTCAATATTCAGCTCCGAGGTAATGCTGAGGTAGGAACTGCAGTTGATAAGTATTTTCTCGAACCGCTGCATAAGGTTATTGAAGACACTGCCTTCATCACAGCCCAGTAAAAACATGCTCTCCATCATTTCGGCAATGGTATGTGTGTAATCCCTGTCGCACAGGTCTTCGGGGGTGCACTGTTCCAGTACCTCATTCACCCCTTTGCTGACCACATTTTCGCAAAGCAATTCTATTTCTTCCTCGAAGGTATGCTGCCCGGGTTCCAGGTTATTGTAATATCCCAGGAGGTTGCGCTGGGCAAAGAAACGGATAAAGGCGGCTGTGGTCTCTTTCCAGTCGTCCCATATGGCTTTGTGTATACGTGTATCACACTGCATGCTTTTCCGGCCGGGTGTGATTCCTGCCCAGGAAATATCCATGGCATCTACCAGCAGATCGAGTTGGGTGTTAATCTGTTCCAGGCTCATCTTTCCTTCGGCGAAATCGCCCAGAAACGCCGTGGTGGCTGTGACCGTGCGGCTACCGGCTGAACAGGCATGATCGCCCAGCGGGAGGAGCCAGTTTTCCGACCGCACCCGGTACAGGGTTACTTTTTCCAACTCGCTCACGGCCGTATGATATTCCACGGTGATCTCCACGGGTTGGTACAGGCTGAGATCAGCAGGGCGTATCTTAAACACCGGCAGCCTGCGTTCTTCAATCGGCAGGTTCAGATTGTTCGTTGCAACAGACAGGGTTATGTGTATGGTTTCCGTCAGCGCCCCGTCGGGGAAAGTAACGGTAATGTTATTTCCGAGTTCATCGCTCACCTGGAGACACCCTCCTTCGGGCGGGATATCTGCTGCTGCTGATATATCGTTATTCCCGAGCGGGTCCGGTTTTTCCGAACAACCCTGAAGTATGAACACAGAACACAACATCAGAAAAAAGAATACGGCCTGTTGGTTTTTTTTCACTTTGAACCCCTGATGGGATATGCGGAAGACATTACTGACAGGTTCTGGGGTAAGGGGTATTTTTTTCATTACTTTTTCAGTTATCCGTATTATTCGGCTTTTACAAACTCCACCCGGCGGTTGCTGGCCTTTCCTTCCGGTGTAACGTTCGGCGCTATGGGTTTGCTTTCGCCGAATCCCCTGCTGGTCAGCCGGTCGCGGTCGATACCCATGGCAATGAGCCGGTTCATAACCGTTTCAGCCCGGTCTTCAGACAGTTTCTGGTTCATATCGGCATCACCGTCACTATCGGTATGGCCTTCAATGCTCACTTTTACATCAGTATGTTCGGAAAGCATCCCATATATTTCGTTTATTACACCCATTGATTCAGGTCGTAGAGTTGCTTTACCCACATCAAAGCGGATGCCGTTTGAGACGATCTTGCCATCCTGCAGGAAACGGTCATAGTACTTGACTCCGCCTTCGGCTATGCGTATATTTTTAATCATATAGAGGTTATCATCTTTGGCATGATAGGTATAGAGAGTCATGCCGGTCGGATTGAAGTCAAGATGGGGTATGTTGATAAGCCGTGTGTCATCCATGTAAGCTTTCAGTTTGCCGGAGGTGTAAGCAATTGAAATATGAAACCACCTTGCTTTATTAGAAAGGCTTTTATCAGGATGTGTGCTTTTTGCCGGGCCAAACTCATACTCGTTTTCCACAATTCTTAAATATGAATATCCTGTGGGGCTCGGATCCTTCTGGTTTTTCCTGTCATACAGGTAAATTTCGAACCATCCGTTTCCGGGATGGTATAGATCCATCTCTATAGTAAATATATCCGGCAGGTAATCCTGCCCGGGGTTTTCAAGGTATGGAATAATAGAAGGAGTTCCATCCCTCATCATAATAACATTTTCACCTCCGAAAACAGCGACTTCACTGTTCCCCTTCACCAGGTCCCATCGCGAAGGGAATTCTCCGTTTTCCTCCCCGATGAGGTTATCCTCAAAGATTATCTTGTCGCCCGGCACAAAATCGTATTTGCTCCAGACAAGCTCCAGGGCTTTTTTTGTGTTTTCCTGTCCTGCCGTGGCAGCTGACTGGCCGGCAGCGTGGGTGTTTTCTGTCGCCGCTTCCTTTGCGGTGGCAGGTTCTGTTTTTTCTTCCGTTTTTTCTTCGCCTTCCACAGCGCCTTTAATGCCTTTTTCCAGTTCGTCGAAGCCTTTTTTCACGGCTTTGTTGGTTTTTTCGTTGGCGCGTCGGGCCGCTTCTTTATTGATCTTTTTCTTCAGGTTGATTTTTACCTGGGCCGATCCGTCTGCGGGTGCCAGGGCGAACAGAAGGATCAGGATTCCGGAAAAAACTGAATTTTTCATGATGACCATAGGTTTTAATTCAGACAATAAAATACAACCGGATTGCTTGCCGGACAAGGGTAAATGAGCGGGCAGGGGGTATGAATGAGAATTTACCGGAAGGAAATGAGAATCGGAAACGATACGTTTTCGCCTAAAGGATCATTACCGGTAGAGGTACTGTCTGATCTCGTCCAGCACCTTTTTCCTCAGACCCTGTGAAACGGGCAGGGAGGAGCCGTCTTTCAGCACCAGGTATCCTCCGTCTCTTTTCACGAATTTTTCCACGTATGCCAGGTTGACCAGGTGCGACTGGTGTACGCGGATCATGCCCGATCCCGAAAGGAGTTCGTCATATTCCTTGATGGTTTTCGAAACCAGAATGCGCTTTCCCCCGGTTAACCGGAAAGTGGTATAGTTGCTGTCGGCCTCCGCGCGGATGATGTCTTTTACCTCAACTACATGCAGATCTTCGGCCGTAGGCAGGATGATGCGTTTCAGTGTTTTTCCGTTATTCAGATTTTCCGAAAGCGTTTCCAGCTTCAGCTTCTCTGCATGGTGGTCGATCACCTGCAGGGCTTTTTCCACAGCCTGTTGAAACTCAACAGGATCGACGGGTTTCAGGATATAGTCCACCGCGCTTACCTTGATGGCCGCCAGGGCATATTCCTGATGGCCGGTAATGAAAATTACCCGCAGATCGTCGCCGGGGATCTGTTTCAGCAAGTCAAAACCGGTCCCGTCGGGGAGTTCCACATCCAGAAAAAGCAGGCAGGGTTTGTGCTGCCCGGCGGCAGCCAGGGCTTCCCGCACACTGCCTGCCGTGGCGGCCAGGGTAATCCAGGGAAAGAATTCCTTCAGCAGGCCGGCGATGGTTTTCCTGACGGCCGCTTCATCATCCACCACCATCACCCGGATGTTTTTTTCAGGAGGTTCCATGATTCAGGAGTAGATTTTTTTGCAGGGCAGGTTGATGATCACCCGGGTACCGGCCGCCTGGTCTTGTTCATACAGGTCGATGATGCTGAAACCGATCTGTTTTTTTCGCAGGGTTTTTCTGTAGTATTCCAGGCGTTTCCGGGTCAATCGGGTGGAAACCGGTTCCTTTTTCAGCTTTCCCTGCCGGTTTTGTCCAGCCGCTTTCCTGCCCACCCCGTTGTCTTCCACTTCCAGTACCATAAACCCGTTTTTCAGGCGGTACGAGACGTTCAGTCTGCCTTTCCCCCGCAGGGGCCGCAAACCGTGTTCAATGGCATTTTCCACGCTGGGCTGTGCCAGCATGGGCGGGACGAAATAATGGCCGGGGTCGATGGTTTCCTCCACCTGCAGGGTGTAATCAAACCCCGGGTCGAAACGCATTTCCTGCACTTCCAGATACAGGCGAAGGGTTTCGATCTCTTTTTCCAGGGGAATGTACTCTTCCATGGTATTTTCCAGAATATTCCGCATCAGTCGGGCAATCCGGGCCAGAAATACGTGGGCGTCGCGGGGCCTGTCTTCCAGGATCATTTCCTGCACGACGCAAAGGGAATTGAAAATGAAGTGGGGATTCAACTGGGCCCGCAGCAGCCGTTGTTCCAGATCTATCTTTTCATACCGGGCTCTGATCCTGCTTTGCCGGAAGTAAAGAAGGGTGATGATTCCCAATAGGACGAACAGGATCACCAGGCCTTTCAGGTACATTCCCTGCTGCCTGATGCGGTTTTCGTGGCCTGTTCTTTCCTGCATCCTGGCAAATTCGGCGGCTTCTTCCTTTCGCCGGTACTCATACTCAATTTCAATCCGGTTGATCCGGTTCAGCAGTTCGTTGTTGCTGATGCTGTCGTTAATCTCGTGGTATTCCTTCAGGTATCCGTAGGCCAGGTCTTTCCTGCCGGTGATGCTGTACAGGTCGCTTATAAGAATGGCCGCCTGTGCCCGCAGAAGGGGTTTGTTCTGACTTCCGGCCAGGGCGTATGCTTCCAGCACAGGGTCCAGTGCGGCCCGGTAATTTTTTCTGGCGCGGTGTACCTGCGAAAGCACCAGCAGGTAATCGGGGAGGGAAGGGTCGTTGATTTCCCAGGCCATGTTTACTGCCCGGTTAATGTATTGAAAGGCTGAGTCGATCCGGGTCATGAGCAGCAAGGTGTTGGCCAGGTTGTAGTATACGTCTGCTATCCCTGAGCGGTAGTTCATCCTCTCATTCAGTAACAGGCTTTTCTGCAGGCACACCAACGAACTGTCGTACTGCTTCCGTTCGTTATAGATCAGGGCCATGTTGTTCAGGGTTTTGCTTTCTTCCCACAGGTCGTTTGTTTTTCCGGTGATGGTCAGCTTTTTCCGGTAGTAATCCAGGGCCATATCGAATTCTTTCTGGTAATAGAACATCAGCCCGATGGACCCGTAGGCAATGGATAGTCCGGCGGAATCTCCCTTCTGTTCCCACAGCTCCAGTGCCTCGAAGTATGTATCGATGGCGTGGTTGAACAGAGCCATGTCCTTGTAGATATTTCCCAGATTGTTCAGGGCATCGGCCAGCAACAGGGTATCGTGGATCGACCGGGCCGTTTCGATCGCTTCCCTTGCCAGTTCACGGGCTCTTTCCAGGTCGCCTTTCTGTTTGGTAAGGTACGTGAGGGTACTGGTTGCGTTTACCATGCCACGTTTGTCGCCCGCCCGGGTGAAATAGTCCAGGCTGCGGGCGCTGTATACTTCTGCACTGTCAAGGTCGCCCCGGATACTGTGTACGTAGGAAAGGGCATAACAGGCGCGTCCTAAGCCCGTTAAGTTGCCTAATTGCGTGTAAAGCTTCAGGGACCGGTGGTTGTAATGAAAGGCGCTGTCGCCCGAACGGAACCTGGCCAGGTATGCCATACCCAGGGCCAGGGAGGCATCGGCTATGCCTTTGGTGTAGGAAACGGCTTCTGAAGCGGACAGGGCACGGCGGGCGGTATGGATGGCCAGGTCGGGGATTTTGCGCGACATGAGGTAGGCTTCGCGGGTCTGGCGGTTGATGAGGGAAGTATCGGCCGCAGGGAGTTCATCTTTTCCGCTCAGGTACCCCGGAAACAGAACCAGGAGAATTATGGCGGCGGTTTTCAGGGGGCAGGGCATAGAAGGCAGAAATAAACTTTATGTAAAACATGTACAAGTTAATAAAAATTGTTGAGAGGTTCAGGGGGGTAGTGGTTTAGTTGGTCAGAAGGCCGGTGAGGAGGGGAAATGGATGCTATGTTGCCTGTTGTCATATTGGAAATGCTTGTCATTTTTCACCTGATGAGTGAAAGCATTTATTATGTATTCATCTGAATGAAGTAATGATAAATAAATCAGATAAATACCTGCGAATTTGGTGACGCAGCAAACTGCCTGATTGCCTCCATAAATATTTACGTAGATGACTACATATATATATGAATATCATACAATTCGTACGTCATTCAAGTTACATCATCAGGGCAGGGATTCCGTAAGTAGTAACAGGGGATCCGGTGATTTGGCCTTTCGAAGAAATGGCTAAATAATAGATATTCAAAATAATATCCTTTTTTCCTCTTCGTATTTTCATGTTTTCGCGGCGAACAGACAGCGCCGGTGAAACAAAGGTGGCTACCCGATTTCTACTGACTTATCCCGGAAAATTTTTTCACGAAGAGCCCTTGCTTTGTTCTCATTTTATTAAATTCGGGCAAAAAAAGGAATATGAACCATCGCTCATTTACAGATCATGTCACCGTAGCCCTGATGGGTTTTCTGTTGCTTGCTGTTTCAGGCTGTACAGAACCACAGGCATCGCGCGATACTTTTCCGCGTGAATTTGTCTATACGGAAGATGTCCCCGCTTATGCCGCTCCGGTTTTTGAGAACAGGCGGCAGCGGCTGATGGAAGCCATGGAGGGGGAGATCGCCCTGATTTCGGCTTCGGCCTCCGAAGATTTTTATTACCTCACGGGTATGGATGAAGAGCGGGGCATTGCCGTGCTCGACCCGCAGGGGGAACATCCCTTCATCCTGTTCGTTCTGCCTTCCGACCCCATGGCCACCCTGTGGACAGGCGAACGGTACGGCATGAGGGGAGCCATGGAACGTTTCGGGGCCGATACGGCCTACCCCCTGGAAAGCTTTGACCGGATGCTGCCGGAGTTGCTCACCGGGAAGGAAACGGTTTCCCTGCTGCGCGGCGACAAGTTACTTGCGCAACAGCTGGAAGATCTTCAGATGGAGAAAGCCGGACCACGGTTTAGCTACGACCTTACCCCCCTGGTGCATGAAATGCGGGTAATCAAGGACGAATGGGAGATACGCCAGCTCGAGAAAGCCATCGATGTGACCTGTTTTGCCCAGCAGCGGGTGTTGCATACCGTGCTGCCCGGCCAGAAAGAGTACGAGGTACAGGCCGAGATCGAATACGTGTTCCTGAAGAACGGCCTCAGGCCGGGCTTCGAGACCATCACCGGATCGGGGCCGAATGCAGCTACCCTGCACTATTACGGGAACCGGCGCACAATGCAGGAGGGCGATCTGCTGCTGATGGATATCGGCGCCGCCTGCAACGGCTACACGGCCGACGTAACACGCACCATTCCCGTGAGCGGCACCTTCACCCCCGAGCAGAAAGAATTGTACAACCTGGTGCTGAAAGCCCAGGAAGAAGCTATCAAACTCATGGTGCCGGGGCAAAAGATCCTCGACTGCCACCACCGGGCCGCTGATGTGATTGTGCAGGGTCTGTATGAGCTGGGACTGATTACTGATACCACCTCGTGGTGGCAGCGGCGGTTTTATATCCATTACCGGAACGATCATTATATCGGGCTGAACGTGCACGATGTGGGCAGTTACGGAGAATTCGACGAGACAGACCGGAATATATACGCCACGCCGAAATACCGGGGCCGGGATATCCTGCCGGGCATGGTGCTGACTATGGAGCCGGGCATCTATCTGATAGCCGACCGGCTGGACCATCTCCGCGGGCTGTTCGGGGATATGGCTACCGGCGAGGAACTGTCGGCCTTTGCCGAACAAGTACGGCCCGTATATGAGAAATATGCCGGTATCGGGATCCGCATTGAAGACGATATACTTGTTACCGGAACCGGCAACCGGGTGCTGTCGGACAAAGCCCCGAAAACCGTGGAAGAGATTGAGGCGGCAATGAGGTAGCGCCCAGGTGCCATACCGCAAATAACCGTTAACCCCGCATGGAACAGGTCCCTGTTGATGCGGGTTTTTTTTGTGAAATCTTCCGGTAAAAATTTTCTTCCGTTATCCGGGAAGGATGCCGGGCAAGTCCTGTTTCAATGCCTTTCCCCGGACACATCCGCATGGTTTACCTGCTGGCGGTAACCCGCTGCGCCGAAAAAAATCGTCATCTTGATGATAATATATCAAAATATGAATTATAATATTAAATAATAATATATAACCAATGATATCTGTTTTCGCAGGCGACTGGGGTACAGGGAGATCGGGTAAACGGAATCCATGGCCGGAAATTTGACGAAGGGTTACGTTTTTCACCATAAAAAGAGGAATAGGATGAGAACTGACGATTACTTCCGCACCGTACGCACCCGCAACATCACCTACAGCCTGAGTGAGATGGAGGCCATGCGTTTGAAGGCCGTATACAATTCCGTGGGCGAGGAGTGTCTGATGACGGTGGATTATCTCCGCGTTTTTTTCAGCGAATGTGTAGGCGAGGGTGAATGCGGATTGCTTGAGCTGCGCAAAGAGGGTGTTAGTCAGGTGGTAGCCAGTATCCTGGTGTTTGAGGATGTCTGGAGCCGCAACATGTACGCCCTTCGTCACTGGGAAGTGTATGAAGACACGGCCCAGGTGGTGGAGTTGCTGAACTGAGAAAGACCGCTGTGGGAAAATGTTATGCCGTATCAGAAATATCCCTTGTATACCATCGGTGTTGACAGGCAGATATGCGAAAAATCCCCTTGTTTTATAAACATGCGGCGGGGTTTCAGATCAAAATCAAACAAACGGTACAGATGGTAGGCATGCCGGTTTTTCAGAGAAAAATCCAGTTCATTCTTTGTGAAGTAGAATGG
>Ga0190334_1001114_pt1 | contig 11963 bp, 11 predicted proteins | sample 48720478_MG_FD_161270 | JGI IMG/M metagenome (GOLD analysis project Ga0190334, IMG submission 161270) | Hydrothermal vent sediment bacterial communities from Southern Trench, Guaymas Basin, Mexico - 4872-04-7-8_MG | ecosystem: Environmental > Aquatic > Marine > Hydrothermal vents > Sediment ...
AGCCTGAGCCGCGTGTGTTGGCCTATGGCACCAAGATTGTGGTTCGCTCTCTGAGTACGCCCCATGGCACGATCGAATATTGGCGCGCCGTTCCAGTGTACGCAACATCCTATTCCCCCTGCCGGTTGGGCGTGGATGGTTGCGGCAAATACACAGCCAGCGGACGGACGGTGGAGCGCGGCGTGATCGGGGTGATCCGAAGCTGGTACAACATGATGAAGGGCTGGCCTGTGTATGTCCCTGGCTACGGACCGGGAAGCATCGAGGATATTGGCGCGGGTTTCGCCGACCGGGATTGGATTGACCTCGGCTTCACGGACGGCGATTGGGAACCCTGGCATGACTGGACGATTCTGTACTTCCTCACACCCGTCCCGCCCTTGGATCAGATCCCGTGGATTCTGCCCTGATTTCGCCGCATAGACGCAGGCCCGCGCCGGGAGTCTTGGCCTCCGTGCCCTGCGTTTCCATGCTGATTGCCTGGAGAGGATCGGATGGTTGAAGGCGACCTCTCACCGCTGAAGGCCGCCACGGTCTTGCGGCGATTTGGCATCCGCCCCAGGAAGAGTTTGGGGCAGAACTTTCTCGTGAGCGAGGGTGTGCGCCAACAGATTCTGGAGGCAGCCGACCTGCAGCCAGGGGAATGGGTGCTTGAAATCGGGCCAGGGCTGGGAGCGCTTACCGGGCGGCTGGCAGAATCCGCTGCTGGGGTGGTCGCAGTGGAGTTTGACTCCCGGCTGATGCCCATCCTGGCCGAGATTCTCGCCGGTCGCATGAATGTAAAGCTCATCGAGGGCGACATCCTTGAGATCGACCTCTCCACCATCCTCCAGGCGCCCGGTTATGTTGTGGTCGCCAATATCCCTTACAACATCACCTCCGCCCTGATCCGAAAGCTCATGGAAGCCAAGCAGGCTGCATCTCGGATCGTGCTGACTATCCAACGCGAAGTTGCCGAGCGCATCGTGGCGCCAGCAGGAAAGATGAGCCTGCTCGCGCTCAGCGTCCAGCTTTACGGGGAGCCGCGTCTTGCCGGCGTCATACCGGGCGGGGCCTTTTATCCGCCTCCGGGAGTGGATTCCGCCATCTTGCGGGTGGATATACGGCCCATGGATCCGCAGCTGAGGGAGCATCTGCCGGCGCTATTCGCGCTGGCCAGAGCGGGCTTCGGGCAGCGCCGCAAGATGCTTCGGAATGCGCTCGCCAGCGCAGTCGGGCTGAACGCCGAGCAGGCTAGAGCCTTATGCGAGTCGGCCGGTGTAGATGGCACCCGGCGGGCGCAGGAGCTCACGGTGGAGGATTGGCTGAAGCTGGCGGAGAGCTGGCGTGCGGAGGAGGTGGTCTAATCCTTCATGGGTTTGTCAAGCGGCCGCAATGTGCGGTGCATCCAGAGCAGATGCCAGACACGGAAGGCGGCCTCCATCTGTATGCGCAAGGACATCTTCGATTGCCCAATGCGCCGGTCTTCGAAATAGATGGGTGTTTCCCTGATGCGGAAGCCCAGGCGCTGGGCCACGTAGGCCATCTCGATCTGGAAGACATACCCATTCGAACGGATGCGGTCCAGAGGCATTCGTTCCAGCGTCTGGCGCTTCCACAAACGGAACCCACCGGTAGCATCGCGCACCTTGAGCCGGAGGATGGTCCGGGCGTAGAAATTGCCAAACCATGAAAGCAGCACGCGCCCGGCTCCCCAGCGTTCATCCAGTCTGCCCCCTGGTACATAGCGGGAACCGATCACGAGATCGCACGACTCGAGCAACTCCATGAAGGACGGGAGGTACTCGGGCGAATGGGAGAAATCAGCGTCCATCTGGGCAACCGCCTCGGCTCCCATCTCGAGTGCCCGCATAAACCCGGTGATATAGGCCGTGCCTAGGCCCAATTTGCCAGAGCGGTGGATGATGTTGATGCGGCCAGGGTTACGCTCGGCAAGCGCATCGGCGATCTGCCCAGTGCCATCTGGCGAGGCATCATCCACGACGAGGATCTTGAGGTCGGGTATGGGTAGCTTCCAGAGGGCGTTGGCGAGCAGGGGAAGGTTTTCGGCCTCATTATATGTGGGGATGACAACCGTTAGATCTCGCATCGGCCCTCGTTGGGCAGGAGGATCCCCATAGGCACCTGTGAAAATGCCTAGGTACCGCCGTGCCGGTTAACCTCGAAGGTGCAGCGATCGGCCCCCATCGCCACACACGCAACCTCCTGGATAGATGCCGACTCCCAGCCATCCAGGAGGGAGAGAAGTCCTTCCAGCCAGCCGGAAGTGACAGCGCAGAGCGGCTGACCGCTCGTCCGGCCCCAGCAATCAGGGCATGCCGCCGCGACATAGCGCAATGAGCCTGCATTGTACTCTACACGATCCTGGCGGCCGCTGGCTTGGTTGAGCGCCTGGGCGAGAGCCTCGAGAAGGCGGGCGCCGCGCTCCTCGACCTCCAAGGCCTTGAACGCCGGCTCTTCGAGGAGAGAAGAAATATCCGCAAGCAGTTCGGCCATGCGTTGGGCGATCTCCCGGCCCGCTCGACGCGCCATCGTGCGCGCGGATCTGTTGCCATAAAGGTCCGCCAGGGAGGCCTGGAGAGTGGCAAACTCTGCGAAGTCCACTTCGGCGCTAAGGCTGACGTCCGGGGGTGATTGCACCCATTGACCGAGATCCGCCAATCGGAGCAATGCCTGCACGCCGTGGGCTCCTAGCAAGTCCTCCAATCCCTGCAACAATGCGCTGGCAAAGAAATTGGGGAGGTGGTGCCCGCTGGCAGCCGTCGGGGACATATCGAATACCGCAAAAGGCTAGAGCAATTCCGTAAGATCTTCAGCGGTGCGGCGCATATCCATAAAGAGCAATCCCAGCTTCGCCTGGGGGCGGGCGAGGACGGTGAGGACCGCTTCCTTGCCGACTGCAGTAAGAATAACGAAGCCATTCTTGCCCCGAATATAGACTTGATCCAGATTGCCGCGCCCGAGTTCGGTGGCGATGCGCTCGCCCAGCGATAGCATGGCCGCCGACATGGCCGCTACGCGGTCTTCTTCAACGGATTCCGGAAGCGCCGAGGCCATCGTGAGCCCGTCGACGCTGACCACCGCGGAGGCTTCGACGTCGGGCGATGAGGCCTGCAAATCGCGCAGGCGGTCGACCATGTGATCGGTGCGTGACTTGGACAAGCTGGATCTCCTCGGACAGGAGCCAAGCGCCGAGAGGGCTTCCCGAAAGCGGCGGTAATGTAGCATAGCGACCTGGGCGTGTCAAGCAGGCCGCTTGTCCTGTGTGCGCTGAGCGGCTGAACCGCTCAAACCTGCGACGATTTGGGCTATAATGCGGGCGGCCGGCGAGCAGCCGACCAATGCTTTTTCGGGAGGAATCTATGCCGCTCTGGCTTGAACATCAGATCGTAGAGTTCTTGATGGAAGTCTTTGGCATCATGGGCTGGGGGGGCGTCGTGGGCATTATGGCCCTCGAAAGCGCCAATATTCCCATCCCCAGTGAAGTGACCATGCCCCTCGCAGGTTGGCTCCTGGTGCAAGCGAGGGGCGGAACGGCGCTCGAAGCCGTATGGCATGGCGCCTTATGGGGGGGCGTGGGATGCACGATCGGGTCGCTGCTTTCCTACGCGCTGGGCGCCTGGGGTGGGCGTCCGCTGCTGAACCGTTATGGCCGCTATCTCATGATCAGTCCGCGGGACCTGGAGGTTGCGGACCGATGGTTCGCCCGATGGGGGGATTGGACCGCATTCCTGTCGCGATTGCTTCCCATCGTCCGGACCTTCATCTCCTTCCCATTGGGAGTCTCCCGCACCCGCCTGGCGCCATTCACGTTGTACACATTTGTGGGGTCCGCGGTCTGGTGCGGTGCCTTGGCGTATGGGGGCTATGTCTTTGGCTCGAGATGGGAGCAACTGCGGGCGATCATGCGGCCCTTCGACATCCCCATCGCCATCGTGATCGTGGCGGGGATGGCATACTACATCTATCACCATGTCCGGCGCGGCATGCAGCACGCCGAGAGTGATTAGCTCTGTTCCTCTCCCTCGAGAGTTGGCACCTCGCCGGCTTCCGGTGGGGCTGCCTTTGGCAGCCTGGCCAGGGCGATCAGGGCCGCGAGCGTAAGCCCCAGCAGCACAGCAGCCGAAGTGAATTCCACGGTCTTCCCCCACGGTCTGCCGGCCAGGAATTCCGGGGTCTGGTCCACCCAAACCCCCAGGCCGAATCCGAGCGCGGCTGCGTTCCAAAGCGCGTGTAAAGCAATGGCCGACAAGAAGGCCCGCACGGCCGGTCCGGCTCGGCGCGCTTGCGCCGCGCGTGCCACTCCCATGCAGGTAATCCCCGCTGTCACCATATGCATCATGGAGGCGCCGGCGCGAGCCAGCATCACGGCGGACCAGTCGGCGCCGGGCTGGGCGAGGAACAAGGCCTCGAACCAGCCATACCCCGCACCCGCCAAGGCGCCGCCCACAAAGGCAGCCTGTGGGGATGGTCGGCGCCGAAGGAGCGGCCAGATGGAAATCGATTTGGTGGCTTCTTCAATGATTGCGATGAACAATGTGACGTAGCCCAGGCCCAGCGCCAAGATCCAGGGCTGGCGGGCGATCTCTTCTGCGCCCGCTTGCAGAAGCTCCTGCGTCACGCCTTGGCCGGGCGTCAGGGTTTCCAGGACGCCGCGCCCATTCAGGCCGGTCCAGATCTGGGCGAAGAGCAGCAGGAGCAGCGGGAGCGCCGTCAGTGCCTCCAGAATGAGGGCCAGGAGCGGAGAGATCCAGATCCCGCTGAGGACATGGCCCCAGACGCGCTTCCAGCTCAGCTCGGGCCCGCCTCGCAACGCCAGGGATGCCGCGGCTGCGACAGGCGCGGCGGCAGTCAGAAAATGCAGCCCTGCCCGCAGCGCGGCCGTCAGCGGAGCGTCGCTCTCAATCCTGCCGCCTACCCAGAGCAGGAGGACGAAGGCAACGATCCATGCAATGGGGATGGCCACACCCGGCCGGGGGGCGCGGGCGGGGCGGCCCTCAAGGGCGCGGAAGCTGTGGTAGCTTGCGGGCAGCGCGAGCGCGCCCAGGAGCGAGAGAGTCGCAGCCATCCCCCATCCAGCCGATGCCTGCGCGCCATTGCCCGCCACGCCTGCGAATCCGGCGATAAGGATAAAGACGCCCGCGCCCAGCAAACACAAGAAGAAGATGAGCAAGCTCCCGATAAAGAGCAGAACATCGAGGGTATCGCGGCGATGGGGCTCAGGATTCATGGTGCCTCGATCCATACTCGCTCCAACCTCGCGGCGGGAGGCTTCAAGAGGTCCTCCAAGGGCTGGCGTGGCTCCAGCGAGCTGAGCAACTCAAGGCCTTCAACGACCTCTCCGAAGATCGTTCGAGTCCCTTCCCAAGTCGGCTGCTGCGCCAGGGTGATGGCAAATTGGCTGCCTCCGGTGCCCGGTCCGACGCTTGCCACCGCCACGACGCCAGGCTGATCGAAATGGAGCGCGGGGTCGATCTCCTCCGGGAGGAAGTAACCCGGCCATCCATAACCTGTTCCGGTTGGATCTCCCAATTCCACGTAGCGGCCCGGGACGACGCGATGGGGAATGCTACCATCAAACCAGCCGTCGCGTGCCAGGCCGACGAAACTGGCGACGGTCAGAGGGGCCGATTCAGGGAAGAGCTCGATCGTCACCTCCCCGGTATCGAAAAGCAGATGCGCAATCAATTGGTCCTCTGATGGCACTTCCCAGCCAGGCCAGCCGGCGTATTGCTTCGACTGGAGATCCTCCAGGCGTAAGGCCGCTTCGAGATTGGCGAGCGTGGGGCGCGCCCGCATCCATTGGCCATCCACGAACAGGAAGGGGGTTCCAGGAATGCCGGCGGCAACGCCGGCCTCGAAAGCTGCTTTGAGTTCCCGCGCCAAAACGGGATCGGAGAGGACGGCCTCGAACGCTTCCCGATCGAGCCCCAATCGGCCGACGGCTTCAACCGCCCAGGCTGGGAACGCCTCCGGCGTCAGGGAGGCCCATGCCCCCTGCTCGGTGTAGAGCAGGTCGTGCATCTCCCAGAAGGCGCCCTGAAGGCCGGCGGCCTCAGCCGCAACAGCGGCCAGGACGGCCTTGTCGTTGAGTGGCATGAGGGGAAAGTGGCGATAAACGAGCTGGACATCCCCGGGCCGGAGTTGCTGCAAATCGCGGATCGTATCGGCCAACGCGGCGCAGGGAGGCGATTGAAAATCACAATAGAGCAGCAGGGTATGGCGCGCCCCCTCGGGTCCACGCTGCCAGTCGCTCGCAGTAATCGGTGGGATGGGTGACAGCGTGGGCGTTGCGGGCAGGCTGGTCGCTGTTGCAGCGGCGGGCGTGGTGGTGCTTGGGGCAGGGAGAGAGGGGGCCAGGTAGGTGGGTGCCTGCTGGGATGGGGTTGCTGGGGCGCCCGGAGCGCAAGCAGCGAGGAGGGGAATCATGAGCAGCAAGAGGCCCATCGATGGCCCTCGTCCGGCCGGCAGCCAGCCTGGTGGGCTGGGCTGCCCATGCGAGATGGACTGCGCAGGTCGTTGCTTGACCAGGGAGCTCTCTCCTGATGAATTTGACAGGTTCGACCGATTGTAGCAGCCTCTCCGCAATCTGGCATCGCCGGCCGACCGAGTCTTGTCGGAGGACAGGCGGCGCGGTATCCTTTCATCAATACGCGGGGGTGGTTGGGTCCCGGTGGGCTCCCCGGTCTTCAAAACCGGTGGCGGGCCGCGCAGCGGGCCGCGGTGGGTTCGACTCCCATCCACTCCCGCCTTTCTATGACGAGGAGTAGCGTGAGTAACCATTTCCCAGCGGACACCTTAGACATCACGGAGCGCCTGCGGCTGGCGGTCGGGCGGGTGATGGCGATCTCCGATCTCACCGCCGGGGATGCGCGGCAGGGTTTCGTCTCGCGCTTCCGGGGGCGGCTTGTCACCCCCTCCGAACAGGCCTTCGATCTCCTGGATCCCATCTTCTCCGCGGAGGGCGTTACGCTGCTCTTCCGGAAGGAAGGGGATACAGATGTCATCCTGGCCGTGCCTGGGGTCATCCAGCCAGAGCCATCCAATCCCTGGGTGAACGCGGCGCTCTTCGTAGCCACGCTTGGCAGCATGCTCCTGGCCGGCGCCCTCTACGGCAATCCCGGCCCCGTCGATCCACAGGGTGGTCTTTGGGATGCCATCCGTGCCAATCTGGGGAATGGCGTCCTCTTTGCTGCCAGCCTGCTGGGGATCCTGATGGCGCATGAATTCGGCCATTACATCGCCGCGCGAGTTCACCGCACAGCCGTTACGCTTCCCTATTTCCTGCCCTTCCCAGGAAGCCTCTTTGGCACGCTGGGTGCTTTCATCCGCCTTAAGGAACCGCCTCGGGACCGCAACGTGCTCCTGGATATCGGGCTCGCAGGGCCGCTTGCGGGCCTGATCGTCGCCTTGCCGATCCTGCTATTCGGGTTGGTCTCCTCTGAGATGGGCCGATTGCCGGCCGACCCCCAGGCCTGGGCGGGAAGCGGCCTGGAGGGCAATTCGCTGCTGTATCTGGCCGCGAAGTATTTGGCCAAAGGCGAATTGCTTCCGCAGCCGGTTTCCTACGGCGGCATGCCGCCCGTGCTTTACTGGCTGCGCTACATATTCCTGGGGACACCGATCCCCTACGGTGGCAAGGACGTTCTGCTGAACCATATGGCCTGGGCGGGGTGGGCCGGATTGCTCGTGACGGCCCTGAATCTGATCCCGGCCGGCCAGCTGGATGGAGGCCATACGATCTTCGTCCTGATCGGCGACCGTACCCGCAAGCTGCTTCCCTTCATCGTGCTGGCACTCTTGCTGATGGGGTCGGTTTGGCCGGGATGGTTTATCTGGGCCCTGCTGATTTTCCTGCTCGGCAGGGCTTATGCGCGGCCGCGAGATGAGATCACGCCGCTCACGCCGGGCCGCCGAGCGCTCGCCATCTTCGGTATCGTGCTTTTCGTATTGGTCTTCACGCCCATTCCACTGCGCGGGTTCTGACCGGAAGTCCAGCCTCGGGAGCACATATCCTCAGCCGCTGCCATTCATCGAATGGATGGAGCCATCGCGCAGCCCGGGATGCCTCAAAAAACTTCCAGCGTGCCACGGCGCTTGGCCTGGAATTCGAACCGGCGGAAGAGAGTGTAACCGACAAGGGCGTAGCATAGCCCGATCGCCAGTTCTCCCATGAGCAGCCCAACCACTTCCTGGAGGCCCTTGCCGGCGATGATGGCCCTCGCGGCTGCGATTCCCCTCGTGAGCGGCAGTGACATCGAGAAGGCTCGCACGCCGCTGGGAAGGGAAGCAAGCGGGATGTTGGCCCCGCTGAAGACGAGCAGTAGAAAGTAAACGGTGTTGTTCACGAACATGATATTGCGGGTGATCAGGCTCAAGCATCCCATAAGCAATCCGAGCCCGGATGTGCTGAGGGTTGTGATCAGGATGGTCAGGCCAAGTGCCAGAGGATCGCTTTGGGCCAGGTCCAGGCTTAAAAGAACGACGCCCCACGTGAAGGCGAGGACCACGCCGAGCATCCCATCCAGAACATGGAAGAAGGCCCGTCCCAGAAAGACCGACATGCGGTTTGCGGGCGCGCCGAAGAGGTATGGGAGTGTCCCTGCCCAGCGCTCGCCGCCCACGCTGAACGTCACGCCATAGATGCCGTTGATGGCGGCGATCTGCATGGCATTGCCGATGACATAGAAACTGGCGCTGTCCCGCCCTGTGGCTGAGATGCCCAGGAATGTGAAGAACAGCAACTGGTTCAGCGGCATGATGACCTTGGAGGCCATGTAGGTCACCGGCCGCAGCCAGGCGAAGAGCGCCACGTAAGAAAGCAGGGCGCCCTGGAAGAAGATGCGCAGGTTTTCGGCCAGGCGTCTCATGCTTCTCTGCCCATCTACTGGAACCCGAGCGTGGCGTCGACGCGGGTCTTGTGGAGCATCTTGCGGAACAGGAAGGCCGAGATCCCGGCGTAAAAGGCGCTGAAGAGCAGCAGCATCGCCCAGGAGAAGAGCACCTCGCCAAAGGACGCCCCGCCGCTGGAGGTGCCATGAAGGGCGCGGGCGGCCCAATAGGGAGCCAGAATGTAGCTCAGAGGCGTGGTCCAATCTGGAAGCAGGGCGATGGGGAAGAGGAAGCCGCTCAAAATGTAGACCGGAAACTCCATCGCATTCTGCCACCCCTGCACGGCAGGGTTCATCACGAACACGGGTGCGATGATCAGCCCGAAGGTCACGAAGGCGATGATGCCGAGCAAAAGGGAGATCAAGAACAGCAGGGGTTGGGCGATTTGCAGTTCGTAACCGAAGATCACAGCCGAGAGCAGGTAGGCCACGACCATCGAGCCGAGCGACTGGCAGACGTTGGCCAAGTTCTTGCCGAAGACGATGACCGGCACCGGCGTCGGCTGGCCGACGAGCATCTCCAGCGTGCCGGTCCACCGCTCGGAAGTGATGCTGTTGCCGCTGATGAAGAGCAGGCTGCTCCAGAGCCCAGTCATTCCGCTTCCTACGACGATGAAGATGACTTGCTCGCCGCCCTCGGCTTTGAGCATCCAGAGCGCCAGGAGGGCGATCAGCAGCGGCTGGATCAGGACGGTGAAGATAATGAAGCCATCCATCACGTTCTGGCGCAGGGTCATCTCGGCGGCAATCAACGTCGCCCGGAGATAGACCTTCCACTTCCGGCTCATCAGACGTTCCCCCCTACAAGGCGAACATAGGCATCTTCGAGTGTCGGTTCGCGCACCACCACCTTTCCCATCCGTACGCCATCGAGGGCCTCCAGCAGTGGCGGGATCGCCTCCGATCCTGCGGCGGAATGCACGCGCAGGGATTGTTTCTGGTCTAGGTCTTCCACGGCCACGGTATCCACGAAATCCAACGACCGCACTCGTTCTAGGGCCTGTTCCTGGATGCCGAAGACCTCGATCTCGATCACCGAGAGGTCGCTCACAAGCTTCTTCAGCGCAACAGGTGTATCCAGCGCAACGAGACGGCCATGGTTGATGACGGCGATGCGATCGCATAACGCATCCGCCTCGAACATGTAATGCGTTGTCAGCAGGATGGTCTTGGCCTCGGATTGAAGGTTCCGAATCACCTGGCGCAGTTCACGCGCCCCAACGGGATCGAGGCCCATGGTGGGTTCATCCAGGAAGAGAACCTCGGGGTCATGCAAGAGCGTGCGGGCGATGTGGAGCCTCTGCTTCATCCCCCGGGAATACCCCTCGACCTTTTCTTGGCCGCGGTCGGCCAATCCGACCAAATCCAAGAGGTACGGGATGCGCTTGCGGGTCGTATCCGGGTCCACATGATAGAGGCTGGCGAAGTAGCGCAGATTGTCCACGCCTGACAGGCGCCAGTAGAGGCCACGCTCGCCACCGAAGATGAAGCCTATGCGTGGCCTTATGGCGCTGGCCTCCTTGACCACGTCGTGGCCCAGGATGCGCGCCGTGCCTCCTGTGGGAATGAGCAGCGTGGTGAGCATCTTGACCGTGGTGGTCTTTCCGGCGCCGTTGGGGCCCAAGAGACCAAAGAGCTCGCCTGGCCGCACATCGAAGCGGATGCCATCGACGGCAACCACCTCCTTGATCTTCCGGCGCACGACGCCGATGGTGGCGCGATACACCCGGCGCAGATCCCTGACTTCAATCGCGTTCACGGTCTCTCCCTGATGGCTTGCCGCAATCCGGGCCGCAGGCGTGCTATTCGTCGTCCGTACTGCTCGAATCTTTTGCGGCGATGGGGTGAGCGGGGGGTCTGCCACGTGCCCCGCGCTGGCAAAGGGCTCCGCAAGGGTAGCGCAAATGGATGGGTTCATCAAGGGCCAATTTGGCGCGCCAATGAGCGAGGATATGCTGCGCATGGTGCGGCGATAGCATAGAGCAGGTGCCCAGGGGGCATAGCAAGTGGGCACCAAAGGGACCTTGCATAACTAGCATGCATGCCTATGATGGAATCGGAGGATTGATCACCCCCGCGACTCTCTATATGTGTGCTCAGCGGGAAGGTCAATGATGTACATCGGCGCGAATCAAGATATGAAGCGAGGCGCGCCAATATCCTCCGTCTATTCCTATCGGCTGTGCGTTGATGGCGGATGATGATCAGGATAATTAGTTGCTAGGCGGCCCAGTTGGCCGCCATGTGAAGCAGAAGGAAGAGGCTTGTTTATGGAAAGAATGTCAATCAATGGACTCACTCTGTTCTTCGATGCAGAGGAACGAGATGCAGCCGAACTGATTCGGCAAGCCTGTGAGAAGAGCGTGCGACTCATTCATGAGAATTGGGGACTCGATACACCACAGGACTGTCGCGTCTACGTTATGACTTCATGGCTTCGCTTTGTGTTTCACTCGGCTCCTTGGCCTCGGAAGATCTTGCTGGCGGCATTCATGCCTCTCTGGGCTTTTCGGGCGAGGAAGGTCTGGCCGTATGCCGGTGGTTGGGAGCGGAGCTACGGTCAAAGGAGGGCAGTTGGAGTGAAGCCGCCGCACCTCATACAGCTTGGCGACAGAAGCATAGGGGATCGAATCTTTGTCAAACAAGATGTTGACGAGAAGGTGCAAAGCATCACATGCCACGAGTTGGTTCACGCATTCATATCGCACCTCAAATTGCCAACGTGGATGAAAGAAGGATTGGCCATGGTGACGGTGGATAGATACTTTGAGAAGCCAACGGTACGAAAAGAAACGCTTGAGGTATTTGAGCATTGGTCACACAAAACCAGCCCTGGAGGGAATGAGGCGCTACGAATTGGAGACCGGGACACCATAATGTACCAATATGTGCGTGGTTACTGGCTGACGCGCTACATTGAAGACACCCGACCAGGGCTGTTGAAAGGTCTACTTACACGGCTTGATCATCACAACGAGTTGGAAAGCAAGATAGCAACAGCTTATGGGAAGAAACATGAGGAGTTCTGGGGTAGGGTTGACAGAATACTTGTTTCTCATTTCAAGCAGAAAG